>Ga0102934_1003087_pt1 | contig 11408 bp, 10 predicted proteins | sample SalPonR2_A_D1_MG_FD_78175 | JGI IMG/M metagenome (GOLD analysis project Ga0102934, IMG submission 78175) | Salt pond soil microbial communities from South San Francisco under conditions of wetland restoration - Salt Pond MetaG R2_A_D1_MG | ecosystem: Environmental > Aquatic > Marine > Intertidal...
CGGCGGGATGGCCGAAGTGCCGGGTAGTGACTGGCGCGCGGATTATCCGTTGAGCCAAGCCATCCTCGACGCGCCTTTCGAGGCGCGCTGGCGCCGCCTGCCGGGCATCGTGCGCCATGTCTTTACGCATTTTCCGCTGGAACTGATCGTGTTCCATGCCCGGCTCGAAAGGCAGACCGGGGCGCCGGAGGGAATGCGTTTCACCAGTGCCGACGAACTCTGTGACGAAGCGCTGCCGAGCGTCATGCGCAAGGTCCTCGGCCACGCCCTGCCGCAATTCGGCGCTCCGGCTGACAAGGCCGGCGGGAAGAGCGATCCGGCATCACCCAAGCGGTCCGGGAAGAAAGACGCTGTTGAGAAATGACCGCTTCCCCTTGGCCCTGCGACAATCAGCCCTATCTGTTTGCTGGCTCATGATACCGACACAATGCCGAGTCAGATCGAATTGATGCCGTCATCGCTTTTCTCCTCGTCTTCGCGCTTCGGCGCCCTGTTCCTGCTGATGCTGATCTGGCTCGGCCTGAGCCTGTTCATCGGCCTGCCGCCATTTGCCGATGCGCTTTTCGGGCTGTTCCACTGGGGCTTTGCACTGGAGGTGGGTTTCGCCTTTGCGGTGATTGCGCTGGTGCAGGCGCGTCGCGAGAGGGTGTCCGGCTGGCTGATCCACGTCTTTGCCGCAATCGGGACATTCCTGCTCGCCCTGCGCCTCGCCGATCTCACCGCGCAATCGGTGGTCAACCGCTCTCTGAACATGTTCCTCGACGTTTCGTTGCTGCCCGCCCTGTGGGACGTGGCGCAGAGCCTGATCGGGCGGAGCTTGGCCCTCGGCGCCGTGACAGGGATCATCGTTCTGCTCGTCACCTTCTATGCACTTTGCGTCTTTGCTCTGCGTCGTGCATCCGGCTGTCTCGCCACGTCGCAGGCGCGGCGTGGCTTCGCGATGATCTGCGTGGCCGGGATCGCGGTCTTCGCCGCGCAGCGCACGGTTTTCGCAGAAGTACCCGGTTGGCGCCCCTTCGGCGCCTCGGCGAGCCTCGTTTTCCGTCAGCAGAGCGAGCAGCTGGTCGATACGATCGTGCGGCGCGCGGTGTTTCGCGCGGATCTCGCGACGGATGCGGCGGACGATATCACGCCGGAGCGCCTGCTCGTGGGCCTTGATGATCGCGATATCATCATCGTCTATATCGAGAGCTACGGTGTCACCGCCTTGGACGAGCCGCAATATGCCAATGTCATCCTGCCGCGGCTCGACTCCATGCAGGAAGCAGCTGAAGATGCCGGCTTCGCAATGAAGAGCGGGCGCATGGTCGGGGTCAGTGCCGGCGGCCAGTCCTGGCTCAATCATGCCTCCTTCACTGCGGGGCGCTTCATCGACGATCAGACGCTCTATGCGCTGTTTCTCGCCGAGCGCCCGCGCACGCTGATCCATGATTTCGAGATGACCGGGCGGCGCACGGTGCAGATCAAGCCAGCCATCACGCTGCCCTGGCCGGAAGGCGAGCGGCTCGGTTACCAGGCGACATGGGAGGCGGCGGAGATGGGTTATCAGGGCCCGAATTTTTATTGGGGAATCGTGCCTGACCAGTTCGCTCTCGATTTCTTTGCTCGCACCGAGCTCGAAATTGCTGATCGCCCGCCGCTCTTTGCCAGCATCGCGCTGATCTCGAGCCATGCCCCGTGGCTGCCGGTGCCCGATGTCGTCGGCTGGGATGAACTCGGCGACGGTTCCGTCTTTGAGCGCTGGACGCGCAATGCTCCGGAAGCGCGTGAGGTATGGCGCGATCAGGATTCGATTCGTACGCAATATGCCTTGTCGGTGGGGCATTCCATTGATGCCGTAGCGAAATTCCTGCGTGACCGTGTCGCTGATGACGCGCTCGTCGTCGTGCTCGGCGACCACCAGCCTGCGCCGCTGATCACCGGGCCGGATGCCTCGCGCGCGGTGCCGGTGCATGTCTTCTCCGGAGACGAAAGCGTCCTCGCGCCCTTCGCCGATCTCGGCTTCGTTTCCGGAATCCTGCCCGAGGCCGCGCCGGCGGGCGGTGATGCGGCGCTTTCGCGGATGGAGGATTTCAGGCCCTTTCTTCTGGAAGCGTTCAGCCGCGATCCCGAGCCTCCCGGGTTGAGGGCCTGGCGTTAACCATATCGGACAAAGCTTTGAAGATGCGCGCGATTTCGCCGTGTGCGCACGTCGCGTTAAGGATTCGTCAGGGATAGTGCGTTTGATGGACCGCGCCAGACCAACGGATGCCGCCGATGCCAGAACGCCTCTACCCGACCCCCGTTTCCTGCCGCTTCTCGCCGTCATCGCTCTGATTCTGAGCGTTGCGGCGTGTTCGGTCTTCCCCGATCGCTATCCGCTGAAGGGCGACAATGACCCCCATAACGGCGTCGCGCGGGTGCATCGCATGCCGATCCACGGCATCGACGTTTCGCACTGGCAGGGGGATATCGACTGGTACCAGGTGAGCCGGGCCGGAACGCGCTTCGCCTTCATCAAGGCGACCGAAGGCGGCCTGCACCTCGATCGCAAGTTCCGTGAAAACTGGGAGGGCGCGCGCCGGGCCGGCATTCCGCGCGGGGCGTATCACTTCGTCTTCTGGTGTCGCGATGCGGCCGAGCAGGCGGCTTGGTTCATCGAGAACGTGCCGCGCGAGCGTGACGCGCTGCCGCCGGTGCTCGACGTCGAATGGAACAACCATTCGCGCAAATGCACCCGCCACGTTCCCCGTGACGAAGCCTTGCGCAAGATCCGCACCATGCTGTCCATGATGGAGGCCCATTACGGGCAGATGCCGATCATCTATACCGATATCAATTTCCATCGCGACGTTCTCGAGGGCGAGCATTTCGACAACCCCTTCTGGCTGCGCTCCGTCGCTGCCGAGCCGCACGAACGCTATCGCAACCGCCGCTTCACCTTCTGGCAGTGGACACAGACCGGGACCGTGCCGGGCATTCGCGGCGAGGTCGATCGCAACGTCTTCTACGGCAGTGAGAGCGAATGGTCGGAGTTCCTCTCCACACAATGCGATCCGCGTGATCTCGACAGGTTGTATCGCCGCGGCGTCTGCCGTGTGAAGTGACGTGGCGGTATAATGGATCCCCGCTCCTTCGTTCGGAGGGGGGCGCCGAAAGTGAGGGGATCCTGGCCGAATCCGCCAAGGCGCTCGCCGTGGTCGGCAGTTTGACGCGCGACCGCCCGAAGTTGAACCTGCTCGTGGTCGGTCATACCGATGGTGTCGGCAGCTTCAATTGCAACCTTTGACTGTTGCTCGATCGTGCCTCCGCCGTGGTGAACTGGCTGCGCCGCGAACACGGGATCGACCGCGAGCGTCTGCGCCCAGCCGGTGCGGGGCCCATGTCGCCGATCACGACGAACCGCACGGAGCAGGGTCGCATCCTCAATCGGCGCGTGGAACTCGTCAAGGTGATCGACTGATCCGGGCGGCGGTTCACGCGGATACGCGTTGCGCGGGCGCGCAGGTGAGGTTGCGGGATTTGTGCCCGGCCAACCCTCGACCGCGCTCGCGCAAGGGCGTATCCAGAAGAGCATAACCGATCGGATTTCTCCCGTGTCCTCGCCGCAAGCCATCATCGATAATCGCCGCGGCATCATCGCGATGCTGTGCGCAAGCCTGTTCTTCATCACCAACGACACGGTGATCAAGCTCGCCTCGGATGTGTTCTCGACCAGCCAGATGATGGCGGTGCGCGGGGTTTTCTCGACGAGTTTCGCGCTGATCATCGTGGTCGCTCTGGGCCAGACCCGCCATCTGCGCAAGCTCGCCTCACCCCTGGTCGCCCTGCGCGCCACGCTCGAGGCCACGGTTGCCTTCCTCTTCATTACCGCGCTCGCCTTGTTGCCGCTGGCCAATGTCACGGCCATCCTGCAATCCACGCCGATCATCATGACCCTGATGCTGGTGGCGCTGGGGCTGGAGCGCGTCGGCTGGCGGCGCTGGGGGGCGATCCTCGTCGGTTTCGCCGGTGTGCTGCTGATCGTGCAGCCGAGCCCCGAGGGCTTCAACATCTCGGTGCTGTTTGCGCTCTCCGCCGCCGTGCTGGTCTCGATCCGTGATCTCGTCACGCGGCGCATCGCCGACGATATCCCCTCTCCGGTGATCGCCGCCTCCACCACCATGGCTGTCGGCCTCGCCGGTTTCGTCATCGGTTTCGTGCGCGGGGAGGAATGGGCGCCTTTCCTCGTGCCGGAGGTGACCTATCTCGTGGTGGCGGCTGCGCTCGTGACAATGGCCAATCTGGCGATCGTGATGGCATTCCGCAATGTCGAGGTCTCGGTGGTATCGCCGTTCCGTTATGCCGTTGTCATCTTCGCTCTGATCGTCGGCTATCTCGTCTTCGGTGATCTGCCGAATTTCGTCGCCATGGCGGGCATGGCGCTCGTCGTCGGCGCCGGGGTATACACGATACACCGCGAGCATGTGCGACGCCGGCAGATCTCTGCGCTGAGCGTCGCGCGTCCGGAAACCACAGGCGGGGAGGCAAGGCGATGAAGGGGCCGAGCGACGGGACGGAGCCGGATGCCGATGCCTCCACGCAGTCTGAATCGCTGTCGCCGTCGCCCGGCGAGGCGATCATGTCCGGCTCCGCGCCGGTGCGGGTGCCCTCGCTCGCCATCCTCGTCGCGATCTCCACGCTGCAGCCCTTCGCGCTGAACGTGCTTGCCCCCGCCACGCCCATTCTGGCGCGGGTGATGGAAACCGATTACGCGACGATTCAGCTCACACTCACCGTCTACCTCGCCACGGTCGCGGTGACGCAGCTCTTCGTCGGTCCGATCTCCGACCGGATCGGGCGCCGGCCCTGCATCATCGGCGGGATTGCCCTGTTTCTGACCGGTTCGGTGATGGGCGCCTTCGCCCAGAGCATAGAGAGCCTGCTGCTGGCGCGGGTCGTCCAGGCTGCCGGTGGCGGGACCTGTTTCGCGCTGGCGCGCGCCGTCGTGCGCGATACCGCCGGCAAGGACCGGGCGGCGAGCATTATCGGCTATCTCTCGATGGCGATGGTGATCTCGCCGATGATCGCCCCCTTCGTCGGCGGTGTGCTGGAGGAAGCCTTCGGCTGGCGTGCCATCTTCATCGCGATGGTGCTGCTCTCCGCCGGTGTGCTCGTCGCGGCCTGGTACGCCTTGTATGAAACCGCGCCGCGCGGCGCGTCGTCCTCGTTCGTCACCATCCTGCGCGGCTTTCCGATCCTGTTGAGCAATCCGGCCTTCCTCTTCTACACGCTGACACTGGCCTTTGTATCCGCGACGTTCTTCGGATTCATCGCCGGGGCGCCCTTCGTCGTGGTGGAGACGATGGAGCGCTCGCCGCAGGTCTATGGGCTGTATTTCATCATAAACGCGGCCGGCTACATGTTCGGGAATTTCCTTACCGGACGCTTCGGTCAGCGCTTCGGCTCGATGAAGCTCGTGGTCATCGGCACCTGGATGTCCTCGGGTGCGATGCTGATCGCCCTGTATTTCGCGCTGGTCGGCCCCTGGACACCGCTGACCTTCTTCCTGCCGCTGACGATCAACGGCGTCGGCAACGGCCTGACCATTCCCGGCGCCACTGCGGCGGCGCTCTCGGTGCGCCCGGATCTCGCCGGAACGGCGGCGGGGCTCTCGGGCGCGGCGCAATTGGGGACCGGCGCGCTCGCGGCGGTGATCGGCGGCTATATCGTCGAGCTCTATGCGCCGGGTCTGGTGATCTTCATGCTGGTCTGCATGCTCGCCGGTCTCACGGCGTCGCGCTTCGCGCGCCATCATGAGATGCGCAGTGGCGGGGAATAACCAGGCCGAGCGCGCCAATCCAGGCGCGACCGAATCAGGCAGGGGGGGGGTCGTCCGTGTCCGGCGGCGTGTTGGAATTGGCCGGTGTGCCGAGTTCGCTCGCCGTGAGGCGCGACACGGCGGGACGCCCGTCATGCCGGGGGAGGCGCCGGCGCACGGGACGTCGCAAATATTCGCGATACATCATCTCGCCCAGACCCTGGTCATGCACCCGGCGCAAACCCGCAACCCCTTCCTTGCCCCGTGAGGGCTTTCCATCCGTGCCGCCATTCCGCCCGAGCACGGAGCTGGTATCTGACCCGGCTGGATCTGCATCGGAGCCACTCTTCTCGGATCCGCAACCGACGCGATTGTCCTGAATTGTTTCGTCCATAGCTGAACTTACCTCGAGTCGCAATCCTTAGCCATGCAATTTTGCTGCAGTGCAATACAGACTTGCATGACGTTCATGTCTGACGGGTACCATGCCCTTTGCCGATGCGCCGCGATGCGGTTTGACCATCCGCACGGACAGCCATTACATAAAGGTTGCGCACGACAGTATGAAAGCAAGGCAAAAACGGGGAAAACGCCATGGCGAAGGTCGCATTTCTGGGTCTCGGGGTGATGGGTTATCCGATGGCAGGCCATCTCGCCGCCAAGGGCCACGATGTCACGGTCTATAACCGCACGGTCGCGAAGGCGGAAAAATGGGTTTCCGCGCATGGCGGGCGCGCTGCGGCCACCCCGCGCGAGGCGGCTGCGGGGCAGGAGATCGTCTTTGCCTGTGTCGGCAATGACGATGACCTGCGCGATGTCACGATCGGCCCTGCCGGCGCCTTCCATGCCATGGAGAAGGGCGCAACCTTCGTCGATCACACCACCGCCTCGGCGGAAGTCGCGCGCGAACTCGCCGCAGCGGCGGACATTGCCGGCTTCGGCTTCATCGATGCGCCGGTCTCCGGCGGTCAGGCCGGTGCGGAGAACGGTGTGCTCACGGTGATGTGCGGCGGAGACGAGCGCGTCTATGCGGCGGTCGAGCCCGCAATCATGAGCTTCGCCCGTTCCTGCCGCCTGCTTGGCCCGTCGGGCTCGGGCCAGCTTGCAAAGATGGTCAACCAGGTCTGCATTGCGGGCCTGGTCCAGGGCCTGTCCGAGGCGATCGCCTTCGGCCAGAGGGCCGGGCTCGACATGGAGGCGGTGCTCGACGTGATCTCCAAGGGTGCCGCCGGCTCCTGGCAGATGGAGAATCGCGGCAAGACCATGGTGGAGGACAAATTCGATTTCGGCTTTGCCGTCGATTGGATGCGCAAGGATCTCGACATCGTCCTCGCCGAGGCGCGCCGCAACGGCGCCTCCATGCCCGTCACCGCGCTGGTCGACCAGTTCTACGCCGAAGTCCAGAAGATGGGCGGCGGGCGCTGGGATACGTCGAGCCTGATCGCCCGCCTGAAACGCGATTGAAGCCGATCCGCGAAAGCCCTCATCCGCGATATGCAAGAGAGACCATGATCCACCCGCTCATCGAAACCGATACCAGCCTCGAAGCTGTTCCCGTTCACGCCGTCGGCCCGGAAGGGCTCGACGACCTGTTGGCCGAGCTGCCCGGCCCCGCCGCGCATTTCGCCAAGGCGCAGGGTTTCAAGGCGAAGAAGGGGGAAACGGTGCTCTTGCCGGATGCGCAGGGCGGGCTCGCCCAGGTGCTGTTCGGGCTCGGTGACAAGACGAAGCGCGATCCGTTGCTGGCCGGTCTGCTGCCGGGGCGCCTGCCCGCGGGTCTCTATCGCCTGAACGGGGCCGGGCGGCTCGACGTGCTGGCCTGGCTTATGGGGGCCTATCGCTTCACGCGCTATCGCGGCGGGAAATCGGGGAACAGCGAATCCGCCGATGGTGAGGGTGCCGCCTCCGGCGTGCGGTTGCTTGCGCCCGAGGGCGTCGATGTTGCGCAGGCAGCGCAGATCGCCCGGGCGCTGGCGCTGGGGCGCGATCTGATCAACACGCCGGCCAATGATTGCGGCCCCGCCGAAATCGCGCAGGCGGTCGAGCGCTTGGCCCAGCGTCATAATGCGTCGTGTCAGATCATTGAGGGTGACGCATTGATCGCGGAGAACCTGCCGATGATCCATGCGGTGGGCCGTGCCTCGCCGCGTGCGCCGCGCCTGATCGATCTGCGCTGGGGGCGCGCCGATGCGCCGCGCGTGACTTTGGTCGGCAAGGGTGTGGCCTTCGATACGGGCGGGCTCAACATCAAGCCGGATAACGCCATGAGCCTGATGAAGAAGGATATGGGCGGTGCTGCGGCGGCGATCGCGGCGGCGGCGATGGTGATGGCTTCGGGGCTTGATCTGCGCCTGCGGCTGCTGGTACCGGCGGTTGAAAACGCGATTTCCGGCAATGCCTTCCGTCCTGGCGACGTGTTGCCGAGCCGCAAGGGGCCCACTGTCGAGATCGGCAATACCGATGCCGAGGGGCGGCTGATTCTCGCCGATGCGCTCGCGCTCGCGGACGAGGAGGCGCCCGAGATCCTGATCGATTTCGCTACCCTTACCGGCTCGGCCCGCGTCGCGCTCGGCCCCGACCTTCCCCCGTTCATGACGGATGACGAGGCGCTTGCCGGCGATCTGACGCGGATCGGCATGGCGGAGGCCGATCCCGTCTGGCGCCTGCCGCTCTGGCAGCCCTATGACGATCTCTTGCGTTCCTCCGTGGCCGATCTGAACCATATTTCCGGCAATTCCTTCGCGGGCGCGATCATCGCCGGGCTGTTCCTGCGCCGTTTTGTGGAGCAAGCGCAAAGCTATCTGCACTTCGACATCTATGGCTGGGTGCCCAATGCCAAACCAGGGCGCCCCAAGGGCGGCGAAGCGCAGGCTGCGCGGCTCGTCCATGCGCTGCTCGCCGAGCGCTATCCCGCACCGGTCGGCGGGAGCGGGTCATGAGCGCCGCGCGCGATTTCGACCCCCGGCTCACCCCGGCCCGGCCCGATCTCGCCGCCGCCCATCTGCGCGGACGGGTTGCCGCCGCGCATTATGCCGATGGCACGCTGATGCGCGTCGTCGCGACCCATACGGCCCTGCGCCGTGAGCCGCGCAGCGACGCGTCCCTCGATACCGAACTCCTCGCCGGCGAGGCCTTCATCACCTACGAGACGGATGAGAACGGTTTCGCCTGGGTGCAGAGCGTCGGCGATGGGTACGTCGGCTATGTCGCGCGCGAAGACCTTGATCCGCAGGCGCCCGAGCCGACGCATCGTCTCACCGCCCTGCGCAGCCCGCTCTATCCGGGCCCCTCGCTGAAACTGCCGACGCAAAGCTTTCTCTCGCTGAATGCGCGGCTGCACGTCCTGGCGATCGAGGGCGCCTATGCGCGCATCGCTTGCGGCAGCCATGGTGGCGGATACGTCCATACCGCGCATATCGCGCCGCTCGCTGCGCTGGAGGACGACCCCGTCGCCGTGGCCGAGCGGTTTCTTCACACGCCCTATCTGTGGGGCGGACGGACATCACTGGGGCTCGATTGCTCCGGCCTCGTCCAGCTTTCCCTGGCTGCTGCCGGAATATACGCCCCGCGCGATGCCGACATGCAGGAGGCCGGGCTCGGGCAGACGCTTGCCATCGACGACGACCTCGCGCATCTGACGCGCGGTGATCTCGTCTTCTGGAAGGGCCATGTCGGCATCATGTGTGACAGCGCGACCCTCCTCCACGCCAATGGCCACCACATGGCGGTGGCGCGTGAGAAGCTGGTGCAGGCACGGGAGCGGATCGCGAAAAACAGCTTCGGGCCGATCACCAGCATCCGTCGGCTCGAGCGGCGCGCCTGACCCGTTAATCAGCAACCGGCGCGAAGGCAAGCAGGATCGTCACGGCGACGACGATCGCCGCCATTCCCGCAAGCTCCTGTCGTGTGACGTTCTGCGAGAAGATCCGGCGCGAGACAAATTGCGCCATGATCACCTCGACGAGGGCCAGCGTGCGCACATTCGCGGCACTCGTCAGCGCGAAACCGATGAACCAGCATTGCGAGGCAAGGGCGCCCATGAATCCCGCCTTCGCGGAACTGCGCCAGACCTTCAGGCTCGCGATCAGCGCCGTGCGGTCGGCCAGCAGCAGATAAAGCCCCAGCACCAGGCTCTGGATCGTCAGCCCCACGACCAGCGTCGTCGTGGCGCGCATCAGGAACGATCCCTCCGCGAGGCTGAGCACGGCGCCGCGAAAGCCGATCGCAGAGAGCCCGAACAGCGCGCCGGCTGCCAGCCCGAGCAGGATCGGCTGCAACCCGCCCTCGGTCAGCATGCCCGGGCGCCAGGACATGGCGAGGACGCCGCCAGTGCCGATCAGCACTGCGAGCGCGAGGCCGAAGGTGAGCGGATCACCCAGAAAGACGAGGCCGAACACCGCGACCTGCATGGGCTCGGTCTTCACATAGGCGGTGATCACGGAGAAGGAGCGCGCGCGCATCGCGGCCAGCATCAGGGCGGTTGCCCCGATCTGCGTCAGCGCTCCCATCAGGGCGAAGCCCCAGAATCCGGGACCGGGGGAGGGGATGCGCTCGCCGGTGGCAAAGCCGACGAAGACGAGGAAGACGATCGCGAAGGGGAGGCCGAAGAGGAAGCGCACCTGTGTTGCGCCCATGGTGCCGATCGTCTGAGTGAGACTGCGCTGCATGGCGTTTCGCGCCGTCTGCGCGGCCGCGGCCGCCAGCGTCGCCGGTATCCAGAGCCAGACGAGATCCATGACAGCACTTCCCCGATGAGACGGGTTCGTCATAGCGGGCTGATCGCGCCATTTGAAGCGATCCGGCGCAGGCTGCGCGCCCATTCCGGCTGCGCTTTATCGCGATCAATCGGCTGTGCTTGCGGCATTTCGCCGAAGAGCGGCGATGGGCGCGGTATCAGGCATGGCGATGCCGTGTTCGCCACGCTTTCGCCGTGCCGGCGGGTTTTGCGATCATGACGGTCGAGGCATGGGACGGAGTGCCTTCATGCAAGGCAGCGGACCTCTATGCAAGCATGGCCGATACGGCTTACAGTTCCGCAGTTGCGCATGGTGCCGGGTTCGAATACGCGCTTCACGGTGGTTGCTCGTCCATGTGTCATGATGGGGTATTGGGGGCAGGACAAGATGTCGAGAATTGTGATTCTCCTGATCGCGGTGATCATCGCCGCGTTCCCGATCGAGCGGCCCGGTGCCGAAGAGCGGCCCGAATGGGTCGCCGGCACGCCGGCGCTCGTGGCGGATCTCGACAGCGGGCGGGTGCTGTATTCCCGGAATCCGACGCTGCCCTGGTATCCGGCTTCACTCACCAAGCTGATGACGGCTTACGTGGCCATGGACGAGGCGCGCAATGGGCGCGTGCGAATGGATGACATGTTCACCGTCTCGGCCCGCGCCGCAGGCGAGCCGCCCTCGAAGATGGGTTTCTCGCCTGGCACGCAGATCCGCCTCGACAATGCGCTGCTGATCATCATGGTGCGCTCGGCCAATGACGTCGCCACGACCATTGCCGAGGGGATTGCCGGATCGGTTGATGATTTCGTCGCGATCATGAATTTTCACGCGGCGCGGCTGGGCATGCACGACACCTATTTCACCAATGCCCACGGCCTGCCCGATGCGCGCAAGCGCAC
>Ga0102934_1003088_pt1 | contig 11407 bp, 10 predicted proteins | sample SalPonR2_A_D1_MG_FD_78175 | JGI IMG/M metagenome (GOLD analysis project Ga0102934, IMG submission 78175) | Salt pond soil microbial communities from South San Francisco under conditions of wetland restoration - Salt Pond MetaG R2_A_D1_MG | ecosystem: Environmental > Aquatic > Marine > Intertidal...
CAGGCACAGTTGGGTATCCAACTGCACCTAATAAAATAGCATCATATTTCTTTAATTTTTCAATTCCATCTTCATCCATCATTTTGCCGTTCTTTAGATAATACTCACAACCCCAATCAAATTTATCATATTCGAATGATATTTGACCTGAAACTTTGGATATACGTTCAAGAACTTTTAAACCTTCCTTCATTACCTCAATCCCAATTCCGTCTCCTGGTATTACTGCTATTTTATATTTATTCATTTTATACCTTTCTTTTCACATTTGATAAATGACCACTTAAGTTGCTCTTAACATTTTCTTTGATATAATCTGTTGTTTCTAAAAGTTTAGCTAGTGATATATTTGTCTCTACTCCCATTTTATTAAACATATTAACTAAATCTTCTGTAGCTACATTACCTGCTGCTCCAGGAGCAAAAGGACATCCTCCTAATCCACCAGCTGCTGATTCGAATTTATTTATTCCTAATTGACTTGCAGCATATACGTTTGCTAGACCCATTCCTTCTGTATCATGTAAATGCAATCCAAAATCAATTTCTTCAAATTCTTTTTTTACTGCTTTAATTACTTCTTTTATTTGTTTCGGATTAGCAACACCGATAGTATCCGCTAAGAATATTTCATCTATTTCCATATCTAGGCCTGTATGAATCATTTTTATTACTTTATTTATATCTATATCACCTTCAAAAGGACATCCAAAAGTTGTTGCTATATCTAATTTTATTTTTGTACTTTTAAAGTCTTCTCTTATCCTTTTTAATTCTTTGAAGGATTCTTCAACTGTTCTTCTAACATTTTCCATATTATGAGCTTCGCTAGCAGATATTACATAGCTCAATTCTTTTATTCCTGATTCAATTGCTAATTCTGCACCCTTATAATTAGGTACCAAAGCAGTAAATTCAAAATCAGGATGTTTTTCAATGGACTTTTTAACTACCTCTCTAGCATCTTTCATTTGAGGTACAGCTTTTGGATTCACAAAGGATGTCACTTGCATTTTTTGTATGCCTGAATTTATGAGCATATCGATTATTTTCAACTTTTTTTCTGTTTCAATGAATTTTTCAATTATTTGAAATCCATCTCTAGGAGCCACTTCTATTATTTTAACTTCTCTAATATTCATATTTACCACCTAGATTATATTGTTTTCTTGAAGTTCTTTTATTTTCTTTTCATCATATTCTAAGTATTTTTTTAATATGTAATCATTATGTTCTCCTAAAAGAGGAGCTGGCGTTTTTATTTCAGGTTTTGTTTCGTAAAGTTTAATATGAGAACCTGTAATTTTTAAATCTCCAGCTATAGGATGCTTGATATCAATAAACATTTCTCTTGCTTTAGAAATATGTGGATCTTTAACTACCTGTTCTATATTATTAATCGGAGCACAAGGTATACCTGCAGCTAACATCTCATCTATAAGCTTATCTACTTCTTTTTGTTTAGTCCATTCTTCTACTATAACCTTAATCTCTTTATTGTTTTTAACTCTATTAGAATTAATATTGTATCTCTCATCTTCAAGCAATTCAGCTTTACCCATTAATTTGCATAGTTTGCTCCATAATTTATCATTACCACATCCTATTACAAGACTACCATCTTTTGCCTTAAAAGAATCATAAGGATAAACTGACTCATACCTGTTTCCTATTCTTTGAGGAATCTTTCCCTCGATTAAATATATCTGATTGATTATTTCTAAACTTGCAACTACTGAATCTACAAGTGAAACATCTACTTTTTGACCAATACCAGTTTTATCTCTATATCTAATAGCTGCTAGAAGTCCTATAGTTACTGATAAACCAGCTAATACATCTCCCATTGCAGTTCCTGTTCTTGTTGGCTCTCCATCAGGCCAACCAGTAGTACTCATTAATCCTCCCATTGCTTGTCCAATAATATCATATCCAGCTCTATCTTTATATGGCCCATAATGTCCAAACCCTGATACACAACCATATACTATCCCCGGATTAACTTCTTTTAAAGTCTCGTATCCTAGGCCTAATTTTTCCATTGTACCTGGTCTGTAATTTTCAATTACTATATCTGCCTTTTTTACTAAGTCTAAAAATATTTTTTTTCCTTCTTCAGATTTTAGGTTAAGTGTCGTTCCTTTTTTATTCCTATTTAAGTTCATATAGTAAGAACTTTCTCCATTTTTGAATGGACCAAACTGTCTACTATCGTCTCCTTTTCCAGGTATTTCAATTTTTATAACCTCAGCCCCAAGATCTGCTAACATCATCGAAGAAAAGGGTCCGGCTAAAACTCTAGTTAAATCTAATACCACCAAGTCATTTAATGCACCTTTATTATTACTCATGTCATTTCCACCTTTCAATTATTATAGTCTTTTCAAATATTCTACTAATCCTCCAAGATTTATTATCTTGATTATATGTTGGGGGATTTTTGTACTCTTATATTTTTCTTCCTTCGTTAAATTTACTATTTCACCTTTATTGTAATCTATTTCTAATATGTCTCCATTTCTAATTTTATCAGTTTCATTGCATTCTATAGCTATTATACCTAAGTTTATTGAGTTTCTATAAAATATTCTTGCAAAAGATTTTGCAATTATTATTGTCACACCTAGGTGTTTTAATGTAAGTGGAGCGGTTTCTCTACTAGAACCAGAACCAAAATTATTTTCTCCAACAAGAATATCTCCTTTTTTAAATTTTTTTGCAAAATCATCGTCAATTGGACTCATTGCATATTTTGATGCTTCTTCTATACTCATTTCCATGTATGAAGGAGGAGAAATTATATCAGTATTTATATTATCACCGTATTTCCAAACTTTACCTTTTATTTTTTTATCTGCCATAACTATATTCCTCCTAGGTACTTTCTTGGATCAACAATTTTACCTTCTAAGGCTGCTGCTGCTACTGATAGAGGAGAGGCTAAATAAACTTTAGATTCTTTGCTTCCCATTCTTCCTAAAAAGTTCCTGTTTGTTGAGGATATGCACACTTCTCCGGCTCCTATACTGCCAGAATGTACCCCAATACATGCTCCGCAAGTCGAAGCTAAAACTGTTGCCCCGGCTTCTGAAAGAGTTGTTAATATACCTTCTTCAGCACATCTATTCCAAACTTTCTTTGAAGCAGGAGAGACTAACAATCTTACTCCATCAGCTATTTTCTTTCCTTTAAGTATTTTAGATGCTTGCAGCAAATCATTATATCTTCCACCTGTACAGGATCCTATATATGCTTGGTCTATTTTTACTTCATCTAATTTGCTTATTTCAACTACATTATCTACTTCATGAGGACAAGCAACTACAGGTTCTAAATCTTCTGCTTTAAACTCATAAATTTCAATATATTCAGCATCTAAATCACTTGAAAATCTTTCGTATTCTTCAGAAACACCAATTTCTTTTAAATATTTATCTGTAATATCATCAGTAGGAATAATGCCTACTTTTGCTCCCATTTCTACTGCCATATTAGATACTGCTAATCTTTCATCCATAATCATGTTCTCAAAAGTTGAACCTACATGCTCTACTGCCTTATAGGTTGCTCCAGCATGTCCTATTTCTCCTATTGTTTTTAAAATTAAATCTTTCGCCATTACTCCTTCTTGTAGTCCTCCATTCCACACAACTTTTATAGTCTCAGGAACCTTGAACCATATTTCTCCTGATACTAAAACTCCAAGCATTTCTGTAGAACCTACACCTGTTGAAAAAGTACCTAGAGCTCCATACATACAAGTATGGGAATCTGTTCCAACTACTATCTGTCCTGGAATAGTATGTCCTTCTTCAACCATAATTTGATGACATGGACCTTGAAATTCATAATAATTTTCTACTCCGTACTCTTTAGCCCATTCTCTAGTAAATTTTACTATCTCAGCTTGTTTTGCATTGGCAGGAGGTGTGTAGTGATCAGAAATCACTACAACCTTATCCTTATCCCATATGCCTTTATTTAATTCCTTTAATTTTTCTGCTATTTCAACCCTAGGGCCCAATATGTCATCCATCATAGCTTTATCTACTTTAACCCAATGTATTTCTCCTGAATTAACAAACTGAACTCCTGCTGCTTTAGCAATTATTTTTTCTGATATAGTCATTCCCATAAAAACACCTCTAGTTTACATTAAGTAATTTATCAATACTTTCTTCTTCTTTTTTGTTAGACTTAGCAAGTTTGCTTCCTACTACGCATATTACAATATTTACTGCTAGTCCAATTACTCCTCCGTGTATACCTAAAATTGTCTTCATTCCTATAAATGTCAATGTTGATGCTATTACTGCTCCTGCTATCATTCCTGCAAGGACAGATTTTCTTTCAAGTTTATTCCAATAAAGCCCAATTAAGAATGCTGGTGCAACTTGCAATAATATTTCGAACTTTAAAACAAATATTTCATATAATGTTCCAGGTGGGTTCCAAGCTAATATTAGTAAGATAAATACTATAAAAATACCTGCTATTTTCCCCCACTTAACTTTCTGCTTTTCTGTAGCTTTTTCATTAATGAATCTACCATAAATATCATTAGACAAAAGCGAAGATAATGCTAGTATTACAGAATCAGCTGTTGACATTATAGCCCCAACTATTCCTGTGTAAAGTATCATCATAAGCCAATAGTTTATTGCACTCTTTGAAGCAATAGCATTGGCCATCATACCTACTATCTGTTCAGATTGTCCCTTATCTAATCCTGGAAAAGCTTTAATAGACATAATTCCTATTATAAAAACAACTCCTGATGTAAAAAAAGGCATCCAAGCCATTCTCTTTAATGACTTCTTTAAAGAATTTTCACTATCTGCAGCATATATTCTCTGAATTGCATGTGGATAAACTGCTGCTCCAACTCCAACGAGAATGTATATACTTGCCCAGTTTACTAAGGTTAAGGTATCAGGTACACCTATTTTTTCTGGAACATTTTGAATCATATATTCTGCCGAACCACCAAGTCCACCAAAGGTAACTATGGATAAAATTAAAAATCCAAATACTCCAATCAAGAGAACTATACCATTGGTTGCATCTGCTACCGCAACACCTTTCATTCCTCCTAAAGACTCATATATTAACATAATTATAACTAAGAAAATAACTCCGTACTGATATGGAATTGCTCCTGCTGTTAATCCTGTTATAGCCTGTCCTATTGCTACCAATTGTTCTAATAAATAATTGCTTAATCCATATGCCATTAATATTGTTCCTAGTATTGTTATTGGTTTATAATTAAATCTTTTATGCAACCAATCTGCTGGTGTTACGAAGTTGTGTCTTTTAGCTAGAACATGCAATCTAGGTGCAAAAAGCAAATAACCTACTATTATCATTATAAAAAATGGAACACTTTGATAATATGAAAAACCTACTCTATATGTTTTAGCTGGATATCCAACAACTGTATTTCCACTGTATTGTGTAGCGTATAATGTAAAAAATAAAAGAAACGCTCCTAATCCTTCTCCTCCTAAATAAAACTTTTTCATACTGCTGCCTAGTCCTTTTTTTGCAGACGTTACTGTAACCATAACTAATAAAAATACTGCATATAGTACTAATATAATAACTCCTCTATATCCTACTCCAGTCATGTTTCAATCCTCCTTTAATTAATTTGATCTGAGTCTTCTTCAACAAGTTGTTCCATATCCCAAAATTTATCAACAACAAAGTTTAAAAATATCGCTAAAACTATAGTTGCTAAAACAGAAACTACCATCCATAATGGGAATCCTCCAACTATTGGATAATAACTTCCTACTGGAAATAACCAAGGTATTGTTAATAATGATATAATTGCTATTACAGGCCATATCCATTTGACTTTGATTGGTTCTTTAACTTCTTTTTTCATTTTTTCCTCCTCTTTAAGTGATTTTTTTCTAACTACATAAAAGTTTAGCTTAGATACAATAGTATAAGTTGCAATATATATGCCAAAAATAAAACCCTTCGATTTGAAGGGTTTTAGATTCTTAGTTAAAATATCGTTCATTTTATTGACATATATTTTAACTATGGTTTATATATTGAACATATTATTTCATTTTCTTCCATAGTGTTGTTCTACTTATTCCTAAATTTTCTGCAAGCATGGTTTTATTTTTATATTCTCTATAAAGCTTTTTAATAATTTCTTTCTCCATATCTTCTAATGTTCCTCTATTTATCTTAATTATATCTCTATTTGTTTCATCTGTTTGAATGTTTTTGGATTCCCCTTCTTTAATAAATTCATCAAATATTTCATGAATGTCAACGGTATCATTAAGTAGAACAACTCGCTCTACAAAATTTCCAAGCTCTCTTACATTGCCTGGCCAATGATAATTTTTAAGTTGTTCTTCTAATTTTTTATCGATACTTATATTTTTATTCATGTGTATATTTACAAAATATTGAAATAAAGAATTAATGTCTTCTATCCTTTCCCTTAATGGGTAGGTATTTAATTTTAAAACATTTAATCTGTAAAATAGGTCTTTTCTAAATCTGTTTTTTTCAACTTCTTCAATTAAATCATTATTTGTAGCCGCTATTACTCTTACATCAACCTTTATAATTCTATCTGAACCTATTCTTCTTACTTCTTTTTCCTGAAGTGTTCTTAGTAAACTTGATTGAAGATTTAAAGGCATTGACCCGATTTCATCTAGAAAAATTGTTCCTTTATGGGCTAGTTCAAAAACTCCCATTTTTCCACCTTTTACAGCTCCTGTAAAAGATCCTTCTTCATAACCAAACAACTCACTTTCAAGCAAATTTTCTGCAATAGAAGAACAGTTTATTGCTAAAAAAGGATTTTTACTTCTTTTGCTGTAGTTATGAATGCTCTGAGCTAATATCTCTTTACCGGTTCCAGACTCTCCAGAGATTAAGATTGTAGAACTGGATTTTGCATAAATTTTTGCTTTAGATATAAGTTCTTTTGTTTTCACACTTTCACCAACATAATTTTTAAAAGTATATTTAGATGTAAGTCCCTTGTGAGAAAGCTCTTTTCTTATTTTAAATTCATAATCTTGAATTTTATTAATATCCTGAAATGTTGCTACGACACCTTGTACAACATTATTTATTAAAATAGGAATTCTATTAGTTAATATCTTTGTGTTTTTTATTCTTTGTACTTTTCCTAACTGAGGTTTACCAGTTTTAATTACTTTATATAGTTCTGTAGTAGGAATATACTCATCAACTCTTTTACCAATTATCTCCTTATACTTTATTTTCATTATTTTTTCAGCCGAAGGGTTAAAAAAAGTTACAATGCCTTTTTCATCTGTTACTATAATCCCCTCGTGTGAGAATTTTAATATATGGTTTAGCCTTTCTTTTTCTATCATTTCTTTATTTGTAGCTATAACCATTTCTTTTGCTTTTTTTAGAACATAACTTATTGTTTCCGGAGAATTTTCTATTAAAATTCCTTTTAATCCAATTTTTTCTGCATAATTCTTACTTGTTATACCTCCTATGATAACTTCTGATCCTTTTTTTTTAGCTTCTTCAACCATTTCTTTTGCTTCATTTAAGTTTTTATATGAAGTTCTATATGTTAGATCTATTCCTAAAATTTTGGATATATCACTTTTATTAAATGCTACCTTTTCATATATTATAAGTCCAATTTTACGAGAATATTTAACAGCATCAGTTAATGCATATATAATATCAAAGGAAGTTATATCACAATTAACAACGGGAATCTTAACCACTTCTTGTATATTATAAAATGTTGCTCCTCTACTAATGATTATATTATATCCTTCTTTTTCTAATTTTTTTGCTATGGTTGCACCATCTTTAAATGTACCAATAAAAACGTCTACATCAATTCCAACTTCTTTTGATGTTTTATTAACTAAATTTTTCAATTCTTTATATGGTGATATAAATGCAATTTTCAAATAAAAAACCTCCAGAAATTAAATATGATTTCTTCCTTATTAAAATTAATTTTATGATTTTTGATAAGAAATGTAAACAAACTTTTCTATTTATTATCTTTTCTTCTGTTTTTTAAAGTACCTGTTTGTTATATTCACATCAATTTTAAGGTCATCATATCAATTTATTTTAATATATAAAGTTTAACAAAATTATAGGCAAGCATAAAAAGCAAAAATTTAAAAAAGGACTTCAGAATTTACTTGAAGTCCTTTTATTGATGATATTTTTTCTTTCTTCAAAAAAACCATTTTCTATTAGATGATTAATTATGTCCTTTAAATCTTTCACGATTTCTCTTTCTTTTGAGGATATATGATTTAGCTCTTCATCATACAGCTGTATCAGCAATTATTTCTCATCTTCAGCTCAGTAGAAGATACCTTTTAAATCTCAAGGGCTTTATTCAACTTAGTATATTAAACTCAAGTGACAGGCACCGTTCTTTTTAGAAAAGGAATTATATAGATAACTGCATTTAAAAAGAACCCTTCTTATTAAAAAGTGGGGCTCTTTTTTTGCCTTTTTTGTAATAAGTTGTACTAGGATATTTGGAGTTTTATTTTGTAAACGAATGAGAAAATTACAAATTCCATAACCCAATAACATTATATTTTCAATAGTTTTTCAGTTATACTCGAATAATTATTGATTATATATAATTATTGGTTTATACTCTTATTAGGAGGTAATACTATGAAAAATCGAGATTTATATCTTAATCAATTAATAAAATTCAAGGATAAAAAATTAATTAAGGTAATTACTGGTCTAAGACGTTCAGGTAAATCAACATTGCTTTCACTTTTCGAGAATTATCTGATTGCAAGCAGTGTTACCAAAGATCATATTATCCGTATGAACTTTGAATCTTTTGAATTTGATGATATTACTACTTACAAAGAACTCCATGCCTACATTAAAGATCACATTATTGGTAAAAACGAAAAACATTATATTCTTCTTGACGAAGTCCAGCAGGTATCTTCATGGGAAAAAGTTATTAATTCTTTCCTAGTAGATGCCAATGTCGACATTTATATAACAGGATCAAATGCGTATCTATTATCTTCTGAGCTTTCCACATTATTGTCAGGCCGATATGTTGAAATTAAAATGCAGCCTTTATCTTTCAAAGAATATTTGAATTTCTTAGAATCAGATAATGAAAGTAACCTTCTAGAGATATTCAATCAATACATACAGTATGGAGGTCTCCCCACTGTAGTTGAACTATTAGATAATCCAGATATTATCGGCCCTTTCCTAGAAGGTATCTACAATACTGTTCTCATGAAAGATGTTGTTGAAAGAAATGGGGTCAGAGATGCTGCCCTACTTGAAAGCATTTTAAAATTCATCGCTGCAAATATTGGTAGTATCGTCTCCACTAAGAAAATAAGTGACTATCTAACTTCTAGTGGCAGGAAAACAACAAGTGAAACTATCGATAATTATTTAAAGATGCTGGAAAATGCATTTATCATTTATAAGGCAAACCGTTATGACTTAAAAGGCAAAATGTTTTTGAAAACTCTTGAAAAGTATTACATCGTAGATACGGGAATCCGAAACCAATTTACCGGGCTACGCAACACAGATTACGGTCATGTTTTAGAGAACATTGTTTATCTAGAACTATTAAGACGCGGCTATAATGTAACTATTGGAAAAATAGGTTCCTTAGAAGTTGACTTTGTAGCTACAAAACCCGATGAAAAAATCTACTACCAGGTTTCAGCAACAATCATGGATGAACAAACCAGGGAACGAGAACTTAGATCACTTGAATCCATCTCTGATAATTATCCAAAATATATTTTGACCATGGATCAAACAGTCTTCAACGACTACTCCGGGATCAAAGTAATTAATATCATAGATTTCTTGATTGAATAGTTATTAGCCCCGTAAAATGGGGCGTTTTCTAATCATATTTCCTTACGTCATAGCCTATCATTGCAAAACCATTAGAATAAGAAAACCCACCTGGCTCACAAATCTCAAAACCAATGTGGGTATTATTCGCTTCTCCTCCAGCATGCCAACCCCTATGGTTCCACGGCAGGTACTGGCAAATTTCATTTGAATCTATAAATGCATGTACACAAGCCTGACGATCGATTTCACCAGCCCTATAGGACTTATTCCATCTGCTAAACCAATCAGCTACCATAACTCCAGGTGCTGCAGTAGAATGAACCATAATACCTTTAGGTATAATCTTTCTATTAGCTGTATAGCAATCATTTCTCGTCATGAAGTTTGTTTTTATATTCATATCTATCGCTCTCCTTTCAATTAATCACAAATTTGCGCATTAAAAAAACACCCTATTAAATAAGGTGTCATCAAAGCAAATTATGATATGAACTCATATAAATCTTCCATTCTCAATGAATTGTATTTTGATACTCCGCTTAGATATTCATCGATTGTGTTTTCTACTTTAAAATAGTTTAGTACATTTTTAAGAGAATCAAGAGTGCTTTTTTTGTAACCAATTACTCTAATCAATTTATCTAGAACTCGCTTATTATAATATTGAACTGAATCTTCGATAAATTTAATCAAATTTGCATAATTTAAGTCTTCGATTTTTTTATGGTTTTGCAAAACTTCAAGTAACTCAATTAACTGAATTGTAGACATGTCAAATCGAATATTAACTCTATTAATCGTAATGTTTTTTATATTCTTCTTCTCTTGCAATGTTGCATTCGAATATATTTCCACACTTTTTGAAACTTGAGTTGTCAACCTATACTTATTGTACATTCTATATCCAACAACCACACCATTGCTGTTTTTCGATCCCAGATAATATTCAAGAATATTCTTTTCACTAGAGATCGCAACACCAAATCGACCCTTTTTAGGGACACAATAAACACCTTTTGTTAATCGCTTGATTTCTCCTGCTTTAACCATACGAGAAAAAGTTTGATAAAAAGCTTGCTCAGATATATTGTTGAATTTTTCTTTATACAACTTATGGGCATCAATAATCTTTAATTCCGGATATTTCCTAATATTTTCTTTAATCATCATTGCATAGCTCACACTTCTCACCACCTTTCTTATTTTAAGTCTACTCTCAAAATAGAAAAGTGTCAAGTTTTTTTGATTTCATCTTGACATAATTCTATTTGAAAGAGTTATAAAATGGCAGTCCTATCATAATTAACTGCCATCCTTATCGCCTCCATCTTTCAGCTGCTCTAGGATGTCTTTGAGCTTCACTGGAATAGGAAGTCCCAGCCTAGTCGCATTTTCAATAATACTAATACCTTCATTAGATAGATAGAAGAAAATCACTGCGGTCCTGATAGCACTGCCATCTCCGATAATATTCTGATCAATGATATGAGCCACACCAACTAAAGAAAAAATAACAACCTTCTTAAAAATCCCCTGA
>Ga0102934_1003091_pt1 | contig 11403 bp, 10 predicted proteins | sample SalPonR2_A_D1_MG_FD_78175 | JGI IMG/M metagenome (GOLD analysis project Ga0102934, IMG submission 78175) | Salt pond soil microbial communities from South San Francisco under conditions of wetland restoration - Salt Pond MetaG R2_A_D1_MG | ecosystem: Environmental > Aquatic > Marine > Intertidal...
GGCTAGTTTTTTCATGATTTGTGGGATTCGTTCGGGATGGGGGTATTGTAAAGGTTGGAGGGGAAACGGTTTCCGGTTTCCGGTTTCCGGTTTCCGGTTTCCGGTTTCCGGTTTCGCCTTGAGCCTTGAGCCTTGAGCCTTGAGCCTTGAGCCTTGTTCCTTGTTCCTTGTTCCTTGTTTTCGTTTTTTACCGGTATAATCGGGGGTTCGCTTTGCCAACTGCCTGTTTTGACGGGCCGGGAAATCAATTCGTGTTATTCGATAACGTTGTCATCAAATCCGTCGCGCACGTCGAGCCGCCGCATCGCATCACCAGCGAAGAGGTGGCCGAACGACTGCGTCCGACCCTGAAAAAACTCCGTGTTCCGGGCAATCCTCTGATCGATCTGGCCGGCATCATGGAGCGGCGGCTCTGGGACGACGGCATGATGCCTTCCGATGGCGCCACCCTGGCAGCCAGGGAAGCTCTGGCCAAGGCCGATATCGATCCCGGCCAGGTCGGAATCCTGATCAATACGTCGGTGTCGCGTGACTTTCTCGAGCCGTCGACGGCCTGCATTGTCCACGGTAATCTCAAGCTCTCTGACACCTGCGAAAGCTTCGATGTCGGCAATGCCTGCCTGGCCTTCATCAACGGCATGAATATCGCGGCCCAGATGCTCGAGCGCGGCCAGATCGACTACGCGCTTATCGTCAACGGTGAGAACAGCCGCGAAATCAATGAAGTCACCATCAAACGCCTGCTCGGCCCCAAGGTGACCCGCAACCAGTTCAAGGCCGAGTTCGCCAGCCTGACCCTGGGCTCCGGCGCGGCCGCGATGGTGATGTCGCACGGGGATCTGGAGCCCGATGGCCACCAGTATCGCGGCGGCGTGGCCCGGGCAGCGACCCAGTTCAACAACCTGTGCCGCGGCTGGAACCACCAGATGTGGACCGACACCCGGAGCCTGCTGACCGAGGGCATGAAGCTGGCCGGAATGACCTTCACTGCGGCACGCACCGTGATGGGCTGGGTCGTGCAGGAGCTGGATCATGTCGTCATCCATCAGGTCTCCAAGGCCCACACCGAGACCTTCATCCGCGCATTCGGCGCGGACCCGGAGAAGGTCTACCGGATCTTTCCGTTCCTTGGCAATGTCGGCCCGGCTTCGATTCCGACCGTGATGTCGCGGCTGATTCAGGAAAACCGGGTCAAGCGCGGCGACCGGATGGCGCTGATGGGCATCGGTTCCGGACTCAACTGCGCCATGGCCGAGGTGGTCTGGTAAGCCGACAGCGCGACTGACGGTGACCTGAAGTCACCTCGGAAGGTACGTCGGCCCAGGGCCGACTCCCTGAACGGAAGGCCGATCTCCATGTTCTCTTCACCGCTCTATCCCTACACCGGGCAGTACCATGAGCAGGCCGGTGGGCATCGCATGCACTACCTCGACGAGGGTCCGCGTGACGCCCAGCCGGTGGTGATGGTCCACGGCAATCCGACCTGGTCTTTCTACTACCGTCGTCTGGTCGAGGCCCTCAAGCCGGATTTCCGCTGTCTCGTGCCCGATCACGTCGGCATGGGCCTGTCCGATCGCCCGGACGACGAGCACTATGCCTACACCCTGGGGCAAAGGGTCGATGATCTGGGCCACTGGCTGGACGCGGTCGAACCGGAGCGTCCTGTGGATCTGATCGTGCATGACTGGGGCGGGGCGATCGGTGTGTCCTGGGCCGTGCGCAATATCGAGCGGGTTCGCCGGGTGGTGCTGCTCAACACCTGGGCGTTCAACATTCCGCCGGACGAAAACCTGCCGCGCTCCCTGCGATTCGCCCGAACCGGACTCGGCAGCTTCCTGATTCAGCGCTTCAATGCCTTCTCCGGCCTGGCCACACGCATGGCCACGGCAGGCAAGCTGGACCGGGACGTAGCCCGGGGGCTCGTTGGCCCCTATCGGCAGGGTCCCGATTCACGCCTGGCCACCCTGCGTTTCGTGCAGGACATTCCCTTGTCGCCTTCGGATCCCGCCTGGTCGGTGCTGGCCGAAACCGAGGCCGCTTTGGACCGGCTTGCCACCAAACCGGTCCTGATCCACTGGGGCGGCAAGGATTTCGTCTTCAATGATCGCGTCCTCGACCTGTGGCGCGAGAAGCTGCCGGGCAAGCCGATTCGCTATCATGCCGATGCTGGTCACTATGTTCTGGAAGATGCTTACGAGGAGATCGTGCCGGCGGTTCGGGGGTGGCTGACGGAGGGGAATTAGGGTCAGGGTTCAGGGTTCAGGGAGCAAGGGGCAAGGCGAAGGGAAGAAGGTTTACGGTTTACGGTTTACGGTTTGTGGGTTGCGGGTTGCGGGAATTGGGGTCGGGGTGTAGCGAGGTTTTTTTATGAACATTGCTCAGGCTTTGACGGCGCAGGCTCGGGCTCAGCCTTACGGTACTGCGCTGATCATTCCGCGCCGGCGCTCGGGTCGGCGCTGGGCCGATGATCGCTACAGCTACCGCGAGCTGGACGAGCTGAGTACGCGTCTGGCCGCTGGGCTGGCCGCCGAGGGCATTCTGCCGGGCACCCGGGTGGCCTTCATGGTGCCGCCTTCACTTGAATTCTTTGCCTTGTTCTTCGGCCTGTTCAAAGCTGGCTGTGTTCCGGTGCTGGTCGATCCCGGTATCGGCATCAAGCCCCTCAAGGCCTGCCTTGGCGAAGCTCGACCGGAGGTCTTCATCGGTATTACCCGGGCCCAGATTGCCCGGCTGGTCCTGGGATGGGGACGCGGCTCGGTCAGGCGCACGATCACGGTCGGCCCGCGGCTGTTCTGGGTCGGCTGGGCCTATCGGCATCTGGCCCGGACCTCGACTGCCACTTTCAACCTGCCCGAAGTCGACCCGGACGATCCTGCGGCGATCCTGTTCACCTCGGGCTCGACCGGCATTCCCAAGGGCGTGGTCTATCGGCACCGACATTTTGCCGCTCAGGTCGACCTGATCCGGGAGGCCTACGGCATTCAACCGGGTGAAGTCGATCTGCCGACTTTCCCGCCCTTTGCGCTGTTCGACCCGGCGCTTGGCATGACAACCGTCATTCCTCCGATGGATTTCACCCGGCCGGCGCAGGTCGATCCGGCCATGCTCGTCAGCCTGATTGATCACTATGCAGTGACCAATCTGTTCGGCTCACCGGCCCTGATGAACACCCTTACCCGCCACCTCGATGCCGGTCAGATCAAGCTGCCCGGACTGCGTCGGGTGCTTTCCGCCGGCGCGCCGGTGCACGCCAGGGTCATCGAGCGAATGCATCGGGCGCTGTCGGAACAAGCAGATATCCACACGCCCTACGGCGCCACGGAATGCCTTCCTGTGGCCAGCATTTCGGGCCGGGAACTCACCGCCGGGCTCTCGGACGGCAACCTGCAGGGCCGCGGCATCTGCGTCGGCCACCCGAATCCGGCCAATCGGATCCGGATCATCCAGATCACCGACGAGGCGATCGGCCTGGCCGAATACGCCTCCGATGTGAACGCCGGCGAGATCGGTGAAATCTGCGTTCAGGGCCCCACGACCACCGACCAGTACTTCAATCGGGAGGCCCAGACCCGGGAAGCCAAGATGACCGACGGCGCGGGAGATGTTTGGCATCGCATGGGCGATCTGGGCTGGATGGATGCCGATGGCCGCCTTTGGTACTGCGGGCGGAAATCCGAACGCGTCCGCACGTCCCGGGTCGAGCTGTATACCGAGTGCGTGGAAGGCCCGGTCAACGCCATTGCTGGCGTCTATCGAAGCGCTCTGGTCGGCCTGGGTGCGGCCGAGGACAAGACGCCGGTGATCGTGATCGAACCGGAGCCAGGCGCGGATATCAAGGCCTTGATCGATCCGGTAAAGGCCGCGGTCGCGCGCTGGGGGATCGAGCGGGTCGAGGTGCGCGACAAGTTTCCGGTCGATATCCGCCACAACGCCAAGATCAGACGGACGGAGTTGGGAAAAACGATCGAGGGATAGGGTTAAGGAAAAGAACGGGTTACGGGTTACCGTTAACCGTCAAAGCTCATGGGCTCTGATTCTGCGCAGGCGCCAGCGCATGATTCGGTGGGCATTGATCAGCAGTACGATGTAGAGCGCCATGATGACCGCGGCCAGGCCGAACATCAGCCACTCGGGCAGGCCGTAGTACCACCCCGCAATCCCGGCTGCTGCCGACCCCATGGCGACCAGATGAACGATCTTGACGGTGCTGCGAACAGAAAACCCGCAGCGCAGGATGATGTGGTGCAGGTGGGCGCGATCGGGCGCCATGGGGCTGCGGCCCTGGCTGATTCGGCGAAGTGACACGGCGAGCGTGTCCATCGCAGGGACCAGCAGCAGCCAGGCAATCGAGATCGGATAGAGGGTCACGCCGTCGGAATTGACGATGGAAATCGACAGCCAGGCAATCGCCACCCCGAGCATCATGCTGCCGGCATCGCCCATGAAGACGCTGGCTTTTCTACGGAACGGCGACTGGGCGTTGTAGAACAGAAAACCCAGCACGGCAAAGGCCAGCAGGAAGCAGGCCGCGACCAGGGCGGCTTCGGCACCGCCGAGCCAGCCGAGGATGCCGAGCATCACCAGCAGGACCATCCCCAGCCCACCGGCCAGACCGTCCATGCCATCGGACATATTGATCGCATTGATCAGGAAAACGATACAGGCGATGGTGAACAACTCGGAAAATGGACCCAGACCGACCGGTCCGACCGCCGGACCCAGAATCTCACCCAGGCGGTTGATTTCCAGACCACCGACCAGCACCAGCAGCCCGGCGACAGCGATCTGGGCAGCCAGCTTGTGCAGGGCCCGCATGTCGTAGAGGTCGTCGAGCAGGCCGACGCTGAGCAGCAGGGTCATTCCAACCAGCAGCCAGAAGAGGGGCGCTATCCATTCGGCGTGGAAGGCGAGTGCCGCCAGAAAGGCCAGGAACATCGCCAGGCCACCGGTCAAGGGGATCTGGCCTTCGTGACGCTTGCGGTGGCAGGGATGGTCAACCAGTCCGATTCGGCGGGCCGGACCGTTCAGCGCAGGCACCAGCCCGGCCGAGACGGCAAAGGCCAGCAAAATCAACGAAGCGCTTTGCGCTGTCACTACTGGTTCCACTCGATAATCTCCCCTTCGAACCCAGCGCTGAGACCGATGACCGGGAATCGAATCTTTTTCATCCCTGGATCAGTCCCATGCTCGTGGAGAATAACAAATATTCGGGGTTTAAGCGAATCCTAGCCGAGACTTTCTTTCCTGCGGCGGCGTTTGACCCGGCGCTTCTTTCGCTGTATCAGGGGCTCCCCTTTCCTTTGTGCTGCCGGCCGCATGAGAGCGCCGATATACAGTGCGGCCACGATCTGCGTTCCGGGCATATGCCAGCTGAAGTCCCCCAGACCGACCACGGCCAGCCCCACTAATCCGGTATAGAGGGGGATACGCTCGGTGTCCATGGCCGCGTGCCTGATCAGCACGATCAGGACCAGCAGCAGCACCACGGCACCGACCAGCCCCATTTCCAGCAGCCACTGAAGGAGGTCGTTGTGAGCGTAGTCCCACCAGCCGCCGATGTGGGCCGGCTGGACCGTCTTGAAGACGGCTTCATATCCGCCGAAACCGACACCCAGCAACCAGTGCTTGAGATCGATATCGAACAGCATTGCCGCCCAGACCTCGAAGCGCAGGGAGTCGACCGAGCTGGTCATGGCCAGGCGGTCGGTGATCGGCGCCAGTCCGTACCAGGTCGCCAGCAGAAAGGCCGCAAAGGCGGCCAGCCAGACAGGCCAGACCACACCGCCTTTCAGGTGGCCCCGATAGCGCGTCCACAGGATCAGCGCGGTCAGCATGCCGATGAGCCCGGCCATGGCGCCGAGGCGCGAGGCGCTGCCCATCAGAGCCGCGCCAACGATCGCACCGCTGATGATCGAACCGGTCACGCGCAGCTCGGTCGGCAGCCGCTTGAGGAGTGGAACGTCCTTGATCCACCAGACCGAGACGACCAACGGCCAGGTCAGCGACAGATAACCCGCAAACAGGTTGCGGTTGCTGTAGGTGCCCTGGACGAAGCCCGTCGTGTGGCGCTCCCAGATGCCGAGAATATGCGAGGACTCGGCGGCATGACTGACCAGACCGTACAGGGCCTGAAACAGCGCCATGGCGCTGACCACCAGCCAGAGCGCGCCACGGAAACGGGGTCTGAGCTGGGCGGCGATCCAGACCATGACCGCAAGGGCCATGAACACGGCCCATCCTCGAGCGGCTGCCCCGGGGTTCGGGGACCAGGTCGAGGGCCTGAATTCCGGGTGATTCCAGAGCGCCTCGGGATAGGGCCCGAAGGCACGGGCCAGTGCCTCGATCGGCAGGATCTGGAGCACGGTAAGGGTTGTGATCGCGGCGATCACGACCCACCAGGCACTCGAAATCGGCTGGACCGGGTAGGCCTGTTCCTGGTTCAGGAGGGTCGAGAGCCAGGCAATTGAGGCACCGATGACCAGCCACAGAGCCGTGGCGGTGAGTGTCATCGGCGTGCGGTTGCCCATCATCAGGGGCAGCGACAGGATCAGAACAGCAAATGCGAACGTGGCCAGTCCCTGCGCGCTGAGAAAACTGCGCCACCCTCGCACATCCGAGCGCGACCGCCGACGGCGGCGACGCTGGACAGGCTCGGAGAGGTCGTCAGAAGGCAGGAACGGGTCGGTCGACATGGCGGCCATTCTGCCAGACTGCACGGGGTCACGGGCCATCATCACGCCCCGGTGCCCAACGCGGTTCAGTCAGGCCGCTCGATCAGCTCTCGCAGCACGCTTGTCGCGTAACTGCCCTGGCCGAGAGAAAACGACAGGGTCAGCTGGTCACTGGATGGAAAATGCCAGGTCAGCCCGGCAACCCGCATGCGCAGGGCGCGGCGCTGATGTTCCAGCCGGAAGCGCTGCAGACCGGTCAACAGGTCGGACTCACGCTCGCAGATCGCCGCCTCGAGTTGCCGCACCTGCCCATCCACCGGGGGTTCGCCGAGTCCGACCATCGGGCCGCTGGGGTGGATGTCCAGATCCCGAACGCGCTGCCGGGTTTCCGGATCATCGAGCTCGGGCTTGAAAAAGGACTGGCTGCCGTCGAGCATGGCGACATCGCCGTCAATGAGGTGATTCCAGCTACCCTCCTCGATGCGCTGGCTCAGTACCAGATTGAAGATGAAACTGCGCGCCGCCGACAGATAGAAGCCGCGCTTGCTGCGCGAAGGCGAGCGCCGCATCTCACCTGCGAACAGGGCCCGGGCCCGGCCCAGATTGTTGCCGCCGAAGCGCTGTACGCCGAACCCGTTGGGCACACCCGACCCGGCGATGATCGTCAGACGCTCCTCGATCTGGTCATGGTCACCCTCGAGGTCGCGGATGACGAGCTGGAAATCGTTGCCGTCGAGAGTGCCGCGGCGGATCTTGCGCGAGGATCGCTCTGCCGACTCGATGGTCACACCCGGGATCGACCAGGCGGCCCAGTCCGGATCGCCGATACCCGGAAGCTGCACCGAGAAAAACTGGCGGGTGACGGCGATCCTGTCCTTGAGCCCGGCAAAGCTGACCTGACGGGGATGCACGCCGGCGGCGCGGGCCAGATCGCCAGCAACGTCGACGGTATTGCGCTCACGCTTTTCGACCCACAGCCACAGGTGTTCGCCCTCGCCGTCCGGTTCGCGTCCGAGACGCTCGGTGACCTGGAAATCCTCCGGCAGGCTGCGCATGATGCCGCGCGCCACCGGCGGACCCCAGGCCAGTCGATCAGGCTGCACGGTCACAGGACCAGCAAGGCGCGCAACTCTTTTGCTCGACTGCGATGCAGGGCAGGACCGCCCGGGGCGTTTCCCGGCAGTTCATCGCGGCTCGGAGTCGCCATCAACCTGCTCCGGATCGACGACCAGAAAGAATTCCTCGCCCTCGCGGATCAGACCCAGCTCGGCGCGGGCGCGCTCCTCGATCGCTTCCAGGCCCTCGCGCAGGTCCTCGACTTCAGCCGCCAGCGCCTCATTGCGCTCGCGCAGAGTCAGGTTTTGCTCGAGCTGCTCCTCGACCATGTCCCGCAGCCCCCTGACCTCGCTGACTTCGCGCCACAGTCGGAACTGCAGCGCCACCAGGACCAGCAGAAGAACGATCAGCACCACGCGCATCACTGCCCGCCTTCGGCAAGGAATTGCTCGATGATGGATGCATAGACCCGCGGCAGCCGCTCCAGATCATCAAGCGCGATGCGCTCATCGACCTGGTGGATGGTGGCGTTGACCGGGCCCAGCTCGACACAATCAACGCCCAATGGACCGATGAAACGACCGTCGGAGGTGCCGCCACCGGTATCGCGTCGCGGGTCGATGTCCAGATGCCGGTGACAGGCCGCCGCGACGATACCCGGCAGGCGGCCCGTGGCCGGACCGAAGGGCTCACCCGAAACGCGCCAGCTCAACTCCCACTGGCCCGGATCATGCGCCTCGATCAGCTCGCGCAGCCGAGCCTCGAGTTGATCTGCTGGGCTGTTGGGGTTGTTGCGCAGGTTGAACATCACCAGCAGCTCTCCGGGGGTGACGTTATCCGCGCCGGTGCCGGCCTGCAGGTTGGAGATCTGCAGCCGCGTCGCCGGGAAATGCGCATCGCCGTCGTCGAACTCCATCCGTCCAAGGGCCGCCAGCAGTGGTCCGGAACGATGGACGGGATTGTCGCGCGGGTCGGCATAGGCCGTGTGGCCCTGGCGACCGCGAATCCGCAGCCGGGCCTGGATACTTCCCCGGCGCCCGATCCTGACGTTGTCGCCGAGGGACTCGAGGCTCGAGGGTTCGCCGATCAGACAGGCCGTCGGCACCAGGCCCTCGCTCTTCAGCCAGGGCACCATGGCCCGCACGCCGTGGCGGGCGATGCCTTCCTCATCGGAGGTCAGAAGCAGCGAGACGGTTCCGGGATGATCGGGGACACGCTGCAGGAAGGCTTCAAGGGCGACCACGAAGGCAGCCACGGAGGATTTCATGTCGGCCGCCCCGCGCCCGAACAGTTCGCCATGCCGCTCGGTCGGCTCGAAGGGCGGGCTGTTCCAGTCCGTCTCGGGCCCCGGAGGGACCACATCGGTATGCCCGAGCAGCATCAGGTGCGGCGCACCGGAGCCGTGCCGGGCAAAGAGGTTGTCGACATCCTCGATCCGGCGACGAACGATCGTCATTCCGGCCGCATCCAGACGGTCGCCGATCAGGTCGAGGCAACCCGCATCATGGGGGGTGATCGATTCGCGCGAGATCAGCTCACGCGTCAGGGCGAGAACGGCCGAGACTTCAGCTCGCATGATCCGGGCAGGGGATGAAGGGCCTGGTCGATGGATCAACCCACACGGGCTTTCATTCCTTCGGTCAGATGCGGCTCCACGGCGTGGCGGATCGGCGTGACCAGCTTGAACGGCGCGGCGATGATATGGCCGGACTCCAGCCAGCGCTCTCCGCCGGCGATATCCATCACCACCCCGCCGGCTTCCTGCACCAGCAGGGCACCGGCCGCGATATCCCAGGGACCGAGCCCCAGCTCGACATAGCCGTCCAGGCGGCCGCAGGCCACGTAGGCCAGGTCGAGGGCGGCCGAGCCGGCGCGCCGGAAATCCTCGGTCTTGTCGAACAGGGCATCGAACATGCCCTGGTAGGCCGGGAGCAGGCGTCGCTTGCGAAACGGAAACGCTGTGCCCAGCACCGCTGTGGACAGATCCTTGCGCCCGGACACTCGAATGCGCTGGCTGTTGAGGAAGGCTCCCTCGCCGCGACTGGCGGTGAACAGCTCCTTGCGCAGCGGATCGTAGATCACGCCGTGTTCGAGGCGTCCCCGGACCTGCAGTGCGATCGAGACCGCGAAATGCGGGATGCCCCGGAGGTAGTTGCTGGTGCCGTCGAGGGGATCGATGATCCAGACCGATTCGCTGTCGCCGGTCTGGCCCTGCTCCTCGCCCAGCACTGCGTGGTCCCGGTAGTGCTTGAGAATGTAGTCGCGGATGGCCTGTTCGCAGGCGCGGTCCACATCGGAGACGTAATCATGGCGCGCCTTGCGCTCGACAGGAATGCTTTCCAGGCGCTGAGAGAACTTCAGCATCAGCGCGCCGGCGCGATGCGCGGCCTCGCTGGCAATGTTGATGTAGGGGTTGGTCACGGTTTGGCGTCAGCGGCGGATTACAGCGTGGGGGAATGATAGCGCGGAATGGACGACGAGGAGCAAGGAGCAAGGTTCAAGGAACAAGGCTAAAGGGAAAAGAAAGGGGTGAAGAGGGGAGAATTGCGTAGTGATCGGGGGCGACGGCTGTTGGTGGCAATCATTCCAACCTGTCGTCCCGGGCGAAGACCCGGGATCCAGTGGCTTGGATCGGGCACTGAAGTCGCTGGCCCCTGCTCAAGGCAGGGGTGACGGGGGTGGTGTAAGGGGTTAACAGGGGAGGATTGCGTAGTGACGGGGCGGCGGTGAAGGGGTTGAGGGGCAAATAAAACGGCGTAAGCGGACGGACTCAAGGCTCAAGGCTCAAGGCCCAGGGCCTGGGGATAAAGGCGGGAGTCTTTGGGCGGGTTGGCTTACACTTTGGGGATGAATGGATTGATGGACAATATTCGGGTGGTGCTGGTCGGGACGACGCATCCGGGGAATATCGGGTCGGCGGCGCGGGCGATGAAGGTGATGGGCCTGCGGCGTTTGTATCTGGCCGCGATCGAGGCGCCGTTTCCGAGTTCTCGGGCAACCGCACTGGCGACCAGCGCCGACGACCTGCTGCAGTCGGCGGTCCAGACCGACACCCTGATGGAAGCAATTTCCGACTGCCAGCTGGTGATCGGCACCTCGGCCCGCACGCGTGCCCTACCCCTGCCTCTGATGAACCCCAGATCGGCGGCGGCGCACGCCCTCCGACACGCGGCCGATCAGCAGGTGGCGATCGTCTTCGGACGGGAAAGCAGTGGTCTGACCAATGACGAGACCGATCTCTGTCACCGGCTGATCAACATCCCGACGGACAGGGAATACAACTCCCTGAACCTGGCCCAGGCGGTGCAGGTCGTCTGCTACGAGGTGTTCATGGCGCTGCAAGTGGATCTGCCCGAGCTGATCGAGCCGGCCGACTGGGTTCCGGAATCTGCCGAGCGCATGGATGTCTATTTCCGGCGGATGGAAGAAACCCTGCTGGCCATCGGCTTTCTGAATCCCGATCAGCCCAAGCGGCTGATGCAGCGGCTGCGGCGTTTGTATCAGCGCGCGCGCCCCGACGAAAACGAGCTCAACATCCTCAACGGAATCCTGTCGGCAACGCTGGAGGCGGCCCGTGGTCGACGAAACCAGGAGCCCTGAGACCGGCACCGAGGATCGATATCAGAAGGTCTGGGCGGTGATCGAAGGAATCCCCGCGGGCTCGGTCCTGAACTAC
>Ga0102934_1003093_pt1 | contig 11397 bp, 10 predicted proteins | sample SalPonR2_A_D1_MG_FD_78175 | JGI IMG/M metagenome (GOLD analysis project Ga0102934, IMG submission 78175) | Salt pond soil microbial communities from South San Francisco under conditions of wetland restoration - Salt Pond MetaG R2_A_D1_MG | ecosystem: Environmental > Aquatic > Marine > Intertidal...
ATAGTTCTTGGCTCTCATATAACGTAAATAAGGAAGTGGAACACTTTTAAAATGCTGTCCCTTCACATAAGACTGTTCCATCAACAATTGCAGAATCTCCACATCGATAATAGTGGTTTGGTGGTGCAATACAACCTTCAACTCTTCTGATACCGCTTCAATAAAGCGTTTCAAATTATTGCGTGTGGCTTCAAAAAAATATACCCGGGTTTTATTTCCCCAGTTCAACCACTTTACTGCCTTTAATCTTTGGTATATGGCCTTGTTATACTGGTGTTTAACTACAAAATAGTTTTTGTTTTTTACGGTATGCGCCACCAGCATCACCTGTCCGGCCTTTTGCGACAGGCGAAGCGGCTTTCTGAAACTGGTATCAGACCTTATTTCAACCCGGTCGGCACTCAATTCAGGCGCAGCGTTAAGGTATTTTGTACTCACATTGGCTATACCGGTAAACAAATCATGCAAAAGGCCGATATTATGCTCCGTATACGGCACCACGTAATTTCCAATCTGCTCACTGCGACGAATCCAGTCGTTTTGGGCAATCAACCGGAGTAAAATTTCATTCTTCTCATCAAAAATCAAAGCTACAAATACTTTTTTAAGGTGAGGATGTACTCTGCGGTTTAAATAAACTAAAGGTTTCATAGGCAAAAAAATAACAGATAATACATGTAAAATTAAACCTTTAATAATAACATAATCGATTTTTAATCGTTTAATTCCGAAAATAACCGTTTAAAAATCGATTATGATGCAAAATGATCCTCGCAGATGCCTCTACTGTAATGAAATTTTAAAGGGCCGGAGCGATAAGCGTTTTTGCAACGACAATTGCAGAAGCAATTATCATAACCAAAACCAAAATACCCAGGAACATTATATCAAAACTGTGAATAAACAATTGCGCACCAACCGTTCTGCCCTCAAAAAAGCATGCCCCTGGGGTAAAGCCACTGTACGGAAAAAGTTTTTAAAACAAATGGGCATGGACTTCAAACATATCACGCACACCTGGAAATCGAAATACGGGAATTTGTACTTTTTTTGTTACGATTATGGTTACACCCAGGTCAATGACCCGGAAAAAGTGCTGATTGTGCAGGAGCAGGATTATATGCAATAAACGAAAATTTAATGGTCCCAGCCCTGCTTATTATAGTCCACGCTGAAAATTCGAAATATGCTAATAGTGAGGTCAATACCGACTTAATTCATATTGCTGTCCGGTAGCCTGCAAGTGACTGATTATTAGTTTTTAATATTTCTTTTTGACTGGCACCAGTGTGTCCAAAGGATTTCCATGTATGATTAAAAAGAACAAAAAAATTTGAACGGAATTTCCTGTTCTTTCAAAATGCTATTTATTCATCATAAATAAAACATGTATTAAATGAAAATTGTCCTTAAAAACATCAACTTCCGGCACGGCTCCGCCCCCTCAGTCACATAAATGCGATGAATGAGCCCCTAACTCAAAGGTGTAAATAATTTTTTTCATTACAAAATATTATGCAGATTAACTTTTATAAAATCATGAACAACACAAACAAACCCACAAAATTTCCCCTCCTGCCACTGTCACGGCAACTGCTTACTGACTACTAAATTCTCCATTCTAATTTATTACCTTTGTAAAAAAACATTTTCTATGGAAGGATTTAAAGCATACGATATCAGGGGTGTCTACAATAAAGATTTTAACAAAAATGATGTGTATAAATTCGGCTTTTTCTTACCCCGCCTTTATAACGTAAAAAAAATTCTTGTGGGAAGAGACAAACGGCTTTCTTCCGATGAAATTTTTGATGCACTTACCCATGGAATCATGGATGCCGGATGCGATGTCTTCGATGTTGGTTACAGCACAACACCAATGGTATATTTTGCAACTGGTAAGCACAATTTTCAAACTTCAGTGCAAATTACTGCTTCTCATAATGCCAAGGAATACAACGGGTTTAAAGTCTCGGGTCCCCAGGTACTGCCAATAGGTTATAACAATGGATTAAATAAAATTAAAACCTGGATTGAAAATGAACCTGTTGAACCAGTGGAAAGAAAAGGGGAAATTAAAGAATTTCAAGTGAAGGAGGAATACCTTTCGTTTCTTAGTCAATTTTATGATCCGCAAATCCAAAGCCTTAAAGTTGGTGTGGATTGCTCCAATGGCATGGCTGCGCTTTTGATTAAAGAATTATTGGGTGATTTTCCTGAATATATAAACGAAACTGCAGACGGAAATTTTCCCGGACACGACCCAAATCCGTTGAAGGAAGAAAGCAGAAAAGATATTGTTAATCTTGTGAAAGATAATCAACTGGATGTGGGAATTATTTTCGATGGCGATGCCGATCGAGTTATGTTTATTGATGAAAATGGGGAGTTTATTTCTCCTGACCTGATGATTGCATTAATGGGTAACTTTTTTCTGAAAAATACTAAAAATGAAAAAGTGCTGCAGGATATTCGTTCTTCTAAATCAATTAAGGAATATCTTAGCCGGTTTTCAGCAGAAATGCACACCTGGAGGGTAGGACGCGCTTTTGCCGCACCTAAGCTAAAAGAGATCGATGGCTTGTATGGAGGCGAGTTGGCAGGGCATTATTATTTTCGGGATTTCTATTATTCCGACTCGGGAATGATGGCAACATTGATTGTAATGAATGTGATTTCGGAATTTAAAAAGCAAGACATAAAGCTCTCAGCCCTTGTCAAGTCGATATCAAACTATGTGAGTAGTGGTGAGCTCAATTTTCAGATTGAAAACAAACAAAAAGCCATGCAAACTTTAACAGATCATTTTAGCAAAGAGGAAGAACCTCTTGAAATTATGGATTTTGATGGATACAGACTGGAGTTCGAACATTGGTGGTTTAATGTACGTCCTTCTAATACTGAGCCTTATCTCCGTGTTATCCTGGAAGCAGACAGCCAGGATTTGCTGAATGAAAAAACAAGCGAAATCAAGTCCATCTTAAACCGGATACAATAAAAGAAAATGGGACTGAAAAGGTTTTATCACCAAGTAGGTATTGAAGCTGGTTGTGACGAAGCTGGCAGAGGGTGCCTGGCCGGTCCGGTGTTCGCAGCTGCCGTTATTTTTCCCCATGAAATTGATATTCCTTTGCTCAACGATTCAAAACAGCTAACGAATAAACAAAGATTTACCCTGAGAGATAAGATTAAAGAAAAATCTCTCTCTTTTGCGGTAGCACAGGTTAACAATGCTGAAATCGACGAGATAAATATTTATAAAGCCTCTATGCTGGCCATGCATCGAGCTATTGATAAATTAAGCAAAACACCCGCGCATCTGTTAATCGACGGAAAGCTTTTCATACCCCATAAAAAAATACCTTATACATGCGTGGTAAAAGGAGATAGTAAGTTTTATTCCATTGCAGCTGCTTCTGTGCTTGCCAAGACTTATCGAGATGATTACATGGTCAGATTACATGAAGAATATGCTTACTATCAGTGGAATAAAAACAAAGGATATCCTACCAAAGCCCATAGGGAAGCTATCCGGGAACATGGGATCTCTCCCTATCACAGAAAATCTTTTCGTTTATTGCCCGATGCCACACAAATGACTTTAAAAGGGTTATGAATAATAACACCTCCAAAATATAGAAAAGCATATTTTTTTAATAAAGTCAAAAGGCTTTCTCATCTGACCAATAATAAACAGGTTAAAACTTATTTTATAAATTAAAAGTGATACCTGAGGGTGACTGCGGTTTTTTTCAGGTATACTTTTCTTGCCTTAATATAAATGATGGTGAAAGCTAAAAGTAAAGTTGTGATACCGGCAATTATAAAGATTCCAAAGTTAATGCTAACATGCTGAGTATATCCTTTTAACCAGAGAGATGCGATGATATAGGTTAAGCCCCATGCAATGAGATTGGCTATAATAATCAACCGGGTAAATTCAACCATAATCAGGTTGAGTACTGCAACAAAATTGGCTCCATGTACTTTTCTGATACTGATATTCTTGGTTCTTTGTTCAGCCAGGAATGAGGTTAGTCCAACCAGGCCAATAACAGCTATTCCAATTGCAAGAATTGTTAACAGCACCGCCAAGTCACCAAGAATGTCCTCATTTCTATATTGATTTTTATGGTAATCAGAAATATATTCATATTTGAAAGGACGATCCGGAGCATATTTATTCCATACATTATGAATATGGTTGATGACATCGCTATGGTTATTATTGCTTGTTTTTACTGCAATTATTCTGGCAAATTCTTCAGGGTAAATATACATATCCAGCACAAAATTATTTACCGGATGGTGCAGTGACAATACATGAAAATCTTTGAAAACGCCTATTACCTTTTCATTTCCGTTTTCAGAAAAAAAGTTTTTTCCTATTGCATTTTCATTGCTCCAAAGCATATTCCTGGCCATTGTTTCATTGATCATTACCGCATTTACATTATCATCGGGATGAGCAGTGGAGAAAGCTCTTCCTTCAACAACTTCAATATTAAAAGTTTCAATAAAATCCCATTCCACAAGGAAAGTTGGAACATATACTTTCTGTCCTTTGTTTTGTCCCTCAATAAGGTAAGCCCTTGTGTTATGGTTTATTCCGAGAATATCTTCCATGCCTGTTACGTTTTCAATGTTTTTATGATCCAGCAAATCTTTCTTAAAGTCATAATATTTTTTTGTCAGATCCCCATCATTTTTAAAAATTATGATGTTTTCGGTTTGAAAACCCAGTTTGGCATTTTTTAGATATTTAAGCTGTGAAAATATTATTAATGTGCCTATTATCATGCTGCTGGATATGGCAAACTGGCTTATAACAAGTATTTTTCTGGGTTTAATTGTTCTTCTGCCTTTTGAGGGTAATCTTTTGCAAAGTTGCAAAGGCTTTAAAGCTGTCAGGAAGTAAGATGGGTAAATACCTGAAATGAAGCTTACCAGGATCAATATTACCAGGATTAATATCCAGACATTAGGTTCAAAAATAAATGGCGAACTAATATGCTTTCCTGTATAAGAGTTAAACAGAGGAAGAAAAATCTCAATAATTATTATAGCTGTAATTAATGCAATAAGCGTTTGAAAAAACGTTTCTCCCAAAAATGTGAGTACAAGCTTACCTCTGACTGCCCCATACACTTTCTTCATCCCTATCTCCTGAATTCTGGTGTATGAGCAGGCTGTTGTCAGGTTCATAAAATTTATGCATGCCAGCAACAATACAATAATACCAATTGAACCGAGAATGTATATATAAATGGAGTCGCTGTTTGGGTGCATTTCGTAGGCATGATTAGATTTTAGGTGAATATCTGTAACCGGCTGCAAATAAAGCGTTATGTCCTGATTTCTTATATCTGTGTAATGAGCAAGATAGAAATTAAGCATCTGTCCTTCCAGTGCAACGCTTTCAACTCCATCCTTTAATAAAACATAAGTCCAGCAAGGGTTCCAGACCCAGGTTTCCGGGTAACGTCCTTTTTTGTGCTGACGGTAACGGGTGAGCGCCCCCAGAAGTTTATTCGGTGCGGGTGTAGCCTGAATTTCGCGATAGGTAGATAACGATCCGAGAAAATCAATTTTGAAATGCGATTGCGAAGGAAGATCTTTTATTACTCCGGTGATTTTCATGTTAATATATTTTTCCAGCCTGAGTATTTTTCCTACAGGTGATTCCTCTCCAAAGTATCTTTTTGCTGTTGATTCGGTAACAACTAATGAATTTGGTCGATCCAGCGCTGTTTCCGGATTACCTTTTAAAAAGTGAAAAGTAAATACCTGAAAAACATTTGAATCGGCCAGCATAAATAGGGTTTCATTGTTGCGGATAATTGTATCGTTACTTTTGTAATATTCAATAAGCACCTGGTTGGTCTGGAAGTTAAAGAACCGTACGACTTCTTCTACATATTGAGGATAATCTTTCTTTAAATACGGACCGCATGGAAAGGAACAGGTAGCAGCATCCTCATTGGTTGATTTGGTGTTATACCACCTGTTTACCCGGTAAATCCTATCGGCATGTTTATGAAACTTGTCATACTGTAACTCGTCATTGATGTATAGAAAAATGAAAATAAAACTGCACAAACCAATACTTAACCCCACAATGTTAATAAGAGTGTATTTCCAATACTTGATCATGTTCCTGATCGCCAGTATAACATTATACCTAAACATGACTCATCCCGGGCTATGGCTCCCGTCTCCAAAAAAAATATAAGAAATACAAGTTCAGTAAAAATGAAATTGGATTCAAGTTTTTGACAGTAAATCTTAAATAAATTTTAATCTGAATAATTTTTAAAGTGAAACATCTCCGAATAAAAATATTTCAGGTGAATTTGTTGATGTCCAAATAAAAAGCAAGGCCAGGAAATTGCTGGCCTTGCTTTCATATGATATAATGAGATTAAAACAATACTATAATCCGTGAAACAGCATTCTTTTTGAACTACTGTTTCCCGTATTTCCTTATTTATTCTTCAGATTCCAGGAAACCTTTTTTCTTTGTCAATATCCACGAAACTTTATAAACGATAAATATCAACAGCGGCCAGGAAAGAAGCCATAATATTGATGATAAATATTCCATAGTTCTTTATTTTTTTGTTAAAATTAATAGGCATGGTCTGTGCCTTCTATTTCTTCTTTGTCAATGTTCTTTTTGTTCATCGAAGTCCACGCATACCAGATATAAGCAATAACAAACGGTACAATAAGCGATACATAGCTCATGGCTGTCAATGTGTAATGACTTGAAGAGCTGTTCTGAATGGTCAGTGAGCTCTGTAAATCGAAGGTTGAAGGATAGAAAGGCGTGTGATTAAAACCTGCAACCAGGAACAGTGAAAAGACAGTCATAACTGTGCCAAAACCGCCAAACCATAAACCTTTCTTGCTTTTCCTGAACCAGGTAATGTAAATAGCTGTCAGCACCCCAATTACGCCTAGCAGGAATATCACCATAACAATAGGCATCTCCAGGAGATTGTGAAAATATTTTCCTTGCTCCATAAAAACTTTTTTAGATTCAGGATCCACGGCAAAACCTTTAGCAGTAAACAGCATTCCTAAAAATACCAGGAAGAATGCCAGGAAAAAAATGGCATTAATGCCCACTTGTTTCCGGGCGTTCTTAAAGATGTTTTTATCATCTATTGTGCTGATGAAATAGAGTGAACCCATAACTCTTGCCAAAAAGAAAACCGATAATCCAAGCAGCAGACTTTGAACATTTGCAGCAGCGTCCAGTCCGTGCCATCCGTTTTCCCAGCGGGTAATGGCATTGGCGCTCTCCGCTGTAAGCCTGATCTTGTCTACAGAAAATTCACTTCCTGTGAAAAAAGTGCTTACTGCTGCTCCTATCAGTATCGTTCCCAATAATCCATTTATAAAGAGAAATGTATCATAAGTTTTCTGACCCAGAAAATTACCGGGTTTTCTTCTAAATTCATAAGAAACAGCTTGTATTATAAAGCTGAAGAGAATCAGCATCCAAACCCAGTATGCGCCACCAAAACTTGTGGCATAGAAAAGAGGGAAGGAGGCAAAAAAAGCACCGCCGAAAGTTACCAGTGTTGTAAAAGCCAGGTCCCATTTCCGGCCAATGGAATTGATCAGCATATTGCGTTCGGTGCTGTCTTTCCCTATAGTTCTGATTAGCGTTTGCCCACCCTGTACAAACATCAGGAAGACAAGTATTGAACCCAGCAGGGAGATAATCACCCACCAGTATTGTTGTAAAGCCAAATGTGATAAGTTTTCAAACATGATATTTATTTTTTTACTTCGGTCCGATTTTAATTTGTCTTACTATGATTGAAATTTCAGCAATTAGCAATATCGTAAATAAAGCAGCAAATAACCAGAAAGTTACCTGAACATTTGATACGCTAAGGTGTGAAGTGGATACTTTCGTGGGAAGAATATCCTGGATCGTCCAGGGTTGTCTGCCCACTTCAGCCACAATCCATCCGAGCTGTGATGCTATGTATCCCAGAGGAATCGACCACAATCCGAGCTTCAGGATGAACCGTTTTTCGGCAATCTGGTCTTTCCAGCTAAACCACAATACCAATGCAAAAAGAAGGATAAAATAGAATCCAAGAATTACCATCAGGTGGAAGCTGTAGAATGTCAGTGGGACATTCGGAACGGTTTCTTTCGGATCGTTGAAATAACCATAGCCCATGTAATCATAGTAATTTTCGAATTTTTCGAGATGGGTATAAGCAGCTTCATCATTTCCTGCTTTTTTATCCTCCTTGTAATTTTTAAGGGCCTGAATGGCTATTTTGCCTTTTCTTATTTTTTCTTTGGTTGGCTCAATCCCGTATTTCTTATTCCCTTTTACAAGGTCTTCAACTCCGGCAACAAATGCATCCGGATCTCTTTCTGCAAGGTAGGAAAGCATTTTTGGGATCTCAATTTTGAAGTGATAGCTTTCTTCATCATTGTCCACTTCTTTCTTGTTATTGACAATTCCTATGGCTACCAATCCGGCTCCTTCTTGTCCCTTGTATAGTCCTTCCATTGCAGCCAGTTTCATTGGTTGTGTCTCAGCCACATCATTGCCGGAGCTGTCGCCTGTAAGCACGATGAAGAAGGAGGAGAGAAGTCCGAAAACAGCACCCAGCAGAATACTCTTCCGGGCAAACTGTATGTGCCTTTTCTTAAGAAGGTACCACGAACTTATTCCTACCACAAACAGGGAACCGATTACAAAACCACTTGAAATGGTGTGGAGAAATTTGTCTACAGCAGTAGGTGAGAGTAGGACATCCCAGAAATTTTGCATTTCATTTCTAGCTGTGTCCGGGTTGAATCGCATACCTACCGGATTTTGCATCCATGCATTGGCAACCAGGATCCACAGGGCTGAAAGATTTGCTCCGAGAGCGACCAGCCAGGTTGATACCAGGTGAAATTTCTTGCTTACTTTGTTCCAGCCGAATAACATGACGGCAATGAAGGTCGACTCCAGGAAAAATGCCATAATGCCTTCCACAGCAAGGGGAGCACCAAAAATATCTCCCACAAACCATGAGTAATTCGACCAGTTTGTTCCGAATTCAAACTCCAGAATGATTCCTGTTGCCACACCTATGGCAAAGTTAATACCGAAAAGGAGCATCCAGAATTTTGTAATTTTTTTCCACTCTTCATTGCCGGTTTTATAATAGAATGTCTCCATTATGGCAATGAGGAAGGACAGACCTAAAGTCAGGGGTACAAATAACCAATGATAAATTGCTGTTAATGCAAATTGGGCCCGCGACCAGTCAACTAATGCTTCTTCCATTGTAGATTATTATTTAAGGGTTAGTTAATTCTTTGATTGTATGATTTTTCCCTTCTCCATACGATGAAAAATCCCTTCCCTGAATATTCGGTATGAAGAAGAGCTTTAAAATGATAAACCTGGTAAACAACTTAATTAGAGTGATCAGCCCATCTTTTTTGCTGGTTTCCGGGAAGTTCCGGAAACCGTCGACATATAAATTAAGGGCTTTGCAAAAGAAGTTCATAAGGTAATAGAAATTATGGGTTCTCAAACAAAAATAAACCAATTCCTTTTCAATAAAAAAATCAATAGAGAACAATCCCTATTTATATTAAGTATAATTAAATATATTAGTTTTCATTTTTCCACAATCCATGAATGTTACAATATGCACGGACTCTTACTTTAATTGCATCTGTCCGGAAAAAGGCTTCAGGAGGTTCTTCAGGGTTTAAAAACCGGGTGTAAACCCTGTGGTCTGTCAGCAACTCAATCCACTGGATGTAATGCTTCTCTGTCATCGGGTGTTCCACTTCTCCCACAGTTACTTTAATGCCATCGTTATTTCGCTCAATTACAGGCACATGCTTTTCTTTTGAGGCATCTGTTGTATTTTCATTTAAAAGTTCTATTGGTTGATCACAACAAGCAAGATTCTGTCTGCCCCTGTGATAAATCTCCACAATATTTCCACAGATATTGCATTTGTAAAGTTGAGTTCGTCGTGTATCTGCCATAAAAATCCTGGTTTGGTTCCTTTACTACCAAATGTACTAACTATTTTTTAAAGATGACAATTGAACTTTAATAAAAACATGAGTTAGATTTAAGTATATTTTAATTAACTAAATTAGGTTATTTGTTAAATCGAATTCACTTTATCTTAATTCTTTAAGCCTGCTGACATCCAGTTTCAGGAAAATAAACAACATTATGGTAAAGGCCCAGAGAGAAGAGCCTCCATAACTAATAAATGGGAGAGGGATTCCGATTACAGGAACCAGCCCAATTGTCATCCCTATATTAATGGCAAAGTGTACCAGGAAAACAGACAAAACACCATATCCGTAAATTCTGCTGAAAGGGGATCTCTGTCTTTCTGCCAGGTAGATTAAACGTAAAAGAAATGTTACGAACAGGGCAATGAGCATAAATGACCCGATAAAACCCCATTCTTCTCCAATAGTGCTGAAAATAAAATCTGTGCTCTGTTCCGGGACAAAATCAAACTTTGTTTGCGTGCCTTTTAGGTAACCTTTTCCGGTTAATCCCCCCGAACCAATGGCTATTTTTGATTGATTTACATTATATCCGGCTCCTTGTGGATTTTCCTCAAGCCCCATAATTTGCATGATTCGTGTTTGCTGGTGAGATTTCAGGAAATTATTAAAAACATAATCCACAGAATTTGTAAAACCGATAGAAAAAAGAACAAAGACAAACAGGAGAAAAACCCTTGAGATTTTATACCAGTAAGCCAGAATAAAATAGAAAATACTTGCAAAAATAAACCCTGCAATGAAAATGTAAGTGAATGGAATGTTTAAATCAGCAATTTCATGAATGAGCCATAAAAGACCGGTGGAGGCCAGAAAAATTAAAACAGCATAAAAAACATATCTGAATTTTTTATGTACAATCCAGAGAATGATCATTGCAATAAGAATGGTTCCTGCGGCTAGAAATATTTTATCCACTAAAAATGAAAGAATGAACAGGATGATTATGTATACGCCCAGAAGCAGTACCGCAGAGGATAGTCCTTCTCTGTAAAGAGGTATCAGGAAGGCAAGAAATACCAGGGCGGTTCCTGCATCCTGGATAAAAACCAAAACAAAGGGCAAAAAGATGATTAGTGCCACCCTGAAATAAGTTTTATAAGTATTCAATTTTACATTGAATGTGCTTAGATATTTTGAAAGGGCAAGTGCAGTAGTGATCTTTGCAAATTCTGCGGGCTGAAACCTTATGTTTCCAAAAGTAAACCATGCCCTGGCTCCGTGAATTTCAGTGCCAAAAAACAGAACTGCAATCAGGAGAAAAAGAATAATACCATAAAGAGTATAGGAGAAAAATGAAAAGAAATTGCTGTCAATCATCAT
>Ga0102934_1003096_pt1 | contig 11394 bp, 13 predicted proteins | sample SalPonR2_A_D1_MG_FD_78175 | JGI IMG/M metagenome (GOLD analysis project Ga0102934, IMG submission 78175) | Salt pond soil microbial communities from South San Francisco under conditions of wetland restoration - Salt Pond MetaG R2_A_D1_MG | ecosystem: Environmental > Aquatic > Marine > Intertidal...
AGGGAAAGAGGAAGGGAGGGAGGGAGAGAGAGAGAGAGAGAGAGGGACGAAGCGGAAACGAAGACTTTCTTTGAGAGCCTGGAAGGCGATCCTAAACAGGCGCTCTGACCATGCCATCGCTCCCTCCCTCCCTCCCTCCCTCCCTCCCTTCCTTCCTTCCTCCCTTTCTCTCTTCCTCAAGGGCCTGTGGCTTGGCACCTCGGCAGGGATCATGAAAACTGTCCCAAAGTACATGACTGCGGTGGTGGTGAAGGATAAGGTGGGGAGGGAGGGAGGGGAGAGAAGAGGGAGGGGAAAAGGGATCGGTGCGAGGCTGATGGTGTGCCATCCCCGTGACACTTCGTGGTCGCATGGGATGGAAACCTTGTATCTTCACCCCTCTTGTATGTTCTGCCTTGTTCCTCCTTTCCTTGCAGATGGAAGAATGGCTCGACCCCGTTCCCGAAAATGTCGATAATGCCCGATCTCTCCTCGTCCAACGATCGGCCATCAAGGCGGTAACGGCTGGGCTTGCGGGGGCTGTCCTCACAAATCCGTTGGATGTGGTGCGCAATGAATGTTTTAAAAGGGAGCAGAGTCTCGGCCCTACCCTCAGAGGGCTGGTGGAGGAGGAAGGTGCCCGATTCCTCTGGAGGGGAATGGGTGCGTAGGAGGGAGGGAGGAAGGGAGTGAGTGAGGGAAAGAAGATGGCGGGAAAAGAGGAGAGGAGGCGAAGGGAGGGAAGGTGGCGGGAAAAGAGGGTGGGAGGCGAACGGGGGGTCATATACATCGTTGGGGTGCATTTTTAACGATCTGTCCATTATTTTTGGGAACGCGTGTGCGTGTGTACCGCGTCGTCCTTCCCTCTTCCTCCTTTCCCCCCCATTTCTCCCTCCCGTTCTCCCTCCCTCCCTTCCTCCCTGCATCCCCCCCTCATCATTCCCCTCTTCGCCCCCCTCCCCTCAGGCAAGAATGTGGTAGCTGTGACAATCCCAGTAGCTGCGACTATTTTTTTGGCCGATATAATCAGCCGCGCACGGGGCTTGTGAGAGAAGGGAGGGGGGGAGGGAGATAGGAAGGGAGGAAGAACACAAGTAAAAGAATGTATCTGTATAAGCCTCGAGAATGATGCGGGTTCATCGCAGCATGATGCATTTCCTTTGGGATAGTGGTGCATATTATTTTGCGCTTGTTCCTGTGCAGTGATCTTCCTGCATAGCCTTAACCCCAACCTCAAGGGCTGCCTCTCCCCACGCCCGTACACGTTTCCTTTGCCTAGTCCGTCATAGAACCGTGCCTGCCCCTCTCTCCCTCTTCGACAGCACGCAATATGGCATCCACTGCACACCTCAGCTCTCTCAGGCCGTTGCCTTACTGTCACACTTCACCCTTCCCTGCCACGCTGCTTCTCCTCCTTCCCGACACCCGACACGACCCCTCTCCCTCCCTCCCTCCCGCCCTCACCCTCAAGCCTGACCTCTACCTCTCCCTCGCCCGCGCCCTCCTCCTCTTCCCCTCTCAAGCCCCTGCCTCCCGCTCCTACTGGCGGTTTTCCTCCATGCTTGATGCCTTCTATACGCAGAGGGCGGCGCCGGAGATGTTGAGGCAACCTTGTGCCCTGTCCCTTCCCCCCTACCTCCTCTAGGTTGTCCACCTCCTCCGCGGACCGGGGGGGGCAAGGCAATAGGAGGAGGAGAAACAAGGCGGTAGTGGTAACGTGAGGGCGGGGGGGCAGGAAAGTCGTGGGGATATCGGTGGCGGCTCAGCAAGGGCAGTTGTTCCTGCGTGTGATGTCCTAGCTGTCGAATATTTTGTTGCTGCTGTGGTAGTGGTTGTTGTTCTTGTTGTTGCTGCTGTTGTTGCTGCTGTTGTTGCTGTTGTTGTCGTGGTGGTGATGGTGGTGGTGGATGTGGCTGTTGTTGCAAGCACTGCTGTGTTCGAACAGAATAGTAGTGCTCTTGCAGCTGATACTGCCCATGCAAATGATGATATCCTGGCTGTTGCGAGTGATGGGGGCGGTGGTACAAAGGGGGCTGATGTAAGGCTGAATGTGAACGCGGCGAGTCCTGAGGTTGAGATTGCCCTTCAAATGGTAGCCTATGTCGCTGCTGAGAGTAATAATGGTGTGGAAAGTGCTGAGTTCCATGAAAGTGTTCGAGCTGCTCCGCTTGGAAGTGTACTTCCGCCAGCCACCGGTCGTATGCCGCCGCCTGTGCTGCCTGCATGTCAGGGAGCATTTCATAGTCCGAGAATCCTGGTCCTATTTCCTTCTTTTCTGCCATGCCCATCCCCTCTCCACTTGTGCTACCGCTCGCGTCCCAGCTCCTGCCTCTTCCCCACGGAAAATGAGCATATTCGTCCATTCCTCCTGGAAATTGCGGGGCAGAAGGTGGCGCGGGAGGCTGGTAGCCCGGAGCTTCACACAAACTTGCGGGGGGTCTGTCCTTTGACAGTGTGATTAAAACCGAAGATATGTAACGCGTCGACTCCACGGGGTCAAGCCCTTCCTCCAGAGGGGCCCACATCTCTTTAAAAGGCAATGAATCAATATCTGTCCGCTGGTGCAGACCGGGTATGCGGTGCTTTAAGACCTGTGCCACGGCAACGGCCTTGTGAATGGCCCTTCCCATGCCTTTAATAGCAACAGCACGGGCCTTTCGCTCTTCAAACAGTGCGTTCGCGTAGCCCACGTAGCACTTCACCTGACCTTGATAGGTCACACGTACTTCGTTCGTCTTGGCTGGAGCCTCATCGCGGTGGCAGGAAACCAAATAAAACTTGCTCCGGTACCGTTGAGGGCCGATACGAGGTGAAGAGTCCTCAGTAGCTTTGCATGGAATGCCTGAGGAGCTCCGTGTCGAGTTTGCAGGGTTTGGAGTCTCGGAAACTGGAATACGTTCCATCCCTCACTCCTACAGGATAAAAGGACAAAGTAGTCAGCTTTAAATCCATGAAGCCTGACGAAAATGGAGCTTACTTTCCAACAAGAGGATGTATCAAAGGCCGTTTTGTCGGATGATCCTAGCAGGCTGGAAGGAAAAGGATGCAGGCTCGTGTGGAAATGCCAGTGGCGGCAAGCGTAGTCGCCGCCTGCCGGGGGGTGCGTTGGGGGATACATGGCAATTGACTTGGAAAATAATAGCCTACATAAAAGCCCCACCTTGGATGAAGCCGTTCAAGAGCATCCCACAGCTATGTATCATCTTCCTTTTTCCCTTAACAGTAAAGGCGTATTTTGTAGTCACACACACATTGCCGGCATTTTTCGAAATGGAAGTGGCTGTAGGCGTCGTCCATCGCCAGATAGCTCCTTGAACAGGCACGTTTACTATCCACTTCCTTTCGTATATTTTTAGACTGGGAGCACAGCTAAAACATAGACATACCCTTGCTTTCAAAGACAAAAACTGATTAGCACAGACAATTGTGCGCCTAACTAACCTGACTACATCTTCTTGTCCGCCATACCAGTGACAATTTTCATGTCCAATATCCTTCAGACCTGTTTTACTCAATGTCATGTAATCTATATTTCACTTTCATGTTTTGTCCATTCTTGAATTTTCATCTTACAATGTACACTCAATGCGCACCTTTCGATCGCTTTCGTCATTAGATTTAATATAAAAAAACATTCCCTCCCCCTTGTTTCCGAACACATCTCCTTCTCCCCTAAAGATGGAGGTTTATGCATTGAATGCTTCACATGGTGTGGTAGTCGTAGTGGTCGTGGTGATGGTCGTCACCGTGGTGACGATTTCTGTGAGAGCCGTCGCAGTTTGGCTTTTCACCGTCTCCGTCGTGGTCTTCGTGGCTGTGGTAGTAGTAACGCTTGGGGTAGGGTCAGTGCTGGGGGATGCGGCGCCCAAGGACAGGTCTCGCTTTGGTACGCTGGCTGATTGTAAGGACGGTGACGGGATCGATCCCATGACGCGGGGGGGAGACGACGGAGGCCTCACGCAAGGCCAAGTCGGCGCCCTGGCAGTCGCCACCGGCCCATTCCATGACGGAGGGGTCGGAATGCCCGCGTCCCTCGAGTTCGCGGATGCTGTTGTGGCTTTGGTGGTGGTGACGACCTTCTCCTCTGTCCCCAACGACGGCGTCGCCGTTGTCGTGGTGGTGGCGGTCACATGTGGTGGGAATGAGACCATGTGCGCCGTGGTGGCCGTTGCAGCTGCTTCCGCCGGCAGGCATTCCTGGCGCCCTGCGGCCTTTGTGATGGTGGAGTGTGCGGGCAACGACCTGGTCACCGTCGTCGTGGGTGCCAAAGTGGCCTTTCCCTTGGACAGTAAGGCGCGAACGGATCGAACCGGCGAGTCCCGCGGGGCCCAGGCGTCGGTCGTCGGCTCTGTCGTCACGGATGGCGGTCCTGGCGGAGGCTGCACTTTCGGGGCCCCGGTGGCGGCTTTGCGTGTGGGGCTACCTGAGGATGCTGCTGCGGACGACGCCCGGACCTTGGCGAGAGTGCTTATAGAGGGGGCCGGGGCCGTTCCTGCCCCTCCGGCGTGGGGTGGCCGCATCAAGGCGTCAGTAGAGAGCGAGCCCCCCGCCGTCGTCTCCCCATGCCGCGACACGTCGGAAAGGAAGGAAGCTGGTGCCGCTCCCGCATCGGCGCGCAAGGTGGCGGCCCCCCTTGCCAGCGCAGTCATGCCGGTGGACCCCGTGGTAATTCCCCTGCCCGGAGGCTGACGCCAAGACGCTGCTGTAGGTAAGGTGTTCAACAGGGCTGCCGACTGTCTCGGGGCTAGGCTCTCGTGTGAATGGGTGGGCAGGGACGTCGGCGGTGGTGTGGAGGGGGGCGGAGTTGGGGTGTGGGAGGGGAAAGCCTCAGGCACAGGCACCGGAGCCGCCGACAAAGTGGCCGATGCGTTTCCCGCCATTATTCCTGCGCCTTCGCCGCCCCTCGGCGACTCCAGGCAACGTTTTTTCAGCAAGAGCAAGTATTGGTAATCTTCGAAGGGCGCATAAGCCGTCGGCTTCTCTTCGGGATGACTATCACCCTCCTTCAAGGCCTCCCCAGGCCCCACTTTTTCCACTTTTATCGTTTTTTTTCCTCCCTTGGCCCTCTTTCTCTGCTCTTCTACACCTCCAAAGCCATCCTGTCCACTGGTACTGGTTTCGTCACTGCGCTTCCTGGAGAGAGACGCTGTGCCGCTCTGCTTCCGGCCACTTTTACTATCGCCCGCCATGGCAACCAGGCTTTCGATGACGCTCTGATTTTTCCTCCCAAAGTCACCCTGGAGGAGGTACCGACATTTTTCGCGGACTTTTTTCCAAATACGCATCCAGTCGTGGAGGGTGTGGGTGGAGAGGAAGGCCGGATCGCCCGTCACAAAGCACGCAACGACCCGCGCGTCGTCCACGTCCAGCCCGTGGGCCTGGATCTCCCTGCCAGGAGGAATAAGCGGGCCGGTAGAGGGGAAGGAGGGATGAGAACATGGTGAAGTACAGGAGAGGGCCGTCGTGCCGTTGACCGCGCCCTTGCCAAGGCCGGATCGCACCCACAGGAGCCCCCGCCAGCAGACACCTTCCCCAGACCAGGCCCGTGGGAGGCATTAGACGATACAGCACCCATACCCGTACCTTTCAAAAGGCGACAGTCCCTCCGTGATTGCGTCGACTTGTCCTTCCCGAGCCTGTGTCTTCGCCAGGGAACGTCCGCAACGTGAACAAGACGCTTGGGGTCAGGGTAAAGAACAGGCATTCCCTCTCCTCGCTCCCTTTCCTCCCTTCCCTTCCCCGTCCGCCCTGCCCCTTTACAACCCTCACCTCCATCTTTTCCTCCCTCAAGACGTCCATGATCCTCTCGAAACACTCGCTGGTTTTCTTGCCCTGAGCGCCCGCGCGCAAAGCCGCCGCCCGCGCCCGAATCAAGGCGGGTGTCATGTCCTCAAACACCGCCGCCAGCCTGGCCACATTGTTCACCCCCAAGCCCACGGCGTAATCCTTCATCATCCCTCGCACTACACGCTCCAGGTACTGGCGCGGAAAGTCGGGCACGCGTCTGTCAAACGACGGAGGTAGAAAGTGACAGTAGCCCCTTCGTGAGAAGCACCCTCTTGGAATCAAACCCGCCGCCGACAAAATCTCCCTCGGCCCAGACCCTCCCGAACCTCCCTGCCAGTAGTGAGACACGACAAAGGCAGACAGGTCACGCACCGTGTGTGCAACAAAAATACCAGACAATCCACCACGCACTTGAAAACCTCGTCGACCTTCGGACCCCGGTTCCGCCGGGTCAGCTCCAAGGCGCTCCTCCACGCCAGGCGAGCGTCTTCGGACATGGGCCGCTGGGTCTCAAAGTCGTCCCTGACGAGTTGAAGCATCTGCAATGAAGAAAGTGCAGGGACAAAGATGTTACAAAGGGCGCTCAGAGAACATTCCAGCGTCTGGTGGTAACGAAATCGCCACGAGTCCGGCTTTCTGCATCCATCACACACTCGAGTGCTGCCCACTTACCGCTTCAAGGGTGTGTCTGTGCCCCTTCATTTTAGGCAGAGGTGTGAGGGCATGATCCAGCGCGGTGGCGCCCTGAATGAGGTAATCGTGCCGCTTTTCCAGCGGCATGGCCTCAAAATCGCATGCCATTTCTGGGTTATCAAAACGGGCCCACGGCTTGTGCCACGTCACCCATTCCCGTTCCTCCATATCTGGTTTGAGGCCTTCGGTCGCTCCATCGAGCACTCTTTCATGGGATGTCGTAGCCGGGGGAGGAGCAAAAACAGACGTACCGCCAGCGGCCTGAACCTTGCCTGTGGCATGCTGCAAAGCATGCTTTGGAGCCGTGGCAGGTGACTTCCCTCTACCACACGCCTCTAAACTTTCTATTTTTCCCGCAGGAGACATGCGCGGGGCCTTCGAACGTTTTTTAAGTCGCTCTTAGTTTTAAGAGAATACTAGCGTGTCGCCGCGTTTTCGCGTTGCCTACATGCCAAGTATGGGTTACGAGCACAATTTAATAATGTGAGCATGTCCAATATTAGCACGCCTTATCTGCCGTCGTACGACTTGATGCACATTCAAGGAGCATTTGATTCTCATTGCTTCGAATTTCATTTATTGATTTCAGCTGTCGTCATCGCGTACCCGCCTTCTTCTTCTTCCTATCGCTTGCGTCAATCATGCTTTTTGTCCTTTCAGCTCTTGGACAACACGAATGAACGCCCGCGCCTCTCTGTAACAAAATGTGCAGAAATGTTGTCTACCGATTGCAAGGGAAGTGTGCCTTTATCTTTATTTGGCACGTAAAGGGGAGAACGAGCAAACGCTCACTTCAAAGGCGTATCTTCAAGTCAACGCGTGCGCCACGACAACTACACAACCAAGCGAAAAATTGGCCCATCGCACGCTGACTTGATATAGCGAAGAATTGTTCCAAAAAAAGTAACATGGGTTACAAAAGGGGGGGAAATGGCAGTGGTGCTAAGTACACTTTCGCGAATTGGACATTGACAACCAAAATTTTGGTTCGCTTGTTTTTCGAACCCCCTTGAAAATATGAGAACATACTTCGTGTGTATGAGAACATACTTCGTTTGTAGATTGAACAGTCTCTTGCACACAACACTTATTCTTTTGCAAAAACCAAAAGTTCTATCAAATAATTACAAGTTCTGGTGTGACGTGACTCGATATAGAATGGTTACACGGCGGGGGGAAATGATAAAGTAGTTGTCTTTAAACGTTTTTAGTAGGGATCTGTCATGCGGTGCTGCGAATCGTTCGACAAAACAAATAGAGGGGCAAACTTAAGAACAAAATAGTGAAACCATGAAGACAGCCTCATCCAACAGCCCTCGAAAATATGCTGATTTCGTTTGCATTTCAAATATTTGTGCCACGTGAAAGCAATGGCGGCTCCACGGTCGGTGGTGTACTGTGACAGACCAAGCATCGACAGCCCCGCATGCCTTTCCGGAACAGTTTCACCGCTTCTCGTCCTGGGCTGGAGCTGCAGCCCCCTATGAGTGCCACGTCTTGCGCCCTTGTCCTCCTACCCGTCCAAGTCCCCGTTTTCGGTCCACACAGAGGGACGCTCTCCGTTCCGATCTTTCTTCGCGGCCTCCAGGGCCCGGAAGGCGGCGATGGCCAAGACAATATTGGTGACCCCTGCAAGAGCGAGCGAGGCAAAGTAGACATGTGAGACGTGGGACGCAACAAGTACGGATGTGATGCCAGAAAGGCGGAGGCGCGGTCCTGGGATTCGTCCCCTCGGAGCCGCTACGACGTGCGTAGGGTGCATGAGTGGCAGAGTTATTAAAAAAAGAGACCGGGACAAGCACTAATGGAGGAGTCCTCTCCGGTACCATGACCAGAGTGGCCCTTCGAATACAAAAGTAGGGATTCCCCTAAAAAAAACTCGGGTCAGGAGCCGAATACAAAAGTAGGGATTCCCCTAAAAAAAACTCGGGTTAGAAGCCCGTCGGCCGCTTACCGAGCAGGGACTCGGCCACTCCATGAATATAGTCCACATTTGCCAGTACATCGTTGTATATGAGCTTGGCAGCAATGCCACCGATGATGGTGGACACCACGAAGATGAGCAGGGAGGCGAAACCCCATTTCATGGTCTGTGGGGAGGGGGAAGAGGGGGCGGGGAAGCGGAAGTCAGTCGACGTCCTCCAGGCAGCCGAGGCGATGGATCTGGTCGCTCTTTCCCTCGAATGCTCAAACAGTAGCAGTTTCGGACATCCTGTCTGCGCACATTGCATGCTGCATCCTGCCCTTTTTCCCTCCCTCTCTCCCTCTTTCCCTCCTACTTTCCCTCCCCCTCTTTCTCTTCTTCCCCCCCCCCCACCTTGGGGATCGGATAGTCTTCAGGCCAAATATTTTTGAGAAAAATCAAGTAAGGGAAAAGAGACAAGGCGAACACGGCGCCGTAATTTACGTTATTCAACCAGTCGAGGGTGAAAGTGCCTGCTGCCTCCAACAAGTCCCCCTTCCCCTCCGTGCCTTGGGCGATTGCCACAAGGGAAGGCATGGCCGCAGCAGGGGGGGGGGAGAGAGGGAGGAGGCTGGTAATGGCACCACGTGCTGTCTCAGTATCGACGAGGCCGGCACTAAGGGCCACGAAAGCGGGCGAGGAGGAGACAGCTTCCTTTCTTCTCCGTAGGCAAAGAGGTCGAGCAGGGACAGGCATGCCTCTACAGCGCAAACGATGCAAGAAAATGCAGAGACAGGAAGGAAGTGAGCAAAACCCCCGTCAAAGAGAGGAAGCGGGGGCGGACAAGACCGGTGTAGCGACTCGCTCCTACTTACCTTGCAGGGGGGCCGCACCGAGAGGGACCACGCGATAAGTCCGGGCCATACGAGAGGTGGATAGGCACAAAAGCATGGACGCATTTGCTTTTTAAAATTATAGAGCATTGATTAGTGAGGCGTGGAAGATGAGTGAAGTTTAAGGGAGGGTGCATGCGATTTTAAAAAAAAGGTGACAGTCCCCACGCTATGCATATCCCACTCGTCTCATACAAACCCACCTCCTTCTCCCCGCCATGTGGGAAACAACAAGAAGCGCTAAGAGGTAGATTCTCCTCTGCACTACGAAACTTCCTCTTGGGCTCATAATTCTTCACAAAAGACTACTGTGCGACTGGGGGAGTCGTCAACGTTTCTGAGATGCGATCCTGGCAAGGGTCCGTTGTGGCGCCGTTTCGTGGACGTAGTGGAAAATATGCAAGGGCCGACACCACTCAAATCGCCTGCACTATGGAGATGGATTGGTCAGCTTAGTCTATTTTTTGTTGGAAAGTTGAAGTCAGTTTATTCTATCTCGACTAGGACTGCTTTCTCAAGATCCTTGCCTTGAGCACAACAGGGGGGGAAATTACAGAGCCATGCACGACATCGCCTGCCCGCTACAGGTCTTTCTTTATCCTCCAAGACCGGAAGTATAATAGGTTATGTTTGGCGTTGATACAGAGCCTACCCCGTACACTTGAACCCTCCGCTGGGCTCTCCCAACCTCCCCCCTCGCCTTCCTGCTAACACTTCCTCTCCCTCCTTACGGATTTCCAACAGAGACTGTTGCACATGCCCCCTTTTGCACGGAAAGGTCCGCGTTAAAGTCTTTAAGGCCTCCTGTGTCTCTTCGACAAATTATAAAGAATATCATTCACATGAAAGCACCCAGATGTAGGCGTTTTCTTGGCACGGCACGACAAAGTCTCCTTCCAACCCTCGTAGACAGTCTTCCGGGCTCACTCATGCACACTCAACTCACAGACCTGCCCCTCGAAACACTGAAAGAGCGTTTAGTAGCGAATGATGATATCCTCTCCGCTTGACCTGCCGCTCTCCCCAGCCAACGGTACAAGTACCGCTACCAGCGTCGTCTCAGACGGCCAGGAGAAAGGTAGGGAGGGACAATTAATGCTAGTAAGAGAGGTCGACGGTGAAATTGAGAAAGATAATTTGGTGTATATCTTTCAAGAGGATGTCGACTTTTTGGCCCAATGCTCGTCGTCCAATAGGCTGTATTCTGCTTGCATTCTACTAGAAAAGCAAAGCTTCCTTCATGTCTATCTGGGAAAGGAGGCAATTTTTTACTCAGAAGGTATTGTCATCTCGCCTGTGACAAATTTCTCCCTCTTCAGTGGGATTCACACAGGACGCGATGCAAGACAGCGGTGGGACGAAGCACGGGGAAAGGGAGGACAGAGAAGAGGATTGGAGGAGGGACAGGGAGGACGAGGAAGGGAGGGATGGAGAGGGCCGCTTGCGCCGGGCGGCTTTGGCGGAGAAAGACTACGCAGAGGACAACGAGGGCAATGGAGGGGTGGAAGAAAGTACGAGTGAGGTGGCGGAAAGGCAGGAAGCGGTGGGGTCGGAGGAGGGAGGGAAGGAGGGCGAGGTGGAGGGGGCGGGGGAGGGCCCTCCGGTGCGGGAGGAAGAGAACGACGGGACCTTCGTCCATCTGTCGAACCTGCGCTTGAACGTAAGGCGGAAGGAATGATAGATAGGTTTTGAGGGGAGGAGAGACGTTCCTCGTTGGATGTGAGGGCCCTCCTCCTGTTCCATGCGATCCGATTGTTCACCAGCCCTCCTCCTCTCCTTCCTTCCTCCTTCCCCTCCTCTTCTCCCTCCTCCCTCCTTTTCCTTCTCCACTCACGCCCTCCTTCGTCCCCTCCTCCCCCTCCCTCCTTCCCTCCCTTCCTTCTTCCCCTCCTCTCCCTCCCTCCCTCCTTCCTCTGCTCCTTCCTCCCTCCCACAGACCACCGTGGAGGAGCTCAAGACTCTCTTCTCCCAGTACGGAGTCTTGGTCACCTGCCACGTCCGTCCCCAGAGGACAGAAAAAAGCGCGAGCGTGACGGGTTCTGTGCGCTTCGAGAAGAAGGAGGACGCCTCACGGGCGGTGCAGGAAGCGAGAGGGTAGGGAGGGAGGGAGGGAGGGAGGGAGGGAGGGAGGGAGGGAGG
>Ga0102934_1003097_pt1 | contig 11392 bp, 9 predicted proteins | sample SalPonR2_A_D1_MG_FD_78175 | JGI IMG/M metagenome (GOLD analysis project Ga0102934, IMG submission 78175) | Salt pond soil microbial communities from South San Francisco under conditions of wetland restoration - Salt Pond MetaG R2_A_D1_MG | ecosystem: Environmental > Aquatic > Marine > Intertidal...
ATGAAAAAGGCAGCCCGCCTGTCGGCGACCTGCCTTTTTTCGGGCTGGGCGGATTTGAACCGCCGACCCCATGTCCCCCAGACATGTACGCTAAACCACTGCGCTACAGCCCGTTGCATAATGTGCGAAGAAAAAAATAGCATAATGCCGCTGAAGTGTCAACGGGCGGGAGGGGCTAACTTGTCCTATCCCTACAAAGTATTGCAAGGTAATTAATTAACTCTTCTAAAACCTTGGTTTAGTGTAAACTGCTTTAAATGAAAAGTCAAATGTCGGCGAAGGAATTGTGAAAGAATTGTGATTAGGCGGTGAATTTAACCGTTAGCGAAAATGAGTTGGCTACAAATTTGGCTACAAATTTGAGAGTACAAGGCGGTATTTTGCTTTACGGATGCATAGGGATTAGTTACTATTGAGTGCAAATGTCAGATTACAAAAATTTTAGGACAACAACTAACGTTCGAGACTTTTCCACGATGCCCCTACTGCAGTTGGCCCTTAGAGCACATATCAAGCAAACCTACCAAGTGTCCCAATTGCCAGCAGACACTCAATAACGATGATTTTAAAGGGGGAAACGACGATGAATCTCCTTAAACGATACCTTATAACTGTACTCCTACTTGCTCTACCTCTATTTGCTTACTCACAACAACCCATTGAACTCCCGGCCTACAGTTCTTCCGATACGGTTATCCACCACACCGGTTACTCCCTCTCCTTCAGCGAAGAGCATGAACATGCAGAATGGGTAGCATATGAACTTACTGTAGAGGAACTCCGGGGAACCGTTGAAAGGACAGATAACTTTAGGGCCGATTCGCTTATAGACAGTGAATCAGCATCTCTATCAGATTATAGAGGCTCTGGGTATGATAGAGAGCACTTAGCACCTGCGGGTGATTTCAAATGGGCAGAGGAGGCAATGAGTGATACTTTCTACTTTTCAAATATGTCTCCACAAAAACCCGGTTTTAATCGAGGGATATGGAGAGACTTGAATCTTCGTATAACCGTGCATTATGATTTGATGGAGAGGATTATTCGGTACAAAAGCAGGAAGTGGAACAGAGTGTAGAAAGACAGGATGCTCCGGCAAGGTATTGGATAAATGGGAATAAGCGGCATAATTCTGACTGCCGGTACTATGGTAATACAAAGGATAGGTATTATACCGATGAGAAAGTTGGTGAGGCGTGTGGGATTTGTGGGGGGGGGCAAGCGGACGACCTGGGCAGCTTGAAAAAATCGCTTTACATAGTGAAACACCCGCGATTAGACTATACTATATGAAAAGCCATACAGCTCTACTACGCCTTTCGGCCGAGTTGGGAATACTCATCGCACTCGCCTTTCTCCTTGCATCCTGCCTCTCCCCGGCCTCCTCGAAGAGAGCCGAGGAAACACCGGCAGAGACGGCAGAGAGGATATTCGGAGCCTTACCCCATTCTGCGGCACGATTTCAGTCGGGGAATCTCTCCATGCTCATTCCTCCCGACTGGGTGGTGAGAAGAAAAATTGAAGAGGGAAACCTTATCATAGATGATAGTTCCGGCAGACACATGATCGAGATCTACTCGATAGAGTCTCGGCAGGGCGTGAATGCCTCTACCGCAGGCGAATACCTTGCCCGCTCCCTCGACTCCCCAATAGGAGAAAGATTCCGAGGTCGCTGCTCAGGCTACGAGGCGGTCTACCTCTCTTTAGAAGACGGAAGGTCCATCCTTGCAGTAGACCTAATCGACTCTCTTTTAGTTTCGCTATCCGCAAAGGGCGCCGGCGGAATCCTCCCATACCTGAAGATAGGAGAGGTGTCGCAGGAGATACGGACGCGAAGCTCCTATTCCTTCCACTCTCTCGACAGTCCCTGGCTCTGGTTCGGCGACACCGAGGGTGGTTTCGTTCTCGGCATAGAGAAGAGAGGGGAGCTGTCTGCCCTCTTCGGAGACGAAGCTCCCTCGCGGTACTCGAAATTCTTTTCAGAAGAAACGGCGGAAAGCAGCGAAGGGCGCATACGAAAGCTGGTAGACAGCTATCCGGCCGAGATCGTTTACAGGAGCTTTGTCGAAGGGGAAAGCCGGCACATCGCTCTCCGCATAGAGATGGCCGATACGAGTCACTATGCACTGATTCAACAAAATGGCTTCGAGCTCGAGGTAGAGGACTTGCTCGCTACCGAACGCTACACGAAACTGTTCTCGAGCTGCATTCACTTCGGGGCTCCATACTCGGCAATCGTTTCAGAAGAGATCCCCGGTCAAAAACCCCAGCTTGTACTTACCGAGGAGGAGTAGACGATGTATGCAGCACATTTTCATTATCGATTCCCCGCGCCGTGCTCCATCCTCCTCACTATCTCTCTCATCCTGCTTATTTCACCGGTTAAGCTCGAGGCACAAGATCGACCGAGCGTGGGACTCAAACCTGTTGTCCACGAAGATTACCCCCAGGCACAGCAGCTCGCCTCCACCGTCGAAGACATTCTCACAACCACCCTCACCCTCATGAAGAGCTATCGCTTTACTCCGCTGCCGAAGGAGGCGGACGAGGAAACGGAGAGCAGTGTGAAACCCACACAAGGCCCTTCCGTCGACAATTTGATAGGCGGGCGAATCGAAGAGGAGGAAGGACATATTCGCCTTTCTCTCTGGGTCTATAACAGTGCGGAGGAGGCGCAGACCGTAAACATAGACGGCAGCGCCACGAGTTATTTCGACATATTTGAACTGACCGATTCGCTGGTACTCGAGCTACTGAAGGGTTTTACCGACGAGCCGGTCTCCTTCGCCTCTCTCGCTTTTGCTCCACGGGGAATCGAGAGAGAATACATGGTCTTTATAGACGGAAACGAAATGGGGAGAAATCTCCGGAGGATCGACAAAATAATCGCCGACTCCTACGAACTCCGTATCGAGGATACAGCCGCCTCCCGCAGCGTGTTTAACGAAACCATCGAGCTCGAGGCGAACGAAGTCACCGAGATTCCCTTTCGCATACCCTACCTGTATCCACAGGAACGCAGACTCATCGAAGAGACGGATGCGGCAATAAAGAGGTCCTGGAGCTCGGATCCCGACTCGCAGAAGCTCGGGGCCCGCTATACCGAGGTTTTCTCATTTCTCGAAGCAAAAAGAGACCGAAACCTCGAACATCTCAAGGAGAGATTTACCAGACTTCGTGCCGCTCAGAGGAAAGCCTATGCAGAGCATCGAGACCGGAGCGTGCAGGAGCTGAGCTCCGTTCCGCAGATTCCAGAAGGTGTGTCGTTCGAAGTGGATGGATTCGACGCCGAATGGGAGCAGATCCCCGAGTACATTTTAGGAAGCCCGAACGTGCCGCGCGGCAAGGCTCCTCTTCCACCCGAGGAGTCCCCCGGAGCCGATATCGCCTTTCTCAAGCTCGCACTTGACCATACGCAAGGGCAGCTCTACTACCTCATCGCACTTGCGAACGGTGCGGCAAACGAGGATATCAAATATCATGTGGCCTTCCACCCCGACAACATGGAATACTTTGAGTTTGTGGCCAAGCACGAGTCAAACGGCTGGAACCTGCGAACCAACAGATGGCACAGGTCGGAAGGGGCGACTCCATTTTCGGTGAATACTGAGGTAGAGGTCCGCAGCTCCGTGATAGAGGGGCGAATAGATATCCGAGAGAAGCTTTTAGACAGGAGTCTCGAGGAGTTGATCTCCGAAGACATCTTCTTCGTTGGGGCAAAGACTCAAGGAAGAAATCCTACCCACGATTACGAGATAACAAGGCAGAGACGCATAGACCTTATACGTAGAATATCCGAGCCCCTTAGGAGAGACTGGGGGACCCGGGACACCGGTGCCTCCTTCCCCTCTCCGGCCCTCGAGACAAGCCCCGCGGCACTCGCGTCCGCCGTTATGATCTACACCCTTCGAGAGCCGGAGACCTCAGCAACGACCTTTGTCGCCGAGAGGAGCATAGAGATCGACGGCGATGATACAGAATGGAGCGGCATCGAGCCGGCGGTAACCGCAGAGAGGTGGAGGGATGGGAATCCGAGCGAAAACTACAACTTGAAGGAGCTCTATCTCGCTCGTGACGAGAGGTATCTCTACCTCCTGGCCGCTTTCTCCGGGGAGAGGGTACCGATTCGGAGCAACTTAACCACCGAACTCCTCACCTTTGCCGATACTGCAAGTGACGGATGGCGCTACATGCTCGAGCAGAGGATTGAAGATGGGGGAAAGGTCAACATTCATGTGCGAAAAATAAAGGGGCAGCAGAACGTAGGCGAGACATGGTTCGAGTACGCCGGAAAGTACCGCTACAACGAGGAGGATAACCTGCTCGAAATCGCCTTTCCGCTCAAACGGATACTCCCCTACATGAGGGAGCAGAGCAGCTTCAGAGCTCGATTTCGACTGAGCTATTTCGAGGAAAATCGGTTCAAGGAGTCCGAGAACTTCAGAATAGTGCTCTACTGACAAAAATTTGTCTACTGGTCCGAATCCTGCTATGCTTTACTCATAACTCACCAATAGAGGGGAACCAATGCGCACATACCGGGTAGGGCAAACGCATTTGGACTAAACAGGTACCCGGCGAAGCTGCATGGCCGGCTGAGCGGGCACTGACAAGAACCCTGTTTCGCCACACACTGGATATAAAAAGTGTATATAACGCGGCGGCGGTTAAGCGCGGTTTCTGAAGCAAAAGCTTGCTTCTGCGAAGTGGATTGAGCTTAAACGCAGATAGACGAAGTGCCCTGGGCACGTAGACTATCTACGGTGGAACCGCCTCCGTCTCCTTCCCAGGCAGTTCCCAAATGCGTGTATCCCGCGCCGCCTCCACGCTGAGCCCCCCTCCCATTGGTCGGCACCCAGATCTGCTTCATCCAATTTCCATCGTCTGCCCCGTGCCCCGCCGCGCACGACTGCGACTGAACACCACTCCGCAACACGATACCCCATTTACCAGCCGCCCCGCCGCGGGTATAGTAGACTAATGAAACAAAGCCCCGAACACACAACCGAACACACAACCGAACAAAAAACAGAACACACAACCGAACAAAAAACAGAACACAGCAGCCACAGCACCCCGACCTACGCCCGGCCGGCTCACATCGAACTGATCGCCGGCGAACTCGACCTACGCCCCGCCCAAGTGCAGAGTACCAGCCGCCTTCTCGCCGACCAGGCCACCGTCCCCTTCATTAGCCGCTACCGTAAGGAAGCCACCGGCGGCCTCGACGAAGTAGCCGTCGGCACCATCAAAGAACGCCTCGAACGCCTCGAAACCCTGGAAAAACGCCGCCTCACCATCCTCGAAACCATTGCCGAACAAGGCACCCTCACCGACGAATTGGCCGCCCGCATCCGCGCCACCTTCGACCCCCGGGAACTCGAGGACATCTACCTCCCCTACAAACCAAAACGCCGCACCCGCGGCACCATCGCCCGCGAAAACGGACTCGAACCCCTTGCCGAAAAACTCCTCTCCCAAACCGACGCCGACCCTCAAACACTTGCTGGGGAATTTTTATCGGAAAAAATTAGCGATACCGATACTGCCCTGGCGGGAGCCCGGGACATCATCGCCGAGCGAGTAAATGAGGACAGCATAAGCCGCGGGCAACTACGTGCGCATTATGTTAAAGACGGAGTTATTAGTTCGAAGCAGGCCAAAGGGAAGGCCGCCAAAGACAAAGCCGCGGCCGCTCCCGAACAAGCCGCCAAGTACCGCGACTACCACCAGTGGAGCGAACCGCTCAAGCGCTGCCCCGCCCACCGCTTTCTGGCCCTGCAGCGGGGGGCCCGCGAGGGTTTCCTTTCTATAAGCGTTACCACCGAGGAGGAGCGGTCCGTCCAGATACTGCACCGGCGCTGGGTAAAGCGCAACAACCCCTGCGGACAGCAGGTGGCCGCCGCGGCTGAGGACGCCTACCGTCGGCTCTTGGCCCCTTCGCTGGAAAACGAGTTTTTAGCCGGTGCCAAAGAAGCCGCCGACAGCGAATCCATCGCCGTGTTTGCCGAGAACCTGCGGCAGCTGCTGCTGGCCCCGCCCCTGGGCCCCAAACGGGTGCTGGCCATAGACCCGGGTTTTCGCACCGGCTGTAAGCTGGTCTGTCTGGACGAGCAGGGCTCCCTGCTGAGCCACGGGGTGATGTATCCCCATCCGCCGCAGAACAAATCCTGCGCAGCCGCCGAGCAGCTGCAGCAGCTCATCCGCGACTACCGCATCCAAGCGGTGGCCATCGGCAACGGCACCGCCGGCCGCGAGACCGAAGAGCTGCTCCGCAGCCTCGAGTTTAGATCCCAAGACAGCAGCCCCGCCGGCGCTCCGGCAGTGTTCATGGTCAACGAAGACGGGGCCTCCGTGTATTCAGCCTCACCCCTGGCCCGCAAGGAGTTCCCCGACCACGACGTCACGGTACGCGGGGCCGTATCAATCGGCCGGCGCCTCATGGACCCCCTCTCGGAACTGGTGAAGATAGACCCCAAGTCGATCGGGGTGGGGCAGTACCAGCACGATGTCGACCAAAAGCAGCTGAAGGCCGGCCTCGACACAGTTGTCGAATCATGTGTGAATATGGTGGGGGTAAACCTCAACACCGCCGGCGCCCCCCTGCTGCAGTACGTCTCCGGGCTTGGTCCGAAGCTTGCTGCGGCGATTGTGGCGCACCGCGCCGCCCACGGGCCCTTTGCCTCCCGCGCCACCCTCAAAAAAGTACCGGGTATGGGGCCGAAGGCCTTTCAGCAGTCCGCCGGGTTTCTTCGAATACCCAATGCAAAAAACCCGCTGGACGCTTCGGCGGTCCACCCCGAATCCTACGGCATCGTCAAGCAGATGGCCGCCGACCAGGGCTGCAGCGTGGCCGAGCTGATGCAGGACCCAGAGCGACGCCGGGACATCCGCCTGGAATCTTATCTCACCGAAGAGGTCGGCTTGCCGACCCTGAAGGATATTCTCTCTGAGCTGGAAAAGCCGGGACGCGATCCGCGGGAGGCGCTGGAGGAGTTCAGCTTTTCCGAGGAGGTGCACACTATTGACGACCTCCATCCGGGGCAAGTCCTTCCAGGTATTGTCACAAACATCACCCGCTTCGGCGCCTTTGTGGACATCGGGGTAAAACAGGACGGCCTTGTGCATATAAGCGAAATGGCCGACCGTTTTGTCCGCGATCCAAGCGAGATAGTCAAGCTGCAGCAGCACCTGCAGGTGCGGGTACTTGAAGTCGACACTGAGCGGCGGCGGATTGCATTGTCCCTAAAATCCGGCTAAACTGCACACTTCTGGAGGTGCACTATGGGTAAAAGAATCATGCGCCGTGCGGCGGTACTGTTGATCTCTGCTCTGCTGCTGTTTACCGGCTGTACATCCATCGAACGGATGCTTGCACCGGGCCCGAGCCCTGAGTCGGCGCCCTCCGACCAACCGAAAGCTGAAAAAACCGCAGGCCTTATAGGCCCTGAAAAACCGGCCACCCTGCCGCCTTTCGAACATGAGTACACCCGCGAGGATTTGATCAAGGCCCTGGTACAGTTCCGGGAATACTCCGCATTAGCTGAAAACCTGCAGTCCTATCTGTGGGGCGACCCTATTTTTGAGGACCGTCTGGCCACTTTGGCCTGGCTTGAAAAGGGGCCTTACGAGCCCGGCCGCTCCGTTACCCTGGCCGTGTACGACGAGAAGGGGATGCAGCATGCCGAAATTACCCGCGGCCTCCTTCGGGAAGTGCCGGGTAAGGGGCGCTGGTGGCACTTCAGTTACCGCAGCGGAGACATCGACTTCATCTGCGAATACTTTACCGACCTCAATTCCGTTCCCCGACAGATCTTTCTGAAAAACAACGCCTCCGGTGAGAAAATAAGCCGTGAACCCTTCTATACCGAAATGCTGGCCGAATCGGCCCCCGCCACCGGCGCTGAGGCACACGGTGGTGAGGTGCACGGCGGAGAGGCACAGACCAGCCCCGGACAGGCGACCGCCAGCGCGACCCCCGGTCCGCCGAGCTGGTTCGATCAGCTTCGCCGGGAGGAGTACCAGTCCCAGTTGAACCCGCTGTATGCGGGTATGCAGGTCCTGGGAGAAGAGGCCCAGCTGATCGACGGCCGCTGGATACGGGCGGTGCATATGCGCAGCGGCACGGGGGAAAATGCACTCCACGCCTGGTTTTCTCCGGATGTTCAGGGCCGGTTGTTACGCATAAAACGCTCGGATGATCACGTAATAACCGAAGTGGTGGATCGACGCGGCGAATTGAGCTCGCAGCTGCAGTAACACTCGCCCCCTTGGATACTATTTGTTTATCCAAAAAGTCATTTTTTTGAAACCTCCACAAAGAAAGTGCGTATATGAACAAAGGGGGGACACCAATGCGTTATGTAGAATTGATGAGTACCGAAGAGATAAAAGCTGAAATAGAGAGAATAAGAAAAGAGTATCGTGACCTATCGAAAATCCTTATACCGAGTCAAAAAGAGAAAACCAGCAGGGGCTCTAAAGTCCTCACCCTGTTCAGGAATTTGGATCCCATCATGAAAGTAGAGGCTGATGATAATCTCCTAAACCGTTTTATTGAAGAATTTGAACAAGAGCAAAAGGGATATTAAAGAGAAGAAGAGTGAGAGGGTGGCACAGTAGGTGGCGGAAGACCAAAGTGTAAAGGACAGCCAGGACATAGAACTCGTTCAACAGGGCCGGGTAGAGGCATACAGCCGTATTGTCCGCCGATATACCCCCGTGTTGTACTCGCTGTGCTACCGAATGCTCGGGGACCCGCATGCCGCTGAGGATGCAGTACAAGATATATTTATGAAGGCCTACCGATCACTCTCTTCCTTTGATACCTCCCGTAGGTTTTATTCATGGATTTATACGATTGCGGTGAACCATCTGCGCTCTCTGAATAGAAAGAAAAAGAGTGATGGTCATGACAGTACGCCCTATGAAGAAAGTACGGACGAAGCAATTCGAAGGGATAGAAAAACTGCCTCCCCCGACTCAACAGCTATTCAACGGGAGGGCGAGGGCTTGGCACAAATAGCGCTTTCCAAGCTGGACCAAAAATACAAAGAGGTCTTTGTCCTAAGAATGGTGGAGGGAAAATCCGTGAAGGATACAAGCTACTATCTTGATCTACCGGAGAACACGGTTAAAACGTATCTGCGAAGGGCGCGCCAAAAACTGATAAAAGAGATGAAGAACTTGGGGTGGGAATGAAACGTAGATAGAATTTCTGCGTATATTATACCAGAGGAAGATGATGGATTGTAAAGAGTGTAGAGACATAGTACTTAATTACGCCGAGAGTCTTGTTGACCAGGATCAGAACGGGACGCAGGGCCTCTACCAGAGCCTGGGCCCTGAAGATGCTGTCTCCAGACACCTTTCAGAGTGCCCCCGCTGTGCAGCCTTTGCCGAGGCGTTGAGGCTCGGTTTTACTGAGGGGGCATTAAAACCGGAAGTTTCGGATCAGGCAGTGGACCGGATCACTTCCTCTGTGATGGACCGGATTGAAGATGAAAAGCCCAATATAATTCATGCCTCCTTTACTACAGATAATAAAGACAAGGAAGATGAACGGCCTCACAGCCCCAGGTTCGGTAGATATGCCCTGCACGCAGCTGCGGCGGTGCTCTTGGTGTTTTTCTCCGTCTCTGTGACGCTGATGGTCACCGGCAGAGGCGGTTTCGGCCGGACAAGCCCGGGTATGACATCCCAGAGTATGACAGCCCAGGGTGAATCAAATGACCAGTCGGAACCGGGGGTAAAGCAGCAGGCAAGTGCGGAAACAAAGCAGCCCGGAGTTCAGGAGGGGAACCACCGTATCACCGTCCACCTTACCTTGGAGGCCCCCGAGGCTGAAAATGTGGCCGTCGTAGGCGACTGGAACAAATGGGACCCGGAGGTACATCAGATGCGCGATAAAAACGGAGATGGTATATGGGAACTGAGTATTCACATAGAAGAGGGCGGGGAGTACCAGTATCAGTTTCTTATAAACGGTGAAAAGTGGATTCCCGACCCCAAAGCGCCCTTAAAGGTGAAGGACGGCTTTGGAGGGACCAATTCTATTCTGGATATCTAAAGGCCCTCTCACTAGGAGGTGGAGAGTATGAAAAATAGAGTGGTAATTAGTGTGTTATTAGTAGTACTAGTATCTATACTAGGGGCTGTACATCTATCTGCTCAAGCTGCTCAAAGCGGTGAAGATGACGAAGGTGGTATTCCCCAGGTTCTTGGAGAGACCCTGGATCATCTGCGGAAGGCGGGCTGGACGGAAGACGACTTAAATCAAATTCAGGAGAGGGCGGAAGAGCAGAACTGGGACGAGATTGAGTCGGCGGACCCGGAGGTCGTTGCAATGGCCCTGCAGCTTGCCCATCAAAACAGGCAGCAGTTGGCGGGGGCGGAGAAGGCCGACCTTGCATTTCAGTTGGCGAGGATGACCCACACCATGGGCCAGTTGGGGTTTGATCGAAGGGAAATTGCCCGAGCAAGTTTTGAGGGTACCCGGGAAGCGGTACGTTCTATAGAGGAGTTTCGCAAAAACAAGGGGCCTGATACAATGAAAGAGAAAGACAGTGAACAGCTTCGAGAGCAGGTCCGTGAACAGATCAAGAATCGCATAAATACTGCAATGGAAAATCGTGTGCGTACACAGGAAAAGGCATCCTCCCGCAACAAGCCGGGGCCCCACACGAGTGAAAATAGTGTTGATGCAGGTGAAAATGCACCAGATCTACCACCAGGGAGGCCGGATAAGCCCGATCATGCACGTTGAGGGATACAAAAAAGTTTTACCTATCCTCAGTTTTAGCTTCCTCATTTTTTTTGTCCTTCTGCGCCCCCCCTGTCTGTGGGCGGAACAAGTTGATACTTCCAGCTTCGGCCCCACACAGACAGTTAAGGGGATTCTCATTGATAACGGATATACCGAGAAAGAATCATCGGTGATTGCCGAGATTCTAGACTATGCAGGGTCAGTTGGAATTCCCGGGGAGCTATTGATCCCAAGGGTGCGTGAAGGCGTGGCCAAGCGGGTTTCCGTACCCCGCTTGGAGCGGGCATTGAGTAATGATATAGAGAATCTGCGCACAGCCCGAAGTCTGTTTGAGCAATTTTCAAAGGCAGAGGAATTTATCGGTGAAACGGCCCGGTGGAAGCGGGCTGCGAATATGCTGGCCGCCGGAATGGATCCTCAAGAATTATATACACTGGTTGAAGCCTGCAGCACAAAGCCTGATCATTTTAGATCAGCCTCGGTCCTCTACGTCTCGCTCTTTGAGTGGGGCCTTACTGAAGACAGTGCAAAAAGGGTCGTGGAATCCTTGGTGCTCTCGGAAATACACAAGTCTGAATATGAGGGCGTGATTGAGCTGTTCCGCGTGGCCAGGAGACAGCGGCTGCG
>Ga0102934_1003100_pt1 | contig 11387 bp, 8 predicted proteins | sample SalPonR2_A_D1_MG_FD_78175 | JGI IMG/M metagenome (GOLD analysis project Ga0102934, IMG submission 78175) | Salt pond soil microbial communities from South San Francisco under conditions of wetland restoration - Salt Pond MetaG R2_A_D1_MG | ecosystem: Environmental > Aquatic > Marine > Intertidal...
ATCCTGACGGCGTAGCCGCCGGCGCTGCCCGTCCACCTCGACGCGACGGTGGTCCGCTTCAGCGGGCGGTCACCTCGAACGCCGAGCTGGTCGCCAACCTCTCGTACCCGTCGTCGGAGAAGATGCGGGCTTCGTACCGGCCCGGCTCGCGGGGCGCATCGAGCGCCACGCGGTCCGCCTCGGCGCCCTGCGTGTACAGCCAGTCGAGGTATTCCCGGTCGTCCGTCCCGACGCGGAACAGACCCACCCAAGCCTGAGGGTCGCGGGAACCGCCCGCGAACTCGACCGTGACCAGGTCGCCGGCCTCGACCGTCGTGGCGTGCACCGTCAGCGTGGTCCGTGCCGGCGGCGCCGAGCCCGGCTCGGCGCCGAGCGCTCGGTCGAGCGCGAAGCTGCGGTCCCAAGATCCGTACGGGACGGTGCGCACGCCGTTGCGTTCCGTTCCGAGGTAGCTCGATTCGCCGGGGAGGATCGTCAACGTCGCGGCGCCACCCTGGTGCAGGCCGACGACGCCGGCGTGGACGGCTGCGCGGCACACCGACGAGTCGTCGGTGTAGACGTCCGTGCCCCACACCGTTCGCCCGCTGCTGCACCCCGCCGGGCAGATCACCGTCGCGCGCTCGCCCGTTCGCACGCCCTCCAACGCGCCCTCGTCCGCTCGGTCGTCGCAATCGAGCACGATCGCGGTGCCGCTCGCGGAGGGGGCCGGAGCCGGCCCGGAACGAAGCCGCACCTCGGCAAGGCCGGCGTCGGCGTCGCCCAGGAGGTACTCGGCTCGGATCCTGAACGACGTGACGTTCGTCAGGACCTCCGCCAGGCTCTGCGCGCCGCCGCCGAGACGCCAGTCGGCGCTACCTTCGAGGGGAACGTGGAAGGTAGTCCACGATGGCGTGACGTCGTCTGGGAACACGAACGCGGCGCTCTTCTCGCCGTTGGTCAGGATGACGTCGCCGGATGCGCCGGACGCGAACGGTCCGTACCTGCTGCCGTTGGGATGCTTCGGGCCGATCCGCAGCGTGAGCTGGAGGCTCGTCGCGGTCGACCAGTCGCCCGGTGCGGTCGCGGGCGCGACGAAGTAGCCCGTGGCCCCGTCGGAGGGCGTGAGCGCGTAGAGGTGGCCGCGACCGTCGGGGCCGTCCCGACCGGGGTTCGACAGCGTGCCGTTCTCGATCGTCCACCCGTCGACACCGCCGGCCGCGAAGCTCGCGATCCAGCTCGCATCGCTCGTCGGCGTCGGCGTCGGCGGCGCGGTCGACGTGTCTCTCGGGGGCGCGCCCGCCTCGGAGGGTCCGAGCGCGTCGGCGGTGAGGACGTAGGCGATGTCGCGCGGAAGCAGATTCTTGACTCGGATGGTGTACCTGCCGGGCGTCGGATCGTGCTGCGTGAACGTCGGGTACGGATCGGTGCTGATGTCGTCGTAGATCTCGGCGCCTTCGAAATCGATGGCGAGGTCGACGTCCACGCCGTCGGCATCGACCCGGATCGTGAAGCGATCCGTGTCGGCGGGGACGTGGAGCTCGTACGCGTGATCGACCTGCGACGCCGGGACGGTACCGTGGCGGCGACCTCCGAGCGCGATCGCACCCATGCGTGTGGTGCCGAACACGCCGTCTCCGACGGTCGTCCCATCCGACGCACCGCCCCTGCCGGCGCCCTCACCGTAGGCGCGAACGGTGTAGCGAAGATCGTGGAAGAGCAGGTTGAGCACTTCGATGCGGTACTCGCCGGCTGCCGGGTCGCGAAGCGTGAACGTCGGGTTCGGCTCGCTGCTCGTATCGCGATGGAGCTCGCGGTCGCCTAGGTACACGCCCAGATCGGCGTCCCGTCCTGCGCCGTCGACGTCGATGGTCAAGGTCGCGAGGCCGCTAGGCACGGTCACCAGGTAGACGTGCTTGCTCGACCAGGTGTCGATCGTGCCCGACGCGGTCGCACCGAGCGCCAACCGATTCGAAGGTTGTGCGAAGGCGGCCGAAAGGCCCAACACGAGGACGGCGTGGACGAGGATGGCCCAGCGACGGTACGTCATGACGACCTGCCCTCCGCGACCGATGGTCGGTCGGCGAGCCCCTCGGTCAGCCGATGCTCCGAGACCGATCGTAGGGCCCGAGGGAGGGGCGGCGCAGTGTCGTTCGTCCCGTCCCGGGCCGGCCGATCGCCCGTCTCAGGTCGCCGCGATCGCCTCGATCTCGCCTGCCCTCTCGTCGCGAGCCTTGGCCAGGTGCCGCACGAACACGTCCAGCGAAACGCCCTTCGCCTCGGGCTCCTGACGGCTCCGGAACGACACGACGCGGTCCTGCTCTTCCCTGTCGCCCAGGATCACGGTGTAGGGGACCTTGAGCAGCTCCGCGTCGCGAATCTTCGCGTTCATCCGCTCGCTCCGCCCGTCGACCTCGGCGCGCACGTCCATGGCGTCGAGCGCCGCCCTCACCTCCTCCGCATAGCCGAGGTGGCGGTCGGCGATCGGCACGATCCGCACCTGCTCCGGCGCGAGCCAGAGCGGGAAGTCGCCGGCGTAGTGCTCGGTCAGGAAGCCGATCAGTCGCTCGTGCGTCGAGAGCGGCGCGCGGTGGAGGCAGAGCGGCGTCTTGCGCGTGCCGTCCTCGGCCGCGTACTCGAGCCCGAACCGCCTGGGCTGCGCGAAGTCCACCTGGTTCGTGGCCAGCGTGAACTCGCGTCCGATCGCGCTCGTGATCTGCACGTCGATCTTCGGGCCGTAGAACGCGGCCTCGTCCTCCGCCTCGACGTGGGGCACGTCGTTCTCGACCATCACCTTGCGCACCATCGCCTCGGTGCGGAGCCACAGCTCCGGCTCGTCGACGTACTTCTTGCCCAGCCCCGCAGGCGCGTGCTTGGAGAAGCGCATGACGTACTCGTCGATCCCGAACAGGCGGAAGTACGCGAGGTACAGCTCGATCACGGCCAGGAACTCCGCCTCGAACTGCTCCTCGGTGCAGTAGATGTGCGCGTCGTTCATCTGCATGCTGCGGACCCGCATCAGGCCCATCAGCGCGCCCGAGTCCTCGTATCGGTAGCAGGTTCCGTACTCGGCGAGGCGCAGCGGCAGCTCGCGGTAGCTGCGCGGCCGAGCGTCGTAGATCTTGTGGTGGAACGGGCAGTTCATCGGCTTGACGAAGTAGCGGACGTTGTCGAGCTCCATCGCGGGGTACATGTCGTGCTCGTAGTACGGCAGGTGCCCGCTCTTGAGGAACAGGTCCTCCTTGCTCAGATGCGGCGAGCGCACCCGCTGGTACCCCGCCTGGCGCTCCATCTCCTTGGCGAGCTTCTCGATCTCGTCGACCATGACCGTTCCGCGCGGAAGCCACAACGGCAGGCCCGGCCCGATGTCGTCGTCGAGCGTGAAGATCTCGAGCTGCTGCCCGAGCTTACGGTGGTCGCGCTTCTTCGCCTCCTCGAGACGCCAGAGGTGGAGGTCGAGCTCCTCCTTGGTCTTGAACGCCACGCCGTACACGCGCTGCAGCATGGGCCGGCGCTCGTCCCCGCGCCAGTACGCGCCCGCCAGGCTCATCAGCTTGAAGTGCGGCGGAATCTTGCCGGTCGACGGGAGGTGCGGGCCGCGGCACAGGTCGGTGAACCCCGTCTCGCCCCCCTGTTCGTAGAAGCTCAGCGGCGCGTCCTCGGGCAGGTCCTCGATCAGCTCCACCTTGTAGGGATCGCCGATCTCGCGGTAGCGCTCCAGCGCCGTCTCGCGCGGAAGCTCGAAGCGCCTCAGCGGCAGATCGTCGGCGACGATGCGACGCATGCGCGCCTCGAGGACGGGCAGGTCCTCCGGCGTCAGGCTGCGCGGGAGGTCCATGTCGTAGTAGAAGCCGTTCTCGATCACGGGACCGATCGCGAGCTTGACGTCGCCCGGGTCGAACCCCTCCTCGGTCAGCTGCTCACGGACCGCCTGCGCCATCACGTGCGCCAGGGTGTGCCGCGCCAGGTCGATCCAGGCGTCGTCGCGCTTGGTGAGGATGGCGACCTGGGCACCGTCGGGCACGACGGTCGCGAGGTCGGAGAGCCGGCCGTCCACGGTCGTGCCGAGGGCGGCCTTGGCCAGGCCCGGACCGATCGCCTGGGCCACCTCGCGCCCGGTGGCGTGCTCCGGCACGTCGAGCTTCGTTCCGTCGGGAAGGATCACCTGCATGACCGAGGATCGTAGCACGGTCGCGACGCGGTATCCTGGTCCTCATGCAGCTCGTCGCCGTGCTCGGATCCGGCCCTTCCGCTCGTGCGCTCGCCCGTTACCGCGATCCCGATCTGCGGGTCTGGCTCCAGGCGGTACCGACCGGCTCGGTGGCGGCCGCCGTCGAGGCGCTCCCGCTGCTGGGGTTCGCCGGCGCGATCGTGTTCGGCGAGGATGCCCGCCGCGAGGCGGCCGTCGCCGTCGCGAGGCGCTCGCTGGACGCCGACGATCAGGGGACGGTCGACGCGGTGAGCGTCGCCGGAGACGCGACGCTCGGCGACCACGTCGGCGGCCGCGCCGTCGTGGACGGTCTCCGCACCGCCGGCTGGGAGCCCCGCGGCGCGAGGATCGTCGCGATCGGCGACGACGCCGGCACCCGCGCTCTGCTCCGTGAGCTCGCGACCGCCGGCGCGGAGGAGATCACCCTCGTGGCCGAGGACGCGCCGGCCGCCGAGCGCGCCGTGCGCCATCTGCCGGCCGGCGTTCGGGCCCGGGGCCTCGCCGCCAGGGATCCCTCGCTGCCGGCGCTGATGGAGCGGTGCGACGCGGTGCTGCGCGCGGCCGACCTGGTGGGGCCGCTGCCCGAGCGGATGGGCCCCCACCTCACGATCGTCGATCTGACGGCCGGCCTCGACCCGTCGTGGCGCCGCGAGGGACGCGCCGCGGGCGCCGCCACGGTCCGTTGGGCGGACGTCGAGGCGCACCGCGTCTCGGCCGCGCTCCGCACGGTCGTGGGCGGCGAGGTGGACCCGGAGCCGCTGCTCGAGCTGTTCCACGCCGGTTGACGGGGCGCCCCTTCTCGCCACCGTCCCTCGCCGCCTCTCTCACCCACGTCACGTCCGATGCGACTAGCCTGCACGCCATGACGCTGTTCCCGCTCGCGGTCCGATCGCCATCGACGCGCCCGCACCAGCGACGATCGCCCCCGCCCGTCGCAGCGCCGAGATGGCGTGCGAGGAGCCTGACGCGCCGCCGCGCGACCCCGTTCCTCGCTGCCCGGCTTCTCGGCGTGCTCGTCGCGGCGGTGGTGTCGTCCCTCGTCATCGCGCAGTCCGTGGCGCCCGCGGACGACGCGTGGCTGTCGGTTCCAGGAAAGCTCGTGCGCGTCACGGACGACGCCGTCGTGTTCCAGGCGTTCGGGTCGGAGGTGAGCTACCTTTTGGGCCTCGGCTGGACGACCGGCTGGACGCTTCCCGCGCCGCTCGTGGACGGAGGCGCGCGGGTGAGCGTCGCCCCCTCGGTGGCCGCTGCGCTCGGTCTTCCCCGGCTGGTCGGGCTCCGGACCGGGCTGGACGGCTCGACGACGCGGCTGGTGCTCGACTTGCAGGACGTGAAGGCGTCGGCGCTGGCATCGTCCCGGAGCGACGCCCGCCTCGCGCCGGACCGACCGGTCGAGATTCCTCTTCCCGGCGTTCTGGTGCCCCGCGGTGCGCTCCTGGACACCGACGGGCTCTCCGTGGTCGCGATCCCGGCAGGCGACGACGACGTGGCGCGCATCCGCGTCGCCGGTCCGCCCGCCGAGCTCGGCTCGTTTCCGCTCTCCGACCCTCCGCGCGTGGTTCTGGACCTCGTGCCCGCGGGTCCCGTCGCGACGCCGGACCGCGACGGCGCGGACCGCGCGGGCGTCGCGGGGGCCGCCGAAGACGGTTCGGACACGCGCGCGGAGCTGGCCCCGGGCGTGGTCTATCTGCGCCGCACGGCCGAGGCGCTGCACGGACCGACGATCGTTCACGTCGTCGAGCTCGAGCCCGGCGCGGTCGAGCTCCGCGTCGTGGGGCGCAGCGGCGAGGGGCGCACCGTGGCCGGCTGGGCCGACGGGGCGGTCGCGGCGATCAACGCCGGGTACTTCGATCCCGACACGTTCGCGGCGATCGGGCTGCGTCGGATCGGCGGCACGCTCCTCTCCTGGCCCTCGCGCGGCCGCGCGGTCGTGGGTTTCGGCGCGGGGGGAACCGTGGTCGCGCGACCGAGCGTGCGCGCGACCGTCCGGGTCGACGGCCGCACCGTCGTCGACGTGGCGCTCGAGGACGGCGAGCCGCTGTCGTGGTCCGCGTCGGAGGGCGCCCGGGTCGGCTCGCCTCGACACGGCGTGCTGGTGTTGGGCGCCGATGGGCGTGCGATCCGGAACGTCGTCGGTCCCCAGCGCGTGCCGGCGTCCGGTTCGGCGTTGGCGTACGACCCGGACCTTCGGCCTCTGGCGCTCGTCGATCCCGGACAGCGCGTCGACGTCGGCGCCACCCTCGCCCCGGGCGGGCTGAACCGGTCGCCGTGGGCCGTGGAGGCGGGACCGATGCTGGTCCAGGACGGGCGCGCCGCGTTCGCCCCCGAGCTCGAGGGCTTCGCACGTGGCCAGCGGATCCTCGACGAGCCCACCCAGCAGGCCGCGTTGGGGGTTCGGGCCGACGGCACCGTCCTGTTCGTCGTGGCGGAGCGGATGGTGGCCGAGGATCTCGTGCCGCTGTTCCTGTCGCTTCGGGCCGACGCCGCCCTGCGCCTGGACAGCGGCAGTTCGGCGACGCTGGTGGCGGACGGCAGGGCGGTGAACCGGCTGCTGTCGCGGCGCGTGGAAAGCGCGATCGTCGCCGTGACGAACGCGTCGGCGAGCATCGACCGGTAGCATCGGGGCATGCCGCCCCTCGTCCCGGCCGGTCGCTCCGCTCGATCGCCGCTGACCGGCGCCCCGCCGATTCGGACCGCGCTGCTTCGCGCCGCGCCGCTTCGCATTGCGCTCGCCGCGCTCGTTCTCGCGCTCCTCCTCGCGAGCGCGAATCGGGCGTGGGCGCAGCCGCGCGCCGAGCTGATGCTGGGCGTGGCCGGAGCTCCGGTCGCGGACGCCTGGAATCCGGTTCGCGCCGTCGTGCGCGACGCGCCCGGCGCGGTGCTTCGCATGGAGATCGACGCGGGCGGCCTGGAGCGCGGCGAGGTGCCGCAGCTCGTCACGGCGCGCGCCGCTCCGGCGGGCGGCGTGCAGCGGATCGATCTGGACCTTCCGCTCCCGAGCTGGCGGCGCGTGTCGTGGCGGATCGAGCAGGGCGAGCGAGTCTTGGCGAGCGGCGGGCTGGGCGCGCGTGAACGCGACGATCGGCCGCTCCACCTCGTCGTGTCCGCCCGGCCGGCGCGATGGTCCGCCGCGTTCGGACCGGAGGCACGCGTCGTCGTCGCGTCCGCTGCCGACCTGCCGACCCGCGCGGCGGGCTGGGACGGCGTCGCGGCGTTGCTGCTGGACGGCACCGCGGCCGCCCCCGCCGACGCGATCGTGGTGACGGCGGCCGCGGCGGGCGTGCGCGTGCTGCTGCCCACCGAGGGGCCGAGCGGCTACGCGCCGTTGACGCGGCTGGTGGCGCGCGGAGCTTCGTCGCTGGGCGCGGGCTCGCTGGAAGGCCTGTCCGCCGCCTCGCTCGCCGCGGGTCGCCTGAACGCCGAGCCTGCCGCCGCCTGGGGCCGCGAGGCGCGTCGTGCGGCGGTCGCCGCAGGCGCGGCCGCCCTGCCGGCACCGACCTGGGACCACCTGCCCAAGCTCGTCGTCGCGGGCGCGGCCGTCGGCTTCGCCGCGCTGGTCTGGACGCTGTTGTGGCTCGGAGGTCCGGCGGGCTTCGCCAGCGCCGCCTTGGTCCTCGTCGCGGCCTCCGTCGCGGTTCCTGCGGCCGCGCCGACCGATCGCGAGCCCCGAAGCCAGGGGGCGGTGATCCTCGCATCGAACGGCCTCGGGGTCCGCACCGACCTGATCGCCGTGGCGCGGCTACCCGAGGGAGCGTCGCAGCTCGACGGGCTTTTCGCGTCGCTCGAGCCGCGACGCCTCGGCTGGAACGACGGCCGCACCAACGTGCCGCTACCGGCGGGCGGCCGTACGCGGCTGACGGGAGCCCCCGTGGTGGTGACCGTGCCCGACGACGTGCGCGAGGCGACCGCGGCCACCGGGTCCGACGGTGCGCCCGAGGCCTTGCGCGCCCTCGTTCCAAGCGGCGGGGTCGTGGTGCGTCGCGAAAACGTCTGGTGGCTGGTGCACCCGTCGAGCGGCGAGCTCGCCGCGTCGGCCAGGGGCGTGACCCACGAAGCTGCGATGCGCGCGCCGACGCCCGTCACGGCCGGAGCGACGCCGTGACGCCGCCGACCGTCGCTCGCGGTCTTCCTCGCGCCGACGCCGGGCTGGCGCTGCTGCTGGCGGCGATCGCGCTCGTGCTCGTCGGCGCCTGGCCCGAGCGCGCGGACCTGGCGAACGCGTCGTGGTACCCCGTCGCCGTGGTCCGGACGGGCGGCCTGCTGCTTCTGGGCTGGCTCGCGGGATCGACGGTGGAGCCCAGCCGAGCAGCTCGGCGCGCCGCGCTGCTGCGCATCGCCGTGGCGAGCGTGGCGACCGCGCCGCTCGAGGCGCTCGCCTTCGTGGGGACGGCTCCGAGCGCCTCGCTCGCCTGGGCGCTGTTCGCTCCCCTCCCGCTGGCGATCAGCGGCTACGGGGCGGCTTGGACGCTCTCTACCGTCCTGAGGCGTGTCCGCTTGGGTTGGGCGCTCCCCCTGGCGTCGCCGCTGGTGGCCGCAGGGCTGGCCTGGCTGGATCTGCAGATCGGGCCGCCGCTGTGGCTGCCCTGGCTGGTGCCCGCCTTCCCGTCGCTGGCCGCGGCGGCGGTGAACCTGTCCGGAGCCGTCGTGACGGCGACCTTGGCGTCGGGCGTGTCGGCTGGACGGAGGGCGTCCGCATGATCCGGCCGGGACGACGGCGGCGGGCCGGCCCGCCGGAGCTCGACTGGCATCTGCGCCTCGCCGCCAGCCGGCGGCGTCGGCTGCGGGCGCGGCGGGGCGCATGGGCCGGACTGGCCGGCGCGTTCGTCGGCGCGATCTGGGTGCTGGCCGGAGGACCTCCGTGGGCCACGCCGATGCTCGCCGCGCTCGGCGCCGTCACGGGCGTGGCCCTGCCGGTACGGGGCAGCGAGGCGTGGGCGCGCCGCTGGATCGGCGGGCGTCACGGACTGGGGTACGACACCGCCCTCGAGGCGGAGGGGCGGCCCGATCCGCACGGCCTGTGGGCCGCGAGTCGGGACCGGGCACGCTTGGGGCTGCGTGGCGCCACGCCTCCCGCTGCGGAGCGTTGGTGGCTTCCGCCGGCGATCGCGGCCGTGCTGCTGATCGCCGCGTCCCCGTGGCTCGCGATGGTCCCGCGACCGTCCGCCCCCGCCCTGGACCGAGCGGCGACGACGGAGACGACCCGGGAGGAACGGGGTCCGGGCGACACGGCGCCCCGAGCGGACGGAGAGAGCGCCGATCCGTCGGGCCAGGCCGGCGCCGTTCCCCCGCCGGAACGTCCCGACGCCGTCGCCGACCGCGCCGCGCCGCCGCCCGACGCTCGCGACGCGCCGACCGCTCGCGACGAGGACGACATCGACGGACCGCCGACCGACGGAGACGGCGAGCCGTCCGCCACGGGAGGGGCAGCGGTCGACCGGTTCCTGCGCGACCTCGAGCCCACGCCCGACGAGGCGACGAACCCGTTCGATCCGGCCGGGCGCCGCGTCGACGAGGAGGGCAGCCCCGACGCGCGCGGCGGTGGACAGGCCGCCCCCGAGGACGTGCCGCCACGGGGCGGTGGCGCCGGACCGGAGGCGGGCCGCGGTACCGACGCGTCGGGCGAAGGCTCGCCCAGCGCCGGAGCCGCGCAAGAGGGGGCGGACCCGGGCTCCGAGGGCGGCCCCACCTCCGGTTCGGAAGGGGACGAAGCGGGCGAGGAGGGTGGCGCAAGCGGCGGCGGCGATCGAGCCGAGCGCGGAGAGGGAGCGGGCGAGGGTACGTCCGACGGCGAGGGTGCGGCCGCGCCGGACGACGCGCGCAGCGCGTCCGAAGGCGGTAGGGGCACGCCCGAGGGGCAGCGCGACGAGGGAGCCGAAGCCGCGGCGCGCGACGGGCGGGACGACGCCGACGCGGCCGGCCTCGACCCCGGCGCCGGCGAGGCGGGCGGGCCCGGCGCGGCGGGCAGCGACGGGCGCGGTGGCGACGATGCGGGTGCGCCCGGCGGCGAGGCGGGCGGCACCGAGCCGAGCGCGGAAGGCGAGCCGCAACCGTTCCTCGGGGGTCCCGACGGCGCCGCCGAGCGCCTGAGCGGTCCGCTGGGCGAGGGAGCGGCCCCCAGCGTGGGGAGCTTGCGCGGTGGCGGACAGGCTCCCGCGTCGGTGCCCGAAGGGGCGCCCGTCGATCCGTCGTACGGACGCGCGGCCGAGCGGGCCGCGGACGAGGCCGGCCTGCCCGGCGCCTACCGGGAGATCATTCGGCGCTACTTCCGCTGACGGCCAGCCGACGCAGCTCGCGCGCGACGCGCGGCGCGAGGTCGTCGACGCTCTCGTCGCGCAGCGACGCGACCAGCGGGTCCTCGTCCAGCGGCGGCAGCGCATCCTCGTCGATCAGCCGTTCGCCCGTCAGGCGCGGACCCGCGAGCCGTGCCAGCACCGTCGCGTCGGACGCGCGCACGATCGTCACCTCGAGTCGCATGTCGACCTGCTCGCGGTAGCGCCGGCCGATCTCCTCCAGCTCGCGCGTCAGCGTGTCCGGTCCGATCGTGATCGCGATCTCCGCACCGTTCGTGCGTGCGATCCGGGCCGCGCCCGGCACGACCTGGCTGCCGACCAGTCCGCGACGGACCTCGAGGAACCGGAGCGTGGAGGCGGACGCGAAGTCGAAGCCGGTGTCCGCCGCCCGCAGCCGGTCGTCCAGGAGGCCGGCCGCGCCGGGCACGAGCTCGTCGGCGGGAACGCCCAACACGGCCGCGTCGGGCGTGGCGTCCTGGAGCGCGCTGGGGAGGCAGCCCGCCGCGAGGATCACGAGCAGGCCGAGCGGAAGGAGTAGGCGCGGTGTCATGGCTCCATGGTGGCAGACGCGTCGGCGTGCCCTTCGTCGTCCAGCGTCACCCGAGCGTCGCCGGCGGTGGCGTCGGCGATCGCCCGAATCAGCGCTTCGGCCCGGTCCGCACGGACGGTGACGGGGATCCGCACGCCGCTCGGGCCGTAGGCGGGGTCGCCCTTGCGAAGCTCCGGCCAGCCGTCCAGCAGCCTGTGCGCCACGTCCACCCGCGGGTAGGGAACGAACACGCTGGCGCTCACCGTCTCGTGCACGACCGTGGTGCCCGCCAGGTCCAGCGCCTGCGCCACGGTGCCTCCGTAGGCACGGGCCAGCCCGCCGGCGCCCAGCTTGGTGCCGCCGAACCAGCGGACGCACACCG
>Ga0102934_1003102_pt1 | contig 11385 bp, 9 predicted proteins | sample SalPonR2_A_D1_MG_FD_78175 | JGI IMG/M metagenome (GOLD analysis project Ga0102934, IMG submission 78175) | Salt pond soil microbial communities from South San Francisco under conditions of wetland restoration - Salt Pond MetaG R2_A_D1_MG | ecosystem: Environmental > Aquatic > Marine > Intertidal...
ATGAGTTGCGAAGTATTTTCTTCCCATATTGGTCCTGCGAGCCTACGATTTTTCGCTCGCCGCCTGTGCACTACCGCCTCCGGGCCAAATTCGGGATCGGCCGCGTGCTCCCGCAAGCATCCCACCCGGCAGGCCCCATGGCGGGCATCACGGAGTCGGCGAGGACTGGGGCGCCACAGGGGTCTCCCGGTAAGCTCTGCTACCTCATGTGGGGGGCCGACAAGAAGCCGGTCGTGATCTCGTCGTTCCCCTTGGCCTCCCGTCGCATCAATGACCTTATGCCTCGCCTGCTTCTCGCACTGGGGGAGGGGCCCTTGATCTTGCGTCGAAGCCTCCGCGCCGTGAATTTTCTGGATACTTTAGCGGGGGATACCCTCATTGCTCTCATCTATGAGACGGCCTGGGCAGAGGGCGGGGAAGCAGCCAAGGAGGAGTGGGTGGCGGCGGCACGAGAGCATGTGAAGGAGGCTCTGGGCGTGCAGGTGGTGGGGAGGGGCAAGAGGGTCGCCCTGCCCGTGGACAGGGCCTACGTGCTGGAGGAGTTCTGTCTCTCTCCTCCCCCGCCAGCCTCGTCACGCGGCGCGTCGCCCTTGCCTCCCTGCGCGCCTGGGACCGGTGGGGCCGACACGGGCAGGGACCCGAGAGGAGGGCCAAGGCGGGCTCCGGCCGGCGTCCCGCACCCTTGTCCTTCGATCTTGCGGTACAAGCAGTGGGACGGGGCGTTCTCCAACCCGAACGGGTGCATGGCCCTCCACACCCTCCGCTGGCTGTGTGCGCGGGCCGACGCCGTCCTGCAAAGAGGCGATGCCCCTCGTGGCGTGCAGGCGACGGGGGGGGAGGCCGATGAGAGGGGAAGGGAAAGACAAATGGAGGACGGGGACCGGGAGCAGCAAGGGGACACGGAAGGTCGTGGAGGGCCTGGAGGCTGCGAGGGGTGTGTGGACGTTGCATCGGGGGGAGAGGGACGGGTGTGCCGCGAGAGGCAGGGCTTGCGTCCCCGCGTCTGCCGCCCCCCCCCAAGCGGAGACAAGCCGCCTGCTTTCGATTTGTTGGAGCTCTTTTGCGGCGGAGGAAATCACACGGTCGCTTTGAGCCGGAAATTTCGTCGGGTGGTAGGCGTGGAAATTGACCGGCGGCTGGTGGCCGCAGCCAAGGAGAACCTGGCCCTGAACGGTGTGAAGAACGCCTCGGTCATCCAGATCCCCAGCGAGAGGTTCCATCCAGAGCGCTTGGGCCATTATCGGCGGCAGCAAGAGCAGGAGGAGGAGCACGACGGCGAGGGAGCGAGGGCAAGAACGATGCTCGGGCCGGGGAAGCGGGTAGCTAGTGCCGGCGGGGAGGCCGGGCTGACCGCACGGGCGCAGGGCATGGGGCAGAGTCCACCCGGTGAGGACGACCCTTCCTTTCGGGTTGTACTCGTAGACCCGCCACGGGCTGGATTGGACAGACACACACGGAAGATGGTCTCTAATTACGAAGACATCTTGTACATATCCTGTGCGCCCCTCTCCTTATTGCGTGACCTGCGCGGGGAGAGCGAGGAAGAACGGCGACAGAGTGCAGACAGGAAGTTCCTGTCGCTCGCAGGCTTTGGGCTTGTTCACACGCACAAAGTGGTGGACATGTGTGTCCTTGACCACTTCCCGGGCACGCGGCATATCGAGGTCGCCGTCCACCTACAGCGACGCGGAACCGACGAGAAAGGAGCAGATGGCTCCCACACATTGATCGATGGCTGAGAGAATTCTTGTGTGACTTACGTGGACGCGCTAAAGCATACTGTGAACAAGCTTAGGTCGTTAATAGCATTGTTCTTTTGTTTTTACCCTTAATGACTGGCCAGCTTTGTCTGCGTATGGTACATTTGTGGATACACGGTATTCGAGCCACACCTTACGCCGTAAGTTTACATTGCTAGATCTGGGAATATGGAAGCGCTTGCCTGGTTCCTCTCCACGCTCTCACGCACTTCCTCCAAGGTCATTTCGTTCCGTCCCAAGCCTGCGAAGCATTTCACCAGGTCCACGAGCACTCTTTTGGGCGGTCCCGCAGGAGCCTCTCGCAGCACAGCTGAGAAAGATTGGCGCAGCCAGTCAACCGCCGCGTTGTCCTCACCCAGTAAGGATCTTAAGTGCGTCATCCCTTCCGACGCCAAAAGGATGGAGAGCGCCTCTTGGAAGAGGAGAGAGACTCGCGTGCTGCCTCCGCGCCCGTCGGCAAAGAGTGCGATGTAAAGGACATCCGCTGTCGCACGTTTCACGTTCGTGGGCATGTTTGCTGTGGAGACTAGCATCTTGAATAAGGCAAGGACCAGGCGAGGAGAAAGGTCGTGCAGTGCGGAAACAACACTGTCTTCCGAGAGAAGCCGGAAGGCCGCCTCCAGGTAGGCAAGGGCTTTGGTGAGGCATAGCGAGTTCTCCAACGGAAGGTCCAGTGCCATGATGGCAACTTCCAGTCCTCGGCGCAGGCAGATAGGGTCCTCCGCTAGCAAGCTTGTCGGAGGCGCTCCATCCAGTGTCACGAGGATCATGTCCCGCATGAAGCCGAAGAGCTCCGCATAAAAATCCACAAGGTATTGCCGGCGCACCTGATTCCCCGACTCGTCCTCATCGCCGATTTTGATCGCCAGTCCGAACGAGACCAGTCGACACAAACTATCCGTCGCCCCCTGAAAGGCTGGCCACCAACCCTCTACCGGTGTCCGAGCCCCCGCGGCCAACACCTTCCTCAAGAAACGCACAGGTGCAGGCCACAGGAGGACTTCCGACATGTCTTGCGGGGCGGGGCGTCCGTGCTGGAGGGCCGCGGCCGGCGTCAATGCCTCCCGGTATTGCTCCAGCACTTGCATGTTCAAGTCAATCAAAGGGCGAAGCCTGGTCAGCAGGAGGGGCAAAAATGTCGCTTTGTCAGTTACCGCTCGCAGACACGCCCCCAGAACCCTGCAGGCGGCATCGATGGCCTTGCTGGGATTCTCCGACTCCGTCAATGGACCGAAAATGACTTGGTCGATGGGCTGCCATGCGCGCTGCAAAAGGGTATCGATCAAGCTCAATCCCCCCCCATGTCGCATCCCCGATATGATCGACACCAATACCTGAGCCAACGAGGCCCGACCGCCCGCCGGGCCGCTGTCCAGAACCAGGGCTGTGACGGCGCCCAATTGCTCGAGCAACACCGGTGCAGTGTGCTCGTTCACGGCGGAGACCGTGGCCAGGACCAGCAGGACCAGAGCCTCCACCACATTGGCGTAGGCTGCGGGCTGCGTCGCGAGCACGCTCAGGTCGTCGGCTCGAGAGGGCCTGAGAATGAGGGCCTGGTGGAGGCACGCGATCAGCCGCTGCTTCGTCGCGCCCTCCTTCCCGGCCTCCAGGCAGCCTTGGGCTTTTGAGCACGTCGCGGAGACCACGCGCTTCAGGGCCAAAGCGGCCGCACTGCCCGTGAGTCGGTGGCCCAAGGCGCGGATTAGGAAAGAGATGACGTGCTCCACCAGGCTCGGGGCGGCGAGGTCTTTGAGGTAGACGTGTGCGAGCTCCTGGATGAGAACGCAGGCGGTTCGCCACAGGTAAAAGCATTCCGCGGGGTCTTGAAGGGAAGTAGAGGCTTGCAGGACCCCTAGCCACAGGGCAGGCTGTCGTTGCTCGGCCCTCTCCTCTCTCAGCTTCTCATCCTCCTCCCTTCCGCCCCGAGTCCCCTCCGCCTCCTGGTAGCCGTAGTAGCCCCCTTCCTCCTCGCCTTCCCCCTCCCCCTCCTCCCCCTCTTCCTCGTCCTCCGTGTCGTAGTACCGGTCCCCACTCTGGAAGCCCCGCGCCACTCCTGTCAGGCACAGCAGCACTGCCTCTATAGCCAAGGGGTCGCTGCTGCATCGTGTCATGATGGTGTACAGAATTTCCCCTGGTCGGTGTTTTTCGGGCCAGGTGGAGGCCATGGCTTCGATGACGTCGTTCGCACTCGTCCGGAAGTAAACCTTGTCCATGAAATGGTCCCAGTCCGTTTCTTCGCCGCTTCCCGCGGCCTCCTGGCCCGCCTGGCTCTTTCGCGCGCTTCGATTCATGAAGGCCAGCCCCCACTCCCTCTCCCCCCAGCTCCGCGGGGCCGCGCACTGGCCATGGATAGTCTCCACTAAAGCGGGCATCATCTCCGCCAGAAAGGCGCGGGCCTCGGGGCTGGGAGCCTCCTGCCAGTCCAACAGCTCCGGAAGGAAATACCAGAGCTCTAGGGGTGGCTCCGCGACGCCGCTCAAATCTTGGTGGCCCGTAAACTGAACGAGGAGCTGCAGAAGCTCTCGAAACAAAGCGAGCTCTGATTCCCCCTCGCTTGTCCCGCGCAAACGGTCCCGGTAGTGCTGGAACATGGGAGCCAAATGCAATTGGAGCAAGGTGGTGAGGGCGTCGCAGGCGGAGCGCGCCGCTTCCTCCGTGTCAGCGTAGGAATGCTTCGGAGGCGTGACAATGCGACCCATCCCCACCACCAAACGCGCCATGGCCCCAAACGCCCGCTTACAAACGGTGGCTTCCTCCGGGCTGCCTGGAGGTCCCTTGGGATCGGACGTGAAAAAGCTGTGGCTCCGGAAAGAATCCGTCATTATCTGCAGCACCAGCACATACATCTCGGCGGGGAGCGCCTGTCCTCTCTGGACCAAGGAGGCCTGCCTCTCCAGGGTGCCCAGCACGCCCCCCGTCATCATCTCTGTGGGCGACACCCAGCCCACTTCCAGCGTCGTATGCTCGCTCCAGCTCCGCAGACACTGCAGGGCGGCAAGCTTTACTTTGAGGCCTGCCTCCCTTGCCTCCGGGGTCTGGGTCTGCGCCTGGCACCCAACACGCAAATCCATCAACTCGTCGCACTGATCCACCACCGTGCGCGTCAGCTCCAGCATCAGCAGCGTGTCCGCTTGTTGCAGGTGGACAGTCGATCGATCCCTGCGTGTGCGCCCTGGGTCTCGGCGGTTGTATTCCTCCGGCATGCATTTCAAAATTTCGAAAACGAGGAGCAAGGCCTTGGTCTGGGATACTACGTCCGGCATTCCAGTAATCCCAACCATATGTGTAAGACTCAAGACAAAGGACGGACCAGAGGCGTCTTTTTTCTCGGCGAGCATTTGCAGAAGCATGTGGACGAAGGCCAAGACCATCTGATTGTGCACGATCGGCGCCTGCGGGACGGCAGTCCTGGCCAAGGGGAAAGGAAAAGATGGATGGAAAACACTTGAGAACCCAGGAGACCTCTCGTCGAGCCGATTCGACGTGTCTGATCCTATCCCTTGGTTTGCATGCCTTCGCCCTTCGACACCTCTCGATATCCTGCTGCCGGGTTCCGAGATCGATCCCAGCGCCCGTAGAGCTCTTACCCGAGCATCTCTTGCTGAAGACGCGAAGACAGGCACTGTTGGATGGCTGCTTGGGTCCCTGGATTGCATGTCCGCCAGCCAAGCTGAATTTTCAGCTGTGGGAAAGGGGAAACGAAAGGCAGCGAAATGATGATGCACGGCTTGCTTGCAAACATTCCGACATTTACAAGGAATGTCTCGCATTTCCTATGCATACCTGCAGAATCTTTGTTGATATGAAGAGCAATCGGACGTCAATCGGTTGGGTTGGGTTCAAGGGGAGGCAACCGACGGCCCTGTTCAGGACGTGCAGGAGGACATCCCACGCACCCTCTACGTGCACGAAAGATGTCAGCCATCGGTCCGCTTCTCGCTGTGTGGGAGAGCCGGGAATGCTATCGTACAGCTCTTTAACTCGGTGTAGTAGCTCCAACAACAGAGCTTCCATTTGACCCTCCCTTCGTGATAGGATTGAAGAGGTTACAAGGAACGGAAAGCTGTAAGAGCCTTTCACCGAAGGGAGAGGCTACATGTTCGCAATAGCAAGTAGCCTTATAATGGCAAGCGATGCATAAAAACGTACCGATGACGAGAACGGGTCTCAATCAGATGTGTCGGGAGCGTTCCAGGGTCCTCCAATAGCAAGCTTCATCCGGAAACACCAAGGACTTCCCCTCCCAACCAGGGCTTTTCGGCCTAGTGAGTAAATGTTGATTTTTGGTGTTGTAGGTGCGTGAATGGCCTGACGGAGTGGGTCGTCTGGCACCAAAATGGGTGGAATGCGCAGGCCAGGGGGTTGTTCCATACCGACCTCGCTTCGCTCCTACGAAGCGTCGCCCACAAGCCTGATTGCACTGCCAAGCCCACCGCGACCCGACACCCTTTGTCACCTCCACGTCCGCACCATACCAACAGGATGCCACGATCTTACCGCCCTGCTATTTTCTGGCTCCTGCTGGCAGTGGCGCTGCCGGTATGCCCCTCTACCGCCGCGTTTGCCTGGCACAGCATCCGACCTCCTACCAAGCTTACAGCAGACTCACCTCGGTACCCCTCCTCGATCTCATGCTCCAGAGGCTCGACCCATCGCTTTGCGGACCGAAGAAGAGATCAACGGATAAATTCAGACCTGATGAAGTCATCGCCATCTAAAGCGGCCCCTAGTGCATTTCGCAAGTTTTCTCCGCTGCTATTCGGCTTCCTTCCTGTCCTGGCTCCAGCTGCCGCGTCCTTCACCCCGACCCCCGCCCATGCCGTGTCAGCCCCCGTCGCGGTGTCTTTTTCAATTATCTCGACAAAAGGGCCGACAGCTTTGGTAGCAGCGACGGACATGGTACTGAAAGAGGATGAAATGAAGGCTGATGGAGAAGAGGTGCAGCGCTTGATGGGTCGAGTTGAGCCGATAGACCGGCTGGGACAGGAAGCTGAAGGCATTTTCAAGGTCAGTGTGTCTCTAGTATTCGTCGAATGTGGGAGCTGTAAAGGGGCGTTGTGTGTTGTCCAAGAGAGGGCCTTGTGGATGCTGCCTCTGATCAGGGAAGGCGGGGTAAGGTCTGTGCTACCTTAATTGTCCGTGACCGCGTGGACCTTCACCTTCGCGTCCCCCTCACTTTCAGCGGGCTCGCATTGCTGAGGCGGACAATGAATTCGAGAAGGCGCTGCGCCTCTATGACAGGGTGACCCGGGTGGCCCCCGGATACGCCTACGCCTGGAGCAACAAGGGCAATGCCTACATCGCCCTGGGCGACCTGGAGAAGGTGGGTCGGGAGGAAGGAGGGGTGGGAGGGAGAGGAAGGCGCGGTTAGGATGGACCTTGAGATAGGGAAGTGCTCCCTGTCAACGATGGCACCTTCGCTGCCCCCTTGTCGCAGGGCCTCGACTCCTACAGCCGAGCCGTCGAGCTCCTCCCCTCCAAGACGGGGGACGCCTGGCTGGTGTACCTGAACAAAGCGACCACAGAGCTGGCACTTGATAGGCTGGATGCGGCTATTCAGGACCTGGATTTGGCCCGCGTCCTCCGCGGCCAGCCGGACATGCTCCTCTTCGCGAACAAGGGACTGGCCCTGGAGCGGAAGGGAGACCTGGCGCAGGCCTTGGAGAACTACGAGTTTGCGGTGCTGACCAAGCCCAAAGACGTGCAGCCGTGGTGGCTGAGGTGAGGAGCTCATCCGGAGCATCCTAATCCCCCTTTCCCGTGATTTCACTTCTCTCCCTCGATACCGCGCCTGCCTGCACCCACGGGCACTGGTCCTGTCTCTCCGCCCTCTATTTCCAGGTACTCCATGGTGCTCTTCCAGGAGCAGCAAGACATCAAGGCCATGGAGGTCATGCGGAAGGTGGTGGGGAAATTCGGGCGCGTGGAAGAGACCAAGGTGGCGCTGGCGAGTAAGTGTCTGGGGGTGGGCTGGGGCCGAGGAAGGGAGCGTGGTCAGATGACGCTCCGACTCTCGTTTTAGTCTGAGTTTGAAAATTGTTGGAAGCAAGAGCGGAGAATAGGGTAGGGGCTAGCGCCAGGGGCACTGTAAGGGTAGCGGCTGCCAAACCTCTCGTGTTCGTGCCTCTCACGCCTTTCCCTTGTGCCTGACAGCCCTGGTCTACGCATACGGCGACAAGAACGAAGCTGAACGGATGTGGAGCGAGCTGAGCGGGCAGACTCAGTACAAGTATAGGGACGAGGATTTCCTTCGCTCGAAGCTCCGTTGGCCCTCACGGATGATCTCGACACTGAGGGACTTCAAGGGACTTTATACTCCCAGAGCGTAGGCGGATGAGGGCGCTGGGGCGACGGGATTGGGTGGCTGGCGGAAGATGGTGTGAAGTGGACTTACTAAGAACTGGGTTAGAAACGTGGCGTAGGCGCCTGAAGGGAAAGAAGTCATCTGTAACTTAGTCACTCCATGTCTCGATTGCTTTTTGACACACATATCTCATTCCTTTTTGTCCCGCGCATCATTCACCCTGGACCCTTTTCCTTTCAGAGCAGACGAGGTCCCTGATCTCCACACAGTGACAGCAAATTGGCTTGCACCGAAAAAAAGAAAGGGCATGGGAACCAGAGGATCAGTCCCTTCTGTCAGTGCTTGTCCTGGGAGTCCGGAAAGGACAGGTCCCAGAAGCCCTCCGGCGTCTCGTAGGGCTTGTGCGCATGTCGGTGTCGAGAGCACTTCTTCAAGATCTGTTCCCGATCGAAGAGATCCCCGACGGCGTCCAAAAAGCCCGAGCATTCCGGGCATGCGTATGCGGGCAAGGCCATGCGAGTCTCGCGGCTTCGGACGACTTGGACGGAGCGATGCTGCTGGTGCTGCTGCGGTTGTGGCACCTTATGCGCCGCTTTGATTGGACCTGTGGGCGATGGAAGGCTTGACTGAGGCTTGCTGGCGCCCCGCGGGGACGGAGGGCAATGACTGCCTGGCGAAATCTGCTTCCTCCCTCCCGCCCCAGTGACCACGCGGGGACCGAGCGCCGCCGCCGGCTCCGAGAGCATGGCCGACGGCGAGGGAGACACGCAGGTTGTCGACGCCGGGCCGCGGTCTCGAGAGTGAACACTTAGCTCGGGCCTGGACGTTGGTCGGGCTGAGGGCCGGGGACGCTCCCAGGGTCTACGCTTCAGGCCCCTCCTGAGCGGCTCTTGGATGCGCTGTAATTGTTCTGACCCCGCGTTTGCCAAGAGCTCTTCGCTTTCTACCTCTTCTTCCCGTGCATTGTCCCTTCCTCCACTCCCACTATCCTCGTCCCCCCCGTGTGCGCCAGGGCGGGAGAGCATGAATGGGAGCCCAGCACCCCCCGGATGAGAAGGGGAAGCAGTCCCACGGGGTCTCGATACCAACGAGGGGCTAGAGGCTTGCTCAAACTCGTCCTTGCTGCCTCTGACAGAAGAGGCGAGGCCAGCCGACACGGGGGCGGCGGCCGCACCGGGTCTTTCGGCGTAGGGTGCATTCCCCATGTCCGCTAAAGGCAAGCGCGGCTCCTTCAACCAGCCCCGCTGGACCCTTCCACCACCCTTCACCGCTCCTTTGGGGACGCATTCCTTTGTCTGGGGCTGGATTTTGAAGTTTGGTTTGAATACGTGCTCTGCGTGGTCTGCCATGACCAGCTCATCTCCCTTCGAGGGCGGACATTTGACATGAACCGCCATTGCGTTCTTTCCCCCTTCTTTCTTTGCCCGCGAAAAGTGCTCATGGGCCCCAAGCTCCCGCTTTGACTGAGTCTCCCGCAGTTTGGATCGGGAAGAGGGAGCGACTGGAAGACCTTGGCTACAGGATGAGTGTACACCTGCCGGCGTGCCTTCTCCACCGCTCCATTTAATGCCATGCGACCCGTCACTAGTTCTTGAGCATATCCCTACGCTTTTCTGCCCGCTGCTCTCAGATGCGGTTTCCTCCGGGCACTGTTGCTCGGGCATTCCCCTTGGGACACCGTCGCCCGACACTCGCTTGATCGCTTTCATGACCATACGCATCTTCTCAGCCTGCCTGGCATTTTTCTGTCTCAATAACTCGTTCTCCTCTCGCAACTCCTCTATCTGACTTTGTTGTGTCTGTTGAAGGCGAGCATAAGATGAAAGAAACACTACATGTCCCCGATGGATGTTGTACGACTTACCTCCAATAAGGCGTCCTTTTCCTGTGCTCTTTTGAGTTCAGTTCTGCGTTCTTCTTCTAGCTGTCTTCGAAATTTGCACAACTCTTCTAATGCGTTATCGAGGCCGGCCACGCTCTGTTGGCAGGTCGACTCGGTCATGGGAAACAGGAATTAGGACCAGGCGGCAGACAGGCCGCGGGAGGGTAAAGGAAAACGTCAGGGCTTGATCCCGTGTTTTCGCGCTTAGGTAGTTCGTTAATTGCTTCCTGTCCGTGTGTAGATGTGGCAGCAGCGATGACGTGTGGAAATGGGCGCTGGGTACGACCTAAACGAACCGCAACTCAGTGGCAACGCGGTGGGATGTCTGTCTCCTTGAGCTCGTGCTTAGCGAGTGAGAGCGAGCAGGAGGGGGAGGGGAAGGAAAGAAAATGGCGCTGGGAACCAGGAGCACTTGGGGATTCGCCCCTATCAACACATGCGTGTTTTTATGTGAAAGTGTGTTAATAGTATGGAATGCAGAGTCATGGCATGACAGGGACATCTTAGGGTGCCACACGGGCTGATAGTTGCCACCCTGAAAAGAACATACGCGCCTTGGCAGAGCGAAACTCGAGCCCTCATGCTCATAATTCCCACCACCAAAACTTCCAACAGCATGGCAGATATACCCGCTACCATGGTGGCACCGACCGCCATAGAAGGAGAAATTTCGGAGCAGCAGCTGGTGCAGGAGCGGCATCTTGCAGCAGAGGCGTCAAGCCTAGTAGATGGGGAAGAACAAGAGCAGGAAACAGGGCAGATTAGTCAGTTAGAAACTACCAATCAACATGACAAGGACGATGGCAATGGCATCTCGGGCGAGAAAGAGGCACCGACCGCAGCCACCGTAAGCAAGAGTCCGGAATTTGAGCCGCCCCTGTCCAGCGTCACCAAAATCATTCGACGGGCAGTAGGGGACAGCGTGCAGGTCGGCAAGGAGGCGAAGGCGACTTTCACGCGCGTGGCCGGCATATTTATCCTGTACATCACGGCCTGTGCGAACGACTTCTCAAGGGAAGGGAAACGGGCGACCATAACTGCCAACGACGTGTACCAGGCTTTGAAGGAGTTGGAATTCGAAGACATGGTCGAGCCTCTACAAGAATTCTTGCGCCGGTCGAACGAAGAGAAGAAAAACAAAGCAGAGATCAAGGCAATTCGAAAGAGGGAGGCGGCAGAGGAGGAAGTGGGCGACAGCGGAGGCGAGAAAGAGGTGGGTGTGTGCCGGGTGACAGGGGAGTGGGGGCAGGGACTTGCAGGGCGTGGGGGCTTCAGATGGCGCGCGGGGGAGGACAAGGGACGGGGAGCTAGAGGGTGGCTACAAGGAAGAAAGACCTGCCTGAAAACTTCTCGGTGGTCGTCCACTTTCGTGTAACCCATTCTTTTCCCAATTTATTCGTTTACATGTCAGGACTCTACCACTGAACGAGGAGAGGAGG
>Ga0102934_1003103_pt1 | contig 11382 bp, 8 predicted proteins | sample SalPonR2_A_D1_MG_FD_78175 | JGI IMG/M metagenome (GOLD analysis project Ga0102934, IMG submission 78175) | Salt pond soil microbial communities from South San Francisco under conditions of wetland restoration - Salt Pond MetaG R2_A_D1_MG | ecosystem: Environmental > Aquatic > Marine > Intertidal...
AAAAAAGGATTACCATCTCATTTTTTACATCAAGTTGATTATCAGTTAGAACTCACTGGGGTAAACGTTCCTCTTGAAACCTGTACGGCAATGGGCATTATTGCAATGAAACTACATGAGGAAATCAAATAAGGAAAAAGAAAAAAATTGGTTGATTTTTAGTTCTTTTTACCATTGAATCTTTTAAATCCAATGAGGCCTACTAAAGAAACCAATAAAAATAACAACTCAAACCCTGGTGAATCTGTTGTTACTTCTGATCCACCATCTTCTGAAGAACCCGCATCCATATCGTTATCACCATTTGTTCCATCATCAACAGGTTGGTCATCAGTATTTGAAGAGTCATTTGAATCTTCAACAGCATCTTCTTCAGTGCTATCATCAGTGTCATCCTCGGTGTCATCATCACTACCTGGATCATCAGGATCTGGTAACCAATCAATGTATAATGCACCATCACTCGTATCTAATTTTGCAAACGCTTCATAAGAATTCACCGTTGATTCATCTAGGATCATACCTTCAATGGTTGCAATCAAAGAATTCTCTGTAACGCTAAACTCAGGGTAAGCACCATTACTCGCCCAACCACCTGGACTAGTCATCCTATAATCAGTTTCGTAATTAATGGTTATCGCACCATAAGCAGAAGAGGTAAACACAACTATACTATATTCATAGCCTTCAACCCAACCTGCAGGAAAATTATCTTGTACCGTTAATGTCACGATAAATGCCTCCTCAGTACAGTCACAACGTATTGAAGCAATATCAATTTCAGGCATATCATCAACAAAAGTCACTCCGTCACCATGAATTACATTGCCATCTTCGTAATATGCTACGTCATCTAGTGGATCTTCTGCTTCTGTTTCTGCTACGTCTGCAATCACCGAATAAGACATTAAGAACAAGCAGATGCACAGTAGTATTGTAAGGATTGTTTTTTGTTTAAAAATGTTAACACCAAAACGGACAACAAACAAGTGTTAATAAAGATAACTTAAAATTGTCACTAAATTGTGCCCTTGGTATGATGTAAGGTAATATAATTTATAAAAAGAGAGTGGAAAAAATTAAGGTAAATAAAAGGTAATAAAAATAATCTTTTTCATTCGTTTTTAAGCGACATTATTAAAAAAACTTAGTTTATTCATGGTGTTAATCCAGGATGGAAATAGTCCCCACAATGATGACAAATTAGTATGCGTAATAGGGGACAGAGTTGAGAAAATCATGCAATTGTTTAACAATGAAAAAGCAAAGCAGAAAGATAATTCGAAACTAAGAGATCTCTTTGATATTTCATCTGAAGAAAAAACACGGATTTTAAATGCAACTCACGAACTATTCACTTATTATAATTTAGATTTGGAGATTATTTGGGCAAATAAAGCAGCAGCTGAATCTTTGAACTTAGAACCCGAAGGTCTCATTGGCAGATACTGTTTTGAATTATGGGGGCAGAGTGATTCTCCGTGTGAGAATTGCCCGGTTTTAAGAGCAAAAGAAACAGGAGAACCTCATGAAATTGAAAAACAAACGCCGGATGGCAGATACTGGAGCATTCGTGGATACCCATTATTTGACGAACATGGGAATATAACTCATTTAGTTGAATATTCAAGGGAGATTTCTTCGCAGAAAAAATATGATAAAGCGTTAAAAGAAAGTGAACAACGATTTCGCCTTGTTGCAACGAGTTCGACTGATGTTATTTATGAATGGGATTTAGAGACAAATACTCTCAATTGGTTTGGCAATGAACATGAATTATTTGATAAGTTTACTCCTCCAAGAACAATGGATGGGTTCAAATCCTATGTTCATCCAGATAATCAACAAAGAGTCATTCTGCGAGCAAGAAAAGGAATTGAAAATCATGAAGCATGGGCTGGAAATTATGCATTTTTACTACCGGATGATACCGTCAAACTGGTTCATGGATCTGGTGCTGCAGTCTATGATGAACAAGGTAACCCATTGAAAGTGTATGGTTCAGTTACTAATGTGACTAAACAGAAAAAAACGGAAATAGCATTAAGGGAAAGTGAACAAAGATATCGAAGTCTGATTGATCAAATGCCACAATCTGTTTTAATCATGAAAGATAAAAAATATATTTTTGCAAATCCATCAGGAGCGAGGTTACTTGGTTATGAACATGCTGAAGACATAAAAGGAGTTTCAGTTTTAGATACTATTCATCCAGATAGTATTCCAAAAATCCATCAGCGAATAATGAATGCAGAAAAAGGAATACCCAACCCAACAACTGAAATTAAGATTATAAGAAAAGATGAACGAATTATCGATGTGGAAACTTCATCCATTCCAATAATCATTAATGAAGAACCAATCACTCTTATCATTGGGCAGGATATAACTCAAGAAAAAAGATTACAGCGAAAAGAAAAGCAATATCAGGTTCAATTGCAAAAATTAAATGATAACTTGCTTGAAATGCTTGAACTTCCATCCATTGATTCATTATATGAATACATTGGCAAAACGCTTTCTGAAATGATACATAATGCAATTATTATCGTTGGCGAAATTAATGATGAAAAGGAAATTATTTTGATTAAGAATATTTTTGGATTGAAACATCAGTTTTTACGAAAGATCTTTCAAAAAATCGGTGCTGATCCAGTTGGAAAAGAATTTGATTTTAAGGATTATTTGAAAAATGTGTATCAAAAACAGATGATATTCAAATACCCTGGAGGGTTAAAGGAGTTTTCACACGGGTATTATAATGGCACTGTCCTCGATAAGGTTGAGCGATTGATTGGTATTAATGAGATTTATACGATAGGCTTACGTCGCAAAAATAAATTATTTTCAGCAATTCATATCATCACATTTGGTAAAGGTAGCCTTGAAAATAAAGAATTACTTGAAACGTTTCTTAATCAATCATCTGTTGCCCTGCGTCGTAAAATGCTTGAAAAAGAAAATGTGCAACTTGCAAATGTAGTTCGGCAATCAGATGATGCAATCATCCAAACTGACAAAAAATTTCAAATCACGTATATGAATGCAAAAGCCGAAGAATTATTTGGATATTCTTTTAGTGAAATAAAAGGTAATACTCCAGCGTTATTCAATGCAAGTAAACAAAAAGATGAATTTCAAAATCAAATTTATTCAACAGTGCAACATGGTGAAACATTTTTTGGAGATTGTTTGAATAAACGGAAGAACGGCAGTTTGTTCTGGTGTCAAATGAAGATTTCTCAAATTTATAATGAAGAACAAAACATCACGGGTTACATGAGTTTTGCAAGAGACATTACCGATAAAAAGAATGCAGAACAAAAGATTAAGGAAACAAATGAGAAAATTCAAAAAATTATTGATTCATCTCCATCTGGAATTTGTGTTGTGGATAAAAAAGGAATTATTGAAACCTGGAGTCCTGCCTGTGAAACTATTTTTGGATGGAGCGCTGATGAAGTCATCGGACGATTTAATCCAACAGTCCTCAATGATAAAAAAGATTATTATTTTGAAACGATAAAAAGACGGGCTACAAATGTTGAACAGAAAGCGTTGACGAAAAATAAAGGATGGGTTGAGATATCTCTTTCATCAGTTCCACTTCAAGAAAATGGAGAATTTGTTGGTGCACTTGGAGTGATGACTAATATAACGGAACATAAAAAAATTGAACGGAAAATTCAGGAAAGTGAACGGAAATATCGAACCTTGTTTGATACCATGGCTCAAGGAGTGGTGTATCAAAATAGAGATGGATATATTACCTCTGCAAATCCAGCGGCTGAACGAATCTTAGGTTTTTCGTTGGAACAAATGCAAAATATGAAATCCTTAGATTCTCGTTGGGAAGCAATTCGGGAGAACGGATCTGAATTTCCTGGAGCGGAACATCCTGCAATGATTGCATTAAAAACTGGGAAAATAACCAAAGATGTTATGGGGGTATTTAATCCTAAAGAAAATGAGTATAAATGGATTCAAGTTACAGCGATTCCTGAGTTCACAGAAGGGCAAGATAGATACCAAACGTATACTTCTTTTGAAGATATCACTGAATTGAAGAAAACACAAGACATGTTAGCAAAAAGTGAAAAAGATTATCGCATTCTTTTTGAAGAACAAGTAAATGGATTTGCTATTTGTCAATCTGTTTTTTCAAATGAAGGAGATTTTGTGAGCTTTAGATTTTCAGAGATAAATCCTGCATATGAACGAATTCTTAATTTAAAAAGACAAGACGTTCTTGGAAAAGATGTCAAAGAAGTATTTCCGGGTACTGAACAAGAATGGATCGAAAAATTAGGTTCTGTTGCTATTAATGGTGAACCACAGATTTTTGAAATGTTTCATCAGCCAACAAACAAGTATTATTATTGTAATGTGTATCGTCCATGGAATACTTCAGATCGTTTTTGTATTATTTTTAATGATGTCACTAATCGGAAAAATGCTGAGAAAAACTTTCGTGAAGCACATTATGAATTAAAAGAGTTGAATAAGACGTTAGAGGAAAAGGTTAAACTTCGAACAAAGGAAATAAATCTATTATTGAAACATAAAGATGAATTTATTCATCAACTTGGCCATGATTTAAAAAATCCACTTGGTCCATTAATAAACTTGTTACCGATCTTGCAGCGAGGAGAAAAAGATACTCGAAGACAAGAGATGTTTACGGTGATTAATCGAAATGTGGGTTATATGAAAAATTTAGTGACTAAAACATTGGAATTAGCTCGGTTGAACTCACCAAATACACAGTTTAGCTTTGAATCAACGAATCTTTCAAGAAAGGTTGATGAGATTATTGAAACAAATAAATTAACCTTTAAACAACAGAACATCATCGTGAAAAACTTGATACCATCTCATCTTACTGTTGCAGCTGACAGTTTGCGGCTGAGTGAAGTATTTACTAATGTGGTCAATAATGCAGTTAAATACACCCCACATGATGGGATAATCACCATTAATGCCACTGAAGATGAACATAAGGTTACTGTTTCGGTGACAGATACAGGTATTGGAATGACTCAAGATCAAATCGATCATATGTTTGATGAGTTTTACAAAGCAGATCCATCCCGACATGATTTTGATAGTAGTGGACTTGGGATGAGTATAAGTAAACGGATTGTGGAGAAACATGGTGGAAAGATTTGGGCGGAAAGCCCCGGTCCTGGAAAAGGAAGTACGTTTTATTTTTCGCTGCCTAAAGAAAAAAGAGATACTTAAATATATATTTTAAAATATCTTAAAATATTTCTTTTTAGAAATATATTATCTAATGTCTAAAAAATTGATCTAACATCCACTCTCTGATCTCAATGATAACACCTGACAAATACCTAATAACTTGATTTTTGAAATCATTATCTGGTGGATTACTTTCACCATCAGGATATTCAAACCAAGAAACATCCAGATAACTCCAATCATCAAAATCATTTCGACCATGACTTCCATCAGAATAATCAATTATTTTGTAAGCATAATGATAATTCATACTACTCTTATAATTATTATACCTCCACCAACCCGGACCAAGAGGCGTCTTACTTAACTGATTATCACAACCTTTAGGATTGCCCATATAGATACCCATGGAATGTCCAAGTTCATGAAAAATCGCACAAGCAAAAATAAAATCGATACTCTCCTGATTTCTTTTCGCTGCAATCTCCATTGCGTTACTTGAAATAACAAAACAATTCAAACCCTGACGGCAAAAATCAATGATAGATCCATCCCCATGAAACTCAAGACCCGAAATTGGAACATGATCATACACAATCAAGCCATATCTAAACACACCTCGCCTCCAATGAGCATCTCCATCCTCTAAGAAATGTTGTTTATAATACTTCTCCCGATCAAACAAAATAAAAGAAGTTTCCTCAAAGGGCAACACTTCGCCACCACCCATACATCCATCATCCAGATGAAAGACGATATTACGTCGATCATAAGCAGATTGAATTAATTCCTCAGTAGTCTGTGTAATCATACTTCCTTCACCATGAGGACCAATTTCCATTTGATCTAATTCCAAAAACAAATCACGACGAAACGGATCAGATGACCAAGTATCCATCATATATTCTTCATAATTTGTTAATCCATCCTCATCAGGATCTGTGGAGTCATGATCATCAAAAACACAAGGGTTAAACCCAAAATGATGCTCCCAAACCAAAGGAACATTATCATTATCCGCATCCATCAACGAATCATCCTCCTTAGGATCAGTACCATACCAATTCGTCTCAATCCAAGATGGAACACCATCCCCATCAGGATCAGATTGTGTAATGCTGAACCAAAGTTCACAATCCATTTCATTCTTGTAAAAACTGCCATCATCACAGCCATTCAATCGCCCATATCCACTTTTATCAACCATACCAACACTATCATCACCAGTCCACCAACCCGTTCGAATATCATAAACAATATCAACTCCCTTTGAATCAGCAGCACTAGCATCAATAGGACTAATATCACATAATCGATCTGAATTTGTATCAACTAATTCTAATCGAATCGGCAAAAAATTTGTCGTATCATCAACATCGACGGTAACAGACCAGTTCAAATCATACACAAAAGAAGACGATTCATGGATTGGACTGTCAAATCGTTTATCATCAATCCAGATCATTATCTGAAAACTAGGATTAATATCTACATCTTGTTCTAAGAATCTAATATGATTAACACAAACAGTTACCTCTACGTTACTTAATGGATCAACATCATAACCAGTATCTGCAAAGACAATATTTGCCGCAAGTGTTAAAAACAAAAAAACAACAAAACTACAAACAATTTTTTTAATAATCATCTCTTTAATACCCCTTAGAAGACAATACTATAAAACAGGGATATATTTAATAAAATTTCCTTAAAAAAGACTTATGAACCCAGTCGCATTAAATATATAATATATTTCAAACCATAAGAATTTGATGTTGGTGACATAAATATGGAAATGGATTTTGAAAAAAATACCGTAAAAGATGGATATGGCACTTGGAAAATCCTTGAAAAACAAAATGATTGCTATATCGCAAAAGGCTTTGGAAATATTGACGATAACCAATCCGCTTATGAAATCGGTTTCCGCAATCAACACATCTCAGTAATGAGACTGCTTCCCCATCATTTTTATGATCTCAGCCTAGCCATGATCAATCTGATAAAAAAATTACCAGATGATGCAACGGTTCCAAAAGAACTGCAGAGGATCAAAAAACAATTACAAGAATGAACTACAGATCACTCATTATTTCCTGAAGGATTCAATCCATGCATTATCTACAACATCTCGAAGTTCAACAGGAAGATTTGGTGATTCATCATGAAAGCGACCTTTATCATCCTTCCACCAAATACACGCCTTGATAGACTCACCAGTGGAAGGATTAAATATTTTCGCCCAGATTTCATCTAAACGATGATAGGGTAATGAATCCTTTTTGTCATAGATGGTCACGTCATATTCTTGCAAAATATAATCCCCCACTTTTTCTTGTAATATACTATGGTAACAGATAGTATAAAAATGTTTGTATAATTCAATATTAAAAATGAATAAATATAATTTTAAACATAAAAATCATATAAAAAACCATTTTATCAAATCAAATTAATATTCCCATATAAGTAAACACAAGGTTTTTATCAAATCATACGTCTATCCTCCACTGTGAAAAAAGTAGTTGCATCCAAACATCAAAAACGATATCTTATCCGAGGATTCATCGATGGCGTACTGTCAAGTCTAGGTGTTGTCATCGGAGCGAGTACAGCTATTGGAGCAACGGTCGGATCAAACAATGCAACAGCAGCAAGTGCAATCATTATCGCTGCTGGAATTGGCGGAGGTGTTGCTAATGGTCTTTCAAACATTCTTGGTGCATCTGTTGGCGAAAAACTCGTTAAAGAAATCGAACTCGGCGAAATAGAAAAGGCAATGCTTAAAAGAGGAGGGGAACTCCATGGTACCGCAGTTGATGATAAACTCAATGAAAAACTCTGGTCTAGCGCAATCTATGATGGTATTGCCACGTTCATTGGTTCAAGCATACCAGTCTTACCATTTATCATTGGAGCATTGTTTTTAATTACTGACATGATCGCACTTTATACATCAATTATTATTTCATTAGTCGTATTTTTCATTCTTGGCATCTACATTGGTAAAATTGCAAGAGAACAAGTCATGATATCAGGTTTAAAACTCGTAGCCTTTGGTGTAGTCACAGTAATAATTACTACATTGATCAGAACCATTCTTTAATATATGAAAAATTTCATTAAAATCATTAATACTTTCACCAACCACTGCTATGTTTTTTAATGCAAACATTTGAATACAACTTATTCATCTGAAAAACCTCCAAAATAATAATCTCATCAAATCATCTTGTTTGTGGGGGACATATTATGAAAGAAATTCTGATTAAAGGTGCTCGAGAACACAATCTCAAAGACATTACAGTCAAACTCCCAAGAGACCGATATGTAGTCATCACGGGTCTTTCTGGATCGGGAAAATCAACACTTGCATTTGATACTATTTACGCCGAGGGACAACGACGCTATGTTGAATCATTATCTTCATATGCGCGACAATTCCTTGGACTAATGAGCAAACCAGACGTTGATTTCATTGAAGGACTTTCCCCTGCTATTAGTATCGAACAAAAAACTACGAGTAAAAATCCTAGAAGTACCGTTGGAACAATCACTGAGATCTATGACTATCTTCGACTTCTCTTCGCTCGAGTTGGAACACCATTTTGTCCAGTGCATAATGTAAAAATAGAATCGCAAACAGCTGAACAAATCGCAAAAAAAATCCAAACAGATTATCAAGAAAGGATTACGGTTCTTGCACCAATCGTTCGACAAAAAAAAGGAACCTATGAACAATTATTCAAAGATTTATACAAAAATGGATACTTACGAGTTCGCGTTGATAATGCGATTTATCGAACAGATGAAACCATTATCCTCGACCGATACAAAAAACATGATATCAGCATCGTTATCGACCGGCTTAATCCACAAAAAGATATGTCACGCTTAACTGAAGCTTGTGAACATGCCCTGGATGAAACAAAAGGACTACTAACTATACTTGATGAAAATGATGAAAAGCATTTATTCTCTTCAAAGATGGCCTGTCCAGTCTGCGGATTATCCTTTGAAGAATTACAACCTCGCATGTTTTCATTTAACAGTCCCTTTGGTGCTTGTGAAACCTGTCATGGACTCGGCATCAAAATGGAATTTGATCCCGATCTGATTATCCCGGATAAAACAAAATCAATTGCTGACGGAGCAATTAAATTATACAAAGGAGTAAGAGATCGCTGGCGAATTAAATATTTAGGAGCAGTTGCTCAACATTTTGATTTTGACATCTTCACTCCTATTGAATATCTCAACGAGAAACAATTCAATGCGCTTATGTATGGATCAAACGAACCGATATCTTTTGATGTGTCCATGCGACGGGGACGTACCAAATGGACGGGGAAAAAACAATGGGAAGGTCTCATTCCACAATCAGAACGATTATACAAACAAACAGAATCAGATTACCGTCGAAGAAGCTTAGAAAAATTCATGCGAGTGCTTCCCTGTCCAAGTTGTCAAGGGAAACGATTGAAACCAAAAGTACTCAGTGTCAAAATCAATGAGAAAAGCATTGCTGATGTCACAGATATATCCATAAGAGATAGTATCATTTTTTTTAAAACATTGATTCTACCTGAGAAAAAACAAGAGATCGCTTGGCAAATTCTTAAAGAAATCAAAGAACGTCTTGACTTTTTAGACAAGGTAGGCCTTAGCTATTTAACGCTTTCACGAAACGCTGGAACGCTTTCGGGTGGTGAAGCTCAACGAATCCGGTTAGCCACTCAAATTGGATCAAATCTGATGGGTGTGATTTACATACTTGATGAACCATCTATTGGCCTTCATCAACGAGATAACAAAAAATTGATTGATACGCTTCTTCATTTACGGGATCTAGGTAACACATTAATCGTGGTTGAACATGATGAAGAAACCATTCGTAGTGCTGATCATGTCATTGATATGGGGCCTGGTGCTGGTGTGCATGGTGGTCATATTGTTGCAGAAGGAACACCAAAGAAAATTGAAAAGCATCCTACGTCATTGACTGGAAAGTATTTATCCGGGAAACTTTGTATTGATGTTCCCAAAAAACGACGACCAGCAAATGAATTCCTCCATATCATTGGTTGCCGAGAACATAATCTGAAAAACATTGATGTGGACATTCCCTTAGAAACACTGACGCTTATCACTGGTGTTTCGGGTAGTGGAAAATCTACACTGGTGTATGATATTTTGTATGAAGGATTACGCCAAAAACTATATAATTCACGGGTGAGACCCGGTGATCATGATCGTATTGTTTCAGATCAGATGATTGATAAAGTGATTGTTATTGATCAAAGTCCAATTGGAAAAACACCGCGGAGTAATCCGGCAACTTATACCAAAGTGTTTGATCATATTCGAAACCTGTTCGCACAGACTCCTGAAGCAAAAAAACGAGGTTTTAAACCAGGACGATTTTCTTTTAATGTAAAAGGAGGGCGTTGTGAAGCATGTGGTGGTGAAGGCGTAATCAAGATTGAAATGAATTTTTTACCTGATGTGTATGTTGAATGTGAGGAATGTAAGGGTAACCGATACAATAAAGAAACACTTGAAGTAAAATATAAAGGGAAAACAATTAGTGACGTTTTAGATATGACCGTTGAGGAAGCACTTAACTTTTTTCAGAATATTCCTGCGATTAAACGGAAATTACAAACCCTTTCTGATGTCGGTCTTGAATACATTACCCTTGGTCAAAGTTCCATTACACTTTCAGGAGGTGAAGCACAACGAATAAAACTTACTCGGGAGCTTTCTAAGAAGAGTACCGGCAATACGTTGTATTTACTTGATGAACCAACTACCGGGCTTCATTTTCATGATGTAAAAAAATTAATTAGTGTGCTTAATACCTTAGTGGATAAAGGCAATACGGTGATGGTAATTGAACATAATCTTGAAGTGATTAAAAACGCTGATTACATCATTGATCTGGGCCCTGAAGGTGGGGAAGAAGGAGGAATGATTGTTGCCGCTGGTTCTCCTGAAAAAATAGCACAGAATACAAAGAGTTACACAGGTAAAGAATTACAAGTTATTTTACCAAAGACTAAGGAACAATGTTTAGCATAACTCATCTTCCCAAAAAACCAGGATGTTATCTCTTCCATAACAAACAGGATAGTATACTGTATGTTGGAAAAGCAAAAAACCTTCAAAAAAGAGTGAAGA
>Ga0102934_1003104_pt1 | contig 11381 bp, 22 predicted proteins | sample SalPonR2_A_D1_MG_FD_78175 | JGI IMG/M metagenome (GOLD analysis project Ga0102934, IMG submission 78175) | Salt pond soil microbial communities from South San Francisco under conditions of wetland restoration - Salt Pond MetaG R2_A_D1_MG | ecosystem: Environmental > Aquatic > Marine > Intertidal...
AGAAAAATTCAAAAATATTTTAAATATGTACTTTACTGTAAACCAGAAATTATTAGTTTTATTACAGATTATGATATTATGAATGAAACAGGAAATTTTTATAAAAATTCTCCTGAAAGTTTAAAAAAATTATATAAGATATTGGATAATTACAATTTTTAATAATAACGGGGGGTACTAAGTTCAAGTTTGGGAAAAACGACGAATTTTTATAAATACATATAGAATATATAAAAAGGAAGGAGATATATCTATATGGAAAACAAAATTGATATAATCAAAGAAAGTTATAGTATTACAGATGCTTCTATAAGAATATTTGGATATACTAATGGAAAATCAAATGAAAAAGTGAAAAAAATCATGGAAGAAAATGATTTACCAATTTCTTATTTTGAAGGACTTCACAAGAATCAAAAATGAAAGAAAATAGAGAAAAATTGTCCTGTATGTGGAGAAATTTTTGAAACATTAGAAAATCACCCCAAAGAAAAGGAAACATGCTCTCACAAATGTTCAAATATATATTTTTCTTGAAAAAGAAAACTAACGGAATCTAAAATAGTTAATTGTAAGATTTGTGGAAAAGAAATAAAAAAAGGAAAAACAGTATCTCCAGATAATTGATTATGTGAATATTGTAGGAGTATATATAAATTAAAACATAATTGTTTAAGATGTGGCAAACCAATTAACAAGAAAAAAACTGGATTGTGCAGAGAATGTTACAATAACTCTAATTTTCCCTCTCGTAAAGGCAAAAAGATGATGAATGAAAGAATAAAAAGCGGAAATCACAAAGGGTGAAAAACAAGGAAGAAACTAGATCCTAGTTATCCAGAAAAATATTTTATTGATTTATTGAATAATGAAAGTATATCCTTTATAAGAGAAGAAAAAATTGGGAAGTATTTTGCTGATTTTTTATTACAGAAAAATGTTATATTAGAAGTAGATGGAAAACAACATAACTATGGAGAGAGAAAAAAATCAGATTTAAAGAAAGATTGTTTTTTAAGAAAAAACAATTATAGAGTTTATCGTATAAAATGATTCAATCCTAAAAATGAAAAAAATAGAAATATGTTATATTCACAAATAGATGATTTTATTAATTGATATTATGATATGTTTATATAGGGGGTTAGCTCAGTTTAGGAGAGCGGGAGTTTTGGGTACTTCAGGTCGTTGGGGCAGAGCCTACACCCCCTACCAGTAAATAATAAGCCGTATTTTCCTTGCGGGTGGCTGTAAACCACTTGTCCATAATAATAAGCAAGGTGGTTGGGCGAAGAGGTTCGATTCCTTGATACGGCACCAATTATGGGATTTGAGCAGGTATGGTTATTGCGTCCGGTTGAAGCCCGGAAGAATCTGGTTCGATTCCAGAAGATCCCACCATAAAGTTTATATAAGTCCATATTCGATGATTCGGCAACTTGTCTGCAAAACAAGTTTCGTGGGTTTGATTCCCTCTATGGACTCCAATATACAGGAATATAGCATAAAAGTAATGCACAAGACTTTGAATCTTGAGAACATGGGGCAGTACCATGTATTCCTTTCATTTTTTATATTGACATAAATAATTTTTTATTGTATAATGAGTTTAAAAAGTTGATCAAAGGATTTTTATGTATGAAGAATTAAAATTTAAATGTACGATTTGTGGTGAAAGTAATAATTTTTTAATTGCAAATGTAACAAAAATGAAAGGATATACAATTATTTGAATTTTTTGTGAGAAATGTTGTAATATAACAGAAAAAGACATAAAAAATAGTAAAAATTATATAGGGAGTTTTAATGAAAGTTCGATTTTTTAAAAACAGTGAATGCTTAAAATGTAAAAAGATTGAAAAGAAAATGGTTATGATTGGTGCATTTGCAATGTGTCCTAAATGTTATCATGAAGAATTTGAAACAGAATATCCAGTAGAAGAAGAAAAGGAAAAATATAGACAATGTCTGGATAAATGGTATGAAAAGGCATTTCATAATGAAGACTAAGAAAGAAACAATAAAATTAGATGGTAATAAAATGATGGCAAAAACTAGAGTTATACTGGATAATAAGACTGTGCCTCATAAAAATAAAAAGAAATATAATGACAAATATAAGTGTAGGAAAAAAATTATATTATAATAATAAAGCAATTATAATATATGAAAGTAATGATGCGGAGTAGAGTAGTCAGGTCCAACTCTCCTGTTTCATAAGCAGGAATTCGTCGGTTCAAATCCGGCCTCCGCTACCAATTTTTTGGGAGTGGCGGAATAGGTAGATGCAAGTGTATCACACCGAAATTTTGAATTAGGTGGCACTGAGTGGATTGAGAAGCTCATGCAGGATGTAAATCTCTGCCTCCCCAAATAATCATAAAAATGAAAGGAGATATATATATATGTTTTTAAGTAATGGGAGTATTGCAATGACTATGAGCTAAGAAAGGTGGTGAATAGTCATGGCAACAGAAAAGAAAAAACAAAGCGGAAAAAGAGACGCAAAATTGGGCGTCAATTTAAAAAACCTTCTCATCTTAGATATGTAAGTGAGAACCGTCGAGAAAAAAAATAAAGAACGTAAAGCAAAAAAAATTGCAAAAGAGTTGGAACGTAAAAGAGCAAGAAAATCAAGAAGATAATTTTGTGCAATAAATTTTGCCGCCGAAAACTGGCGTTTAGATATCTTTCATACGGATATTCTAGTAGATTCAATTTCTACCGGCGGCACCAAAAAAGGAAATTTAAAATGTTAAAATGTAGTTTTTGTGGAAAATCCGAAGATGATGTTGATTATCTTGTAACCAGTGGCAATGGCGCAAATATTTGTGATAAATGTATTTTATTATCACTATCTTCTTTATGTGAATATGAACATTTTCAAAAGAAATTTGCACGTTATATAATTAATGGATTAAAAAAGAATATAGTTAATCTTGATATTCTAAAATAAGAAAATTTAAAATGGGGGTATAGCTTAATTGGTCAAAAGCAATCGGCTTATAACCGATAGAGAGTTTCTCCTTGTACTGGTTCGATACCAGTTACCCCCACCATAAAAACAAAAAGAATGTAGTGTATAAAGATAATACAAAAAAGAGATATAGGCCAGTAGTTCAATTGGAAGAACCGGGCACTTCAAATGCTCATGTTGTGGGTTCAAGTCCTGCCTGGCCTGCCATTTTTATAGCGGAGAGGGTGTTGGTTTCCCAAGATTGTCTCATAAGCAATCCTACGTCTGTTCAATTCAGACCTCCGCACTCGTTATATCGCCGAATTTTGAAGAACGGATATTTTTCATAAGAATATTGTTAAAAGGTTTAATTCCTTTTAGTGATACCTAATAAAAAAGGAAAAACCAAATGAGTATGTTATTAAAATGAGATGGGGAGTGGCGGAATTTGGTAGTCGTAAGGCTGAACGAATGTATATATGTTTGGTCTTAGGTTTGGATTCGTATTAACGTATCTTTAACACCTTGCAGGTTCAAATCCTGTCTCCCCAACTATAATTTAAGGAGTAATAGATGGACATAACAAAAAACAGATTTAATCCCAATCCTAAATCAAAAACACTATGTCAATATCCAACAAAGGGACGTTGTTCTAATTGTAATTGGGAAGGAGAATTATCAGATTGTGTAGTGGAAACAGAAAGTGAATCTTGGGAAAGACCTGATATAATATACACTACTTTCTTTTGTCCACAATGTAATGAAGAGGTAGATAATTTTTACTAATTATAAGGGGAAGTGATGGAATGTAGACATGTTGGTTTTAGAAACCAATGGACGTAAGTGCCGTGGGGGTTCGAATCCCCCCTTCCCTACCATTTTTAATAAATATGGGGATATAGCTAAATTGGTTAGAGCATAGTTCTTATAAGGATGTGATCCAAATTCGATTTCTGATGCTCCTACCAATTTTTTATAATTAAGAAAATCTTTGGAAAAAATTAATAATATTATTTTTGATTAATTTTTCATTGACATTTAATTTTTATTTAGATATATTAAAAATAGAAACTTTAAAAGGAGATTAAATTTGTTTAATAGATTTAATAGATGGTTTTCTAAAAAAATATGGTTTTAATGTATATTTCAATATTAAATTACAAAATGATGTGTTTAATAAAATATTTGAGGGAGAATTAAAATGAGATATGATTTATTCATATCAGCAGATCAAAATGATGCTGATTATATTACTGAAATTAGTGTTATTAATGAAAATGAATTGATAATCATAAAACCTGTTATAGATGCTATTAAAAATTTTGAACCATATAAAGTTTTTGTAAATAATAAAGAATATACTCATAATCATAATTTTCCTTTTGGAGAAGATTTGCCACAAGGATATCTGGGAGAAAAAAATCCAGAAGAAATTTATAATATAGATAAAGATCTTATAGAATTTTTTGAGGAATTTGTACCATTTAATACTCATACCATTGAAAAAATAGAAATTTGTCCTCATGTTGAGAAAGAAAGGTTGTTATAATGAAAGATTTTAATTTGACATTATTTATTTTTTGGTGTTTAATAAATCATATTTTAGAATGGTGGGAATATTATAAATGCAAATTGTTTTTAATAAAATTGAAAGGACAAGAAAAGAATTAACCAGTATTTTGATCCATATATGAATCATATAATATTTATATGAACTATATATAGATCATGGGAATAACAAAATATGTTTAAAAGGAATAACAAATGTATAATAAAATAATTATTAATGTCAACGGAAGATTATATGGAGTTAATTATATAGAAAAGTATGATGATATCACTTATGTTTATACAACTAAAAACAGTGTTATTGAATTCAAAAATAGTGTTCTTAAAAATAATGATATTATGAAATTAGATGCTGAAAAAGCCAGATCATTGTCAGAAAATACTGATAATAAAGAATTATCTTTCATTTTAAATAAAATAAAAAAAATTGCAACTGATATTGTATGTCTAGATAATAGAACCTTAAACATATATGAAAAATTAAAAGAATCTACATTGAACGAATTAAAAAACAGAGGATTTAAAATTATTTATAAATGTGACAATCCTGAATATATGATTAACTTTGTAAATTTAAAATATATAATTAAATGGTAATATTATGAAAATAACAAAATCATATTTAAGAAATAATCCAAATCATATATTTGTGTTTGGTGATAATTTAAAAAGAAAAGGTTACGGTGGTGCCGCAACTCTAAGAGATGAACCAAATACATATGGATTTGTAACAAAAAAAGCACCAAATAATAGTGATGGGTCTTTTTATAGACCAGAAGAATATAAACAAAAATTTGATGTTGAATTGAAACGACTAATAAAAGAAATAGAAAATAATCCTGATAAAATTTATTTAATTAGTCAATTGGGCGGTGGATTGGCAAACAGATATAAAATTTATCAAAAAATAATAAAACCGGGTTTGACAATCCTGGAAAAATATGATAATGTGAGGTTATTATAATGGACAATTTAACGCTTTTTAAAAAATTAGAAAAGGAGAATAATAATGGCATGTGATGAACCAAGTTTTAAAAATAATGATATTATGAAATTAGATGCTGAAAAAGCAAGAAAGTTATCTGAAGCTGGTGATGAAGATGAGTTAAGAGAAATTTTATTATCTATAGAACAAAAAATTAAATCTAAATATGATAATAAAAGATTATCTGTTTATAATAAAAACCTTAGAGAATCAACTATAAAATCTTTGGAATGCAGAGGATTTAAAATAACGAATCATTCTGGTTTAGCAATACAAAAAGAAAATTTATATCATACAATTTTGTGGTAAAGGTATAGAACAATGGAATTTAAAGAAGCATATGAAAGGTTAAAATCAAAATTTACTAGTGGAAATAATATTCCAGTTGAAAGAAATACAATATTAAGAACAGAATGGGAATCAATTAAAAAGGAAATTGAGAAATTAAAAAATATTGAAAGAATATTCAATGAAGAAATAGATAAGGATTTTTAAAAAAAGATATAGTGCGGTAACTCAGCGGTAGAGTGCAACACCGATAATGTTGTGGTCGAAGGTTCAAATCCTTCTCGCACTACCAAAAATTAAGGAGTTTTTAAAATGTCTAGATTTGATCAATATGTAGGTTTAACGAAAGATGCTGAAAATTTTCTTGGTTGAACCAAAGATAATAAAGATTTTTTTGAATTTGATCATACTTTGTTAAATTCTGATGAAACTTTATGTGGTCAATGTTTTCCAGGTAAAAACATAAGAGTTTTTATAAATAGTAATGTAAATGAATATATTGACTTTGTTGAAAAAGTACAATGTCATTTTTGGTCTTCTGATCCTATGTATTTTACTTGTTTAGAAGGTTTTCTAAAAAAGAAAATTGGTCAGTATGATTCAATTGGTGAATTTTTTAAATGGAATAATGTTCCATATGGATTATTTGATAATAAATATTTTAGAAAAGAATATAATAAAGAAAAGGGGGAAATTTATCTCTAATTAAACAAGGAGAAGAATATAAATGACTAAACTTAAAGAATATTTAAAAGAATCACCTAAAACATTTGCTTTTTGGATAACTCCAAAAGGAGAAACTATAGGTAGTATGAAATCTCATATTTCTATGGTTGTTGCAAATCCAAAAAAATTTGGTCTTACAGACGATTATATTAAAGAAACATATAAAAAATATGAAGAAAAAGTTGGATTTGAAGGAAAAGCACGTGAAGAAATAATGAAAAAATTAATTGATGAAGGGTTTATACGCATTAGAAAATATGGAAATTATGGATGAGTAATTGATGTTAATAGACTTATGAAAAAAATCAAAGAAAGAATTACAAAATGGGCAGAAAAAATAACAGAAAAGGGAATTGCTGGTATTAAAGAAACTAGTAAATTTACTTCAGTAAAAATCTTAGATAATACTGGAACTTCAAAAAGGATGACCATAAATGAATTATCTGCTGGAAAATTAATATTTGAATCAGCAACAGAGGACTTAATTGAATGTAAAACAGTAAATGATTTAAGTGATTATAAATTAATAATTTAAGGGGAAGTGATGTAATTTGGTAGTCATGCAAGACTTAAAATCTTGTGGACGTAAGCGCCGTGGGGGTTCGAATCCCCCCTTCCCTACCATTTAAAAAGGATAATTAAAAATGCGTATCATATCAAAATTTAATGATTACTATGATGGTGTACAATCAATTGGATATGATCCTGAATTATGTTATGTTAGAGATAATATAGATCCCATAGAAGGTGATTTCTTTGATTCCAATTTATTAAGATATAGAACGGATTATGATAAAATAGATAAATATCCTAGACTAATTTTCGATTTCTATATAATTGGTTTTTGTGGTGAATTTTATCCTTTATTGATACTTAACAAAATAAATATGAATAAGATAAATGTACCTCAATATAAAAATTACTTCTGTTATAGTATTGAAGATGTAGATAAGTCAGTCAAAAAAATGAAATTTAAGAACTTTTCTAAAATATATTATAATGATAAAAATCAAAAATATAGAAATTTTTTTGACTCAATTTATAAAAGAAAGAATTTAAAACTATTTTTTTCTAAGGAATTCAGAGATGATCCTTCTATATTGAATAATCGGTATTTTTTTAATGATAAAAATAATCAACATATTAAAAATTTTAACTATTTAAAAATATTGTTTTTTGAATATAAAGTACCAGTTTTTGTAATTTATTTTTTAGAAGCAAAAGGTCAATATTTAAAATTAAATCCTTGCTTAAAAGATTATAATTTTCAAAGAATTAAAGATCCATACACTGCATATCAGGAAATATCACAATATATTTCTGGTGTTTTAGGTGTTAATACATCAGAAACTATAGATATTTCAGATAAAGATAAACTATGGGAAAAGGGATTTGATAATTGGTCTTTTAAAAAGATGCCTACAAAAAAGAAATTATAATTTTTATTGACAATATGATTTTATTTTGTTATTATAAAAATTAAAAATTTAAAATTGAGGAGAAAGAAAAATGATTAAAGAATTTGTGAAAAATAAAAATGGTGAAAAAATTGGTGTATTAGTTGCAACTTCTATTGATGATTTTGAAGTGGGTATTGGATGGTCAAAGGTCCATACTCAATTGGATAAATTTAATAAAGAACGCGGTGAAGAAATTGCAATCGGACGGGCTATAAAAGCTAAAGATCTTATTTATATTCCTTTAAGTTTTGATAAAAAAATGGATGATTTTATTGAAAGGTGTAGAAAATACTACAAAGACAAAGAATTTATTCAAGTGTAGAGTAAAATATGGAGGAGTGGTCGAGTCTGGCTTATGGCGACGGTCTTGAAAACCGTAGGCTCGGATTAAAAAGTCCGGCCCGTGGGTTCGAATCCCACCTCCTCTTCCAATAACAAAGAAAGAATAAATTTGAACTCTTTGGAAATTATTTGTCTTTTATATAAATAAATATAAAAGATAATAAATTAGGAGTTCAAATTATGAAATGTAAGAATTGTAATGGTCAGATAGATGAGTCACAATTAAATAAATATGCTACTGGAAATTTTTGTAGTATAGAATGTGCAAGATCTTGATCAACCAAATATGATAACAAACAAGAAACCAAAAAAGCATTCTGTATCGAATGTGGAAAAGAAATAAAAATAAACAAAAGAGCATCAACAAAAAACTGTAGATGTGATGGATGTAAGAATGAAAAAAGAAAAGATAAGAGAGAAGAAAGAGGAAAAAAATATTGCAAATATTGTGGTAATGAAATAGAAAATTGAAGAAAAAATCAAAAATTTTGTTGCCCAAGTTGTTCTTATGATTACAAAAAACAAATATCTTTTCAAAAAATAGAAGAAACAAATGGTGTTGGTTGTTTTCATACAACAATTAAAAAATATTTAATTCATAAATATGGTAATAAATGTTGGATATGTGGATTAACGGAATGAATGGGAAATCCCATTCCACTTGTTTTAGATCATATAAACGGAAAATCCAGTGATAATAATTTAGAAAATTTAAGATTAGTTTGTGGAAACTGTGATATGCAACTACCTACATATAAATCAAAAAATAAAAATAGTGAAAGAAGGAAGAGAAAGGGTGTATGATAAATAAGGAAATGCCGACATTGGTGCGTCAAGCTTCCTGCTAAGAAGTGGCTGGTAAAACAGTTGCCGGTTCAACTCCGGCACCTTCCTCTTCTGATCCTAAAATAAAAAATATCGGTGCAAAATTTGTGATTCTGTATTAACAAGTAAATATTGTAAATGCACCGTTTGTGGATATAAAAATACAAAAAGGAAGGAATACAAACATTTTCTCAAAGAAAAATCACTAGAAAGATTATAATTTGTAGTTATATAATATGGAAGAGTGGCAGAATGGTTATTGCAACGCCCTGCTAAGGCGTGGTCGTTTATCGGCCTTCGGGTTCGACTCCCGGCTCTTCCTTCAGAAAAAATATTGACATTTTTATTTAAATATGATATAAATAAATTTAATCGGTTTTTAAAAATGCAGATAATAACATAAAAAAATTAAAGGAAAATGGAAAAATGTTATCATTAAAAGAATAAAAGGAGAATAAAAATGAACCAAGTAATGTGTGACAAATGTAATGGTATTTTTCCACAAGCCAAAACTACTTTCTATAAAGGTCAATACTTATGTGATAATTGTTTATTAGAAAAAATAAAAGAAGAAAGTAAACCCAAAAAAAATGTATTTTTTGGTCAGAATATAAAAGAAGCAATTAATATTATAAAAAATATATTTAAGAGATAAGCCCCTGTAATTTAACGAATAAAATACAACACTACGAATGTTGATTAATATAGGTTTGAATCCTATCAGGGGTTTCATTTATTTTAAAGGAATAAATTATGGAAAATTATAAAAACAAAAAGTTTATATCTGATGGTACTTGGTTTGATGAGGGAACAGAAGCAGAATGTTTATCATATTGGGATACTGGAACATTTGATTATGTCGGTATTTTTAAAGGTATAAGAACCTGTAAAAATCCAAAATCTGAAAATAAAAAACTTGGTGAAAAATATATTGATGAAGAACTTTGTACATTTGATGAGTTTATTATAAGGAGTAAATAAATGAAGGTAGAATTAATTAGTTTGAATGAAGACTCTCTAGAAAATCGTGATTATAAGAATATTATGATTATTCGAATAAATGGAGAAAGAAAATTTAAAGTAATAGACGGCGAACTAGAAGATTCCAATTTAACTAGAGATTTTGTTGATTGTTGGTCAATTCCATCTTTAATGGAAATTGCCAATGAAGCGGGTCAAAATGGCAAACAATTAGAAATAGAATATAAAAAAGTTAGTTTGGATGAAATATTTGAAGATATATTATAAAGGAGAATAAAAATGTATACTTGTACGGAAAAAGGAAATATAAAATGTCCAATGGCGTCAAAAAATGGAAAATGCATGTATGAAGGCAAATGCCGTCCTGTAGTGGATCAATGCAAGGGCTGTACAAGAATTACAGAAGATGGTTTTTGTTTTGCATATATTTTTCCAGAAATAATATGGAAACACAATAAAAAATGTCCTCTTGCTAACTACCTAGTAGAAAGAATCGAAGAAAAAAAGAAAAAAATTAATCCTATCAAAAAATCCAAAAGAAAATAATCCTTGATTTTTTATTTCTTTTATTATATATTGAAAATAAAAAAGGAAATAAAAAATGAATAAAACATTCAAGTCGATGAGAAATCTAAACCGTTGGTTATATCTTAAAGAAAGAGTACTTCCCATTCAAGGAATTTCTGCTAATATGTTGACTTATGTGATAAAAATTGATAAGATTTATTGTAAAAGAAATGTAAATATAAAGAAAATTTATTCTGACTTTTAAAATTGGGGAATTAAAATGGAATATATTAAAATGGAACATAAAGTGAAGATATTGACCAATGGAAAATATATAATCCTAAAAATTTTTCAACTTATTCCATATAAATTGATCTATAAAAATCAATTTCTACCAATGAGTAAAGATAGAATATCATCAGAGGATAATGCCGTTCGAATTGCCGATCAAATAATCAATTATATTGTAAAAGGAACAACAAAATGTTAAATGTTCAAAAATACCTACTTGAAAATGGCATACAAGCTTTAAAAGATAATTATGGTGTTATTGTTAAAGAATATGAAAAAGAACCTGTAATTGTTTTAAATTATTCTCAAACCGATTCTCCTAAAAACAATCCAATTACCAATGAATGTAGAGGTTTAATTCTATCTTCTGATTTTAAAACTGTACTTTGTCGTTCTTTTGATAGATTTTTCAATTTTGGAGAAGCAGATCAAAATATTGAAAATATTGATG
>Ga0102934_1003107_pt1 | contig 11376 bp, 5 predicted proteins | sample SalPonR2_A_D1_MG_FD_78175 | JGI IMG/M metagenome (GOLD analysis project Ga0102934, IMG submission 78175) | Salt pond soil microbial communities from South San Francisco under conditions of wetland restoration - Salt Pond MetaG R2_A_D1_MG | ecosystem: Environmental > Aquatic > Marine > Intertidal...
CCGCTTCGAACTTCAGGGGTATCTCTTCGTACTCTGTTTTTTCGAAGGAGACCGACTTTATCATCCCCCCTCCGGTTTTAAAGGGGGGAAGTTCTTTCAGATAACTTTCTCTTCCGTAAAGCACACCTGTTCCTGTGGGCCCGTATACCTTATGCCCGGAAAAAACAAGAAAATCACAGCCGATTTCTATCACATTTACAGGGATATGCTGAATGGACTGAGCCGCGTCGATCAGTACCGGAATATCTTTTTCATGAGCCGTTTCTATGATCTTCTCTACCGGGTTGATTACACCCAGTACGTTGGAAACGTGTGTTACGGAAATAAGCTTAGTTTTAGTTGTAATCAGATCATTTAATTTATCTATCCTCAGGTTTCCGTTTTTGTCCAGAGGGATCACCCTGAGAACCGCTTTCTTCCTCCGGCACAGGCGCTGCCAGGGGACGATGTTCGCGTGGTGCTCCATCCCCGTTACTATTATCTCGTCATCTTCCCCGATGAACCTTTCTCCGAAGGAGTAAGGTATGATATTAATCGATTCGGTAGCGCCCGAGGTGAAAACTATCTCTTCAGTTTTTTCAGCGCCGATGAATTTTCTTACCCTTTCCCTCGCGTCTTCGTAAAGACCGGTTGCCTTGCGGCTCAGCCGGTGCGCCCCACGGTGTGTATTGCTGTATTCTTCGCTGTAGAATCTTGTGATCTTATCCAGCACCTGCTTCGGCTTTTGCGTTGTGGCGGCGTTGTCGAGGTAGCAGAGCCGCTTCCCGTTTTCTTCTCTGCTTAATATGGGAAAGTCTTTTCTTATATCATCAACATCGATCATGAACCGTTCAGTCCTTGACGATCAAAATCAGTGAATACCACTTCCTGCTGTCGTTATAAATCCTCTTGATCCTAAGCCCCGCGCTTTCTATAATCGTCACTATCTGCTGACGGGAAAACTTGTGTGAGTTCTCGGTGTGGACCCTTTCCCCCTTCTCTATTGGGATGCTTTTATCAAGGTGAGGGGTTCTTATTTCCATATCCTCCAGCGCCTCCAGGTGCATCTCTATCCTCGAGTGCTCGTCGCTGAAAAAAGCCACATGCTGAAAACGTTTCGGATCGAAGTCCGTGCCGGCCTTTTTGTTCACCACATTCAGTATATTTCTATTGAACTCGGCTGTGACCCCCTCGCTGTCGTTGTAGGCGCGCTCTAAGATTTTTCTGTCCTTGAGCATGTCCACACCCAGAAGGAGATTGTCTCCGCTATTCATAACCCCTTGGAGATCTGTTAGATACGCTAGCGCCTGATCTTTATTCAGATTCCCGATAGTGCTTCCGAAGAAGCAGAAGAAACGGCCGGATGAGTCAGGTATACGGTCGATCTGGCTTAGGAAATCCGCGGCCAGGCCGTAAAACTCAATAAGGGGGAATCGCTCTGATATGATATCGGCTGATTCCTTAAGAGCCGAGCAACTTATATCCACAGGGACGTAACGTATCGACGCCCTCCTTGATTCCGGGATAGACCCGATAAGAATTGAGATCTTAGAGCAGTCCCCGCTTCCAATTTCAACTATATCTATCCGATCGAACGATCCGGATATCTCAGGCGAGATCTCTCTCAGGATTTTCCTTTCCGTATTATAGAGGTAGTATTCCGGAAGGGCGGTTATTCTCTCGAACAGCCTCGAGCCCAGTTCATCATAGAAGAATACGCTGGATATCTTTTTTCTGTCTCCTCTCAGCCCCCTGATGATATCCCTCAGATCATTCTCCCTGCTGCTCTGGCCGAGAAGGTTTTTTATCTCAATTCTACTTCCGGCATATATTTCCTGCATAAACCTCCTGTCGCTCAAACTAAGATGTTACTCTGGAGTTCCCGTTTCGATAGGATTCTCAGGGTCACTGCTCCATTGATACCATCCGCCGTCGAAAACCGATATGTCCGGCCAGCCCATAAGCCAGGCGCTAAAGAAGGCCTCGCTCGCCCTCCAGCCGGTCCCACAGTAGAAGGCATTATGTTTGTCGGGAGTAATCCCCGCTTCTCTCCAGATCCTTTCGATCTCGTGGTAGTCCCTCATAGTATGGTCAAGATTTCTGTAATTCTCCATGTGGTACGCGTCCGACCCGCAGTTTCCGAAGACAGAGCCCGGTATTCTACCCTTCTTCTCTATGTAATTGTAGCCGCTTACCCTTCCTGTATACTCAGGCCAGCTGCGAACACTTACAAGATTTTTCCCTTCAGCCTTGAGGATCTCCCTCACCCCGGCCATATCTGTAATAAGCTCCGGGTTCCGCGGGATATTGGCCCCGAATTTCTCAGCCTTTGTTCCCTTATTCTCTTCTGTTTCCAACTTGTACCCGGCATCCAGCCACGCCTGTATACCTCCGTTAAGAAGGCGCACATCTTTTACACCCGCGTAGAGCATTATAAAAGCGGCTCGCATCGCTCCAAGGTGTCCCGCGCTGCTTCCCGGAAAGGGATCGTTATTGTCCGGAAATGAAAACCTCCCGTAGAGCACAACCGTTGTCTCTGATGTTATACCTCTGGACAGGAGCGCCTTTTTTATCTCATCCGGTTTACGGCAGTTCCAGGTCTCCTGCGATTCGAGCGCGTTCGTATCTATATCGACAGCTCCCGGTATATGCCCGTCTGAATAGTCTTCCCGGTTTCGGTAATGAGCATGGCATAGTACAAATCTGCTGTTTTCATATTCTTCGGCATCTCCGGTCTCAATCAACCGTTTAAGCCATCGGGCGGGAACCAGCCTGCTGTATCTTTCAAGTTTCCGCATCGGCAGCGATTCATCCATAACCCATTCGTCTGTAAACCCGTAGTAAGCGGCCACATCATCATACCCCGAACGAACAAACTGTTTGATTACCTTATCTGTTTCATTCCTGTCGTAGCCGTAAACAACAATCAAATCTTCCGGCTTTATACCCCGGGACCGGACTATCTCTATCCAGTCTATATATTCAGCCCATTTAGCGGGCAGCGATTTTGCCCCTTCTATATGACCGCCCCTTTTTTCACACTTTAATCTCCAGCCATTATAGGCCTCGGGAGGGCGGACATCAATTATCTTCAGATTAGAATGCCCTGATTTTCTGAGCAGTTCCCGGGTGGAAAGCTCCCGGTGGTATGTAGATTCTTTTTTGTCATGCATATTAAATTATTACCGTAAATCCCGCGGATTTGCAACAATTATCAGAGGACCGGGTTCTGCGCGCTGTCAGCCGGGCAGTTCCGTTCCCTGGTTCATAATTTCCAAATATCCTGTATAGCTGAAAATTCGGTTGCGCTTGCGGGATGTCAGTTCCCGAACAATCCCCAAATGCTCCATATGCTCAAGGGATTTGTTGACCGTAGCCGGCGTTATGCCTGTTTTCTCCACCAACCAGTTGGAAACCGTGATGGGGCGCCCCATCATAGCTCGATGCACCCGCAGGGCTGACGCAGCTGCCCGGCCAAGTCCGCTGATTCTGTCTCGGTCTTCATTGGCAAGATCCACTAGTTGCCGGGCGGTATTCACCGCCTGAGTGGCGGTGACAATAACAGCTTCGGCGAAGAAATCGAGCCAGGCTTCCCAATTTCCGCTTAATCGAATTTCATTTAATAGCTCGTAATAATATTGCCGGTGTGTTTTGAAATAGAGACTCAAGTAGAGCATCGGCTCACGGAGGATTTTTTGTTCGCATAGCAAGAGTGTGATCAACAGGCGTCCCAGGCGGCCATTGCCGTCTAAAAACGGATGGATGGTTTCAAACTGCACATGGACCAATGCAGCCTTGAGCAATGCGGGGGTGATTTCCGGCTGGTCATGCAGAAACAACTCCAGTTTACCCATACAGTCCATCACATGCTCAACCGGCGTTGGAACAAATGCTGCGTTGCCGGGGCGGGTGCCGCCGATCCAGTTCTGTGTTTTACGAAATTCACCGGGTGCCTGATTGGATCCCCGCCCTCTAGAAAGCAACACAGCATGCATTTCCTTAATCAGGCGCAGGCATAAGGGAAACCCCTCGGCCAACCGCTTCAGCCCATAGTCCAGAGCAGCCACATAATTGCTGACCTCCCGGACATCGTCCAGTGGTACACCAAGCTCCATATCCAGTTCAAATAGCAAGAGGTCGGAAAGCGATGACTGCGTACCCTCGATCATAGAGGAGAGAACCGCCTCCTTACGAACATACATATAAAGGAACAAAGAAATTTCCGGAAGGAAGGTCGAGATGCTGTCCAGCCTCCCGAGAGCGAATAGGGCCTGGTCGAACTTGCTGCGCAAATCAGGCGTCCAGTCAATGGGCGGATTCGGCGGCAATGGCTCTGGAACAAAGGCCTTGGCCTTCTCACCCACCGTTGATATTGTAACGTATCGCCCCTGAAGTTTTCGTTTCATCTTCTGGCCGTATCCTAAAATAAGACTCGAGGTTATTTTAACTTATTAGCTTATTCTAAAATAACAAAGATAAAAACAGTAGTCAAGCGATTTGGCTAAAATATTGATCCCGATTATTTTATTTTAGGCGGCCCTTTTAAAATAATGCGCGTGGAAAATTGTTAAATCGTATTTGCCACGTACTCCCCCGGATTCAGCTTCGATATGATCCCCGGTTTTTCACACTCTGTTTCATTATCAAAACCAAGTCCGATATGAATCTTATTCTAAAATAAAATCCCCTTGATAACCATATATTTCAGGTCAATTCTGAGAACATCTGCCTTTCAATGATTATCGACTACCTTATAGATTATAAAAATTCGGGGGACTCCAATACACACAAAAGACTTGACGTTCCGGAAAAAAATCTGTGAATATCAAGCAAAGGAGGAAAAAATGATTAAACGCACTGGTATTTCTTTTATGTTGTTAGCAACATTTTTGCTTATGTTGACTCTGACCTTTCTTGCTTTTCCTGTGATAGCCAACGCGACAACCTATTATGTTGCTACTAATGGATCAAACACATCTCCATATGATACGTGGGCTAAAGCCGCGGCCAGCATTCAAACGGCTGTAAATGCAGCAAGTAATGGTGATATTATCATCGTTGGAAGCAGTGATGGGTATGGAGCAGTAACTTACACAGAGAATGTAGATGTGAACAAACAATTAACTATCCAGTCTGAAAACGGAAATAGCACAACCGAGATTATGGCTTCAAACACAAACGACCATGTTTTTCATGTAACAGCAGATAGTGTGACTATTGAAGGATTCTCCATCTATGGTGTCACCGGATTCGACATGGCTGGAATCTGTCTTACCTCTGTTACAAATTGCACTATCAAATATAACCGCTGTGGCTGGGATTTTACCCATACGAACTACAATGGCATCTACTTGAGTGGTTCCAGCAGCTGCACTATCAACAACAATACCGTCAGCTACAACAACGGTGTGGGTATCTACATGAATACATCGAGCGAAGACACCTTAACCGCCAATATAGCAAATAATAATAGTGGGGATGGAATTTCTTTAGATTCTTCGTCGAGCAATACTTTAAACAGCAACACGGCCAACAATAATAGTTTTGACGGAATTCGTCTTGTACCTTCTTCAAATAGCAATACTCTTAACAACAACACGGCAACTGGAAATGGAAATAATGGATTTCTTCTGGTAGAATCTTCGGATAACAATCTTACCGGCAATACAGCAAATAGTAATACTGCTTCTAATGGTATTTATTTGGTTTCTTCTTCAAACAACAACACCCTAAACGGCAACACTGCGGACAGCAATATGAGTAATGGAATTCGTTTAGAAAATTGTTCGGACAATAATTTGGATGGTAATTCCGTAACTCACAATGAATTCGGAGTATTTTTAACTTTTTCATCAAACAATACCATTACTTCCAACATAATGAATGAGAACGATGGGCGAGTTGACGGAGATGGAATTATGTTAACTGATTCCGATAACAATGTTATATCCAACAACACGATGAATGACGATCCGGGAGATGGAATAGAGTTTTATAATTCATCAAACAACATTGTGATGGATAATACTCTGGATAATAGCGGCCTTATTGATCCCGGTGTTTCGATACGTATCAATTATTATTCCTCTTACAACTCCATAATTAACAACACCGTGATAAATGGCTCTGGGGGGATTGTTCTGGAGGAAGAATCGAACTACAATATTGTATCAAATAACACCATAACCGGCCATAGCGGTCGAGGGTTCGAATTTTGGGAGAATGCTTCATATAATACGCTTACTGGTAACAACATAAGCAATAACGGCACCTATGGTATCTGGCTCCCCTCTGGGAACTACAATACAATATATTTAAACGATATAAGTAACAACATGACCTCTAATATTTATTCAGAGAGTTCAACTACTACCTGGCATTCACCTACCACAATATATTATGCCTATAACGACAGCACTTTCCACAAAGGATATTTAGGTAATTATTACAGTGACGGAACTCACTCCGGCAACTTCGGAATAGGGGGTACTTATACTATCGCTAATGACAATGATGATGAATACCAGTTAATTAGTACCATTAATAATTATTCTCTTCAAGCATGGTGGCTGCACAGCGATGATAAAATGTACAGGTCCGATTTTACCAAAGCTGGAGGAAGTGTAACCATCAGCAATGGCGGCACTAATATCTGGAAAGCCGATCAGGTAGCCCTGACAGATATAATTTTCTCAGGAAGCGATACCTGGACAGGCCAGTTGGTTTTTACGGCTGCTCCGACAACTGGGCACATTTTGACTGTTGAAATTGGTTCTTCGACGGATGGAAGCGATTTTACTGCTGGCGGCCCTAATGCAACTCTGACAGGAAATGGGAGCGCGACCAAGTTCAACTTTGAGACTGACGCAAGCGCTTTTGCAGTATCCGCCGGAAAATATTTAGCCATCCGGATAACAAGCAACCATGCAGAGTACAGTATAAGAACCGGTGGTGTCTGGAGCTATGCGTCTTCTCCAGATAATAGCGAGGATTACCCCCTTCTTGTCGAACTTGCTTCTTTCACCGCAAGACAAAAAAACAACACAGTGATTCTCGAATGGCAGACTGCTTCCGAACAAGATAATCTCGGTTTTATTATTGAAAGAAAAAATGGAGGGGAAAAATTCACAGAAATTGCGAGTTATTTAACAGATGAAGAATTGAAAGGCGCTGGAAATAGATCAACTCTTTCCTATTATGAATTTACAGATGAAAATATAGTTTCGAAAACAACTTACCAATACCGTATCTCAGATGTAGATTATTCCGGAAAAATAACAAATTTAAGAACTGAACAAATTACTATTACAGGAAACTCTGCAGATCTATCAAATAATTATGTTTTAAAATCCGCATATCCGATTCCATTTAATCCAACATTTACAATTCCTTTGACATTAAAAACCGATGCTTATGTAAATATTAAATTAATAAATACACTTGGACAGAAAGTTATGCAGATCAAAAATAATCAAATGACGGCTGGCAACCATAATCTACAGGTAAATTGTAAAAACTTGACCTCTGGCATATATTTTATGAAAGTAAGAATTGATAAAGCAAATGAAATTCAAAAAGTTGTTCTGTTGAAATAAGAAATTCATTTCCATCTTGAATTCAAGTCTTAAGTGCAATTAAAAAAGGTTAACGGGTCAGGTGTTATATTGAAAGTCTCATTCTTGAAATAGAAAGGTGACTTTGTGAACCAATACCAACAACTAACCCAGAGACAAAGGATGTCAGCTTTGCGAGTTTTATAAAGCTGGTTATCTGCGCAAAGAGATGCGGAAGCCGATGAGTAATAGAGGGGGAAATATAAAGCCGCACGGCCCGGAGAGAGGCCGTCTTTTTCAAAATGGTGGAGGCGGCGGGAATCGAACCCGCGTCCGAGAATACCGCAACAGGGCTTCTACGTGTGTATCCCGTTGCTGAAGTTTCGCCTCCGGACTTTCCAACAGGCATAAAGCCCGGAAACTAGATCCCTTAAGTTTCGCCTGCTTTCCGGGAACAGAGTCCACAGACTAGTCAGCAGTTATCGACGCCCAGCATTCATCCCTGATGACTCAGATGAAGTGAACGAGCTGCTTGTTTTTAAGCAGCCAATGCCAAATTGTCGTTGGCAATTGTGTTTTGCCACCTGTTTAACGAGGTACGCGATGGCAACCTCGACACGCTTCCCCTGCCTCATCTATCCCCGTCGAATCCGTTCGCCCCCATAATTGAGGTTTGTCTTCACTCTAAATATACTCGCAATACCGGAAAATGTAAAGCCCGGCAGCCGGACATCTAAGAAAAAAATTTCAGCTTCCTAAGAATTTTTACTCTCTTCCAAAGACTTGTTTTATTCAACCTAAAAGGATCGTCAAAGGAAGAATTATCCCTGAATATAGTTGTTGCTTTTATCCGGAGAGGGTAATACAATCAGCGCTGAATTAATTGTAACCTCGAAGGACTTGATAAAAGGAGGAGAGTCAATGAAGAAACTGACTACCCTGTTGTCAGCGGTGCTGCTTTTAGCAGTCTCGGTATCAGCGGCGGATCTGACGTATCTTGATCAGCTTCCCCCTCTGATAGAAAGAGATGTGCTTTTCGGAGATCCCGAAATAGCGGGCGCCAAGATATCCCCAGACGGCGAATATATATCTTTCCTGAAACCTCACAACGACGTTCTCAACATCTGGGTTAAGGAATTTCACCAGCCGTTTGAAAAAGCAAGACCTGTTACGGCAGATACAACCCGTCCTGTCAGAAGTTATTTCTGGACTAAGGACAGCAAATATATCCTCTATATCCAGGACAAGGGAGGAAATGAAAACTTTCATATCTACGCTGTTGACCCGGCCGGAAAGCCCGCTTCGAATACATCTGTGCCGGAAGCGAGAGACCTCACCCCCGTCGACAGCGTAACTACAAGAATATACTCTCTTCCTGAAGATAAACCGAATATAATATATATCGGTCTTAACGAACGCGATCAGCGCTACCACGATATCTACCGTCTGAATATAGACACCGGCAAACGTGAACTGGTGAGGGAAAATAAGGAGAAGATAGCCGGCTGGGTATTCGATCAGGATGACAACCTCCGGCTCGCCGTAAGGCAAACAGATGACGGCGGCTCAGAAATCTTCCGTGTTGACGGCAAAAACTTAACTTCCATCTATAAATGCACGAACGAGGAACAGGCCGGCCCGGTAGCTTTTCATGAAAACGGAGAATGGTTCTACATGTCGACAAACAAGGGAGAGGATATTAATCTTTCCCGGCTTGTCCTCTTTAATCCGGAAACGCTCGAGGAAAAACTTGTTGAATCGGATCCCGAAGGTCAAGCTGACTTCGGTGGAACAATATTCTCAGATAAAACTGATGAACTCATTGCCACATACTATGTAGGAGACAGGCTCAGAATCTATTGGAAGGATTTCAAGTTCAAATGGGCGTATAAAAGACTGAAGCACAAACTGCCCGACGGCGATATATACATGGGGTCGTCCACGAAAGACGAACGCTACTGGATTGTCGCGACGACAAGCGATACTGATCCCGGGGCCAGATATCTCTACGACATGGAAAGAGGAAAGGTTGAATTCCTCTACCGCGGAAGACCCGACCTCCCCGTTGAATATCTGGCGCCGATGGAGCCGGTATGCTATAAGTCAAGAGACGGCCTGTCAATACACGGCTACCTTACAACCCCCAGGAATGTTGAAGCAAAAGATCTTGCCCTTGTCGTAAACCCGCACGGCGGGCCCTGGGCTCGGGATCACTGGGGTTACAACCCCTACGCTCAGTTCCTGGCTAACAGAGGATACGCGGTCCTTCAGATGAATTTCCGCGGTTCCACCGGTTACGGCAAAGCGTTCTTCAACGCCGCGAAAGAGGAATGGGGAGACGCCATGCAGAACGATATTACAGACGGCGTTAATTATCTTGTAGACAAAGGCATTGTAGACCCCGACAAAGTGGCCATCTTCGGCGGATCCTACGGCGGATACGCCACTCTGGCCGGGCTCGCGTTTACCCCGGACCTTTACGCTGCCGGCGTAGACTACGTTGGAGTATCCAACATTATAACCCTCCTCAAGACAATCCCCCCATACTGGGAAACGGCTCGCGCGTTCTTCAACGAGCATGTCGGTGACCCGGACGATCCGGAAGATGTCAAAAGGCTCCGCCGACAGTCGCCACTCTTCAGCGCTGAAAAGATCAAAGCCCCTCTTCTTGTCGTCCAGGGCGCTAACGATCCCAGAGTAAAAAAGGCTGAGTCGGATCAGATAGTAGTGGCGATGCGCGAACTTGGAAGAGATGTTGAATATATAGTCGCTCCCGACGAAGGACACGGCTTCGCGGGAGAAGAGAATCGTATGGCCTTCACCGTGGCTATGGAAAAATTCTTAGCGAAGCACCTCGGAGGGCGCTTCCAGAAATCTGTAGCTCCTGAAATCAGCGAAAAGCTTGAAGCGATTACTGTGCCGGTTGACAGCGTCTCTATGCCGGAAATATCCAAGGGGTATGAATCGGCAAAATCCGCCGCTCTGCCCGATGTCGAGCCTGAAATTATAAGTGCCATGGATCTTAAATACAGGATAACGGCTTCGGTGGCGGGTAATGATATTGAACTGAGCGCCGAGAGAAAGATAGAAGAATCAAAAGCAGATAAAACACCTGTGTGGCTCATAACAACAACTCAGAAGAGCCCTATGGGCAATGCAATGGATAAGGTTACATTGAGGCGGGACAACCTCCTTCCGGTAAGTTCAGAGGTAAATCAGGGGCCCGCCAAAATCATATTAAACTATACTGAAGATGCTATTTCAGGAAACATTAATATGAGGGGAAACGATATCCCCGTCGATATCGAACTGGAAGCTCCCGTATTCGGACCAAGCTCTGCGGTTGAAATAGCCCTGACGGCTCTTCCTCTCGCCGAAGGTTATAAGACAACCTACCGGGTTTTCGATATAATGAGCCAGAAGGTTAAGGTTTATTCTCTCGAAGTTACGGGAACCGAAAAGGTGATTCTTCCGGCAGGTGAATTTAAAGCCTTCAAACTCATATCCAAACCTATGGACGATGAGCCCGGAGGCGGTACATACTTTATCAGCAGCAAAAAAGAAGGACGCTGCGTCTTAAAGAGTATACTCCAGCTTCCGCCTCAGTACGGCGGCGGAACGGCGACAACCGAGCTTATGGAAATCAAGTAGCCTGAGGCGGCGGCGCTATTTACAAAGCGTCCGGAACAAAAGCCGCGGCAATTTATAATACGGGTTGCGCATCGGGAATCGAGTAGGAGATGAGGGCGGAAATTATTCCGGCCTCATCGTCCTCTCACACCACCGTGCGTACTCACGTACACGGCGGTTTCTTCAAGTTTTAAACGTTGGTAGTTTTTGAATA
>Ga0102934_1003108_pt1 | contig 11375 bp, 10 predicted proteins | sample SalPonR2_A_D1_MG_FD_78175 | JGI IMG/M metagenome (GOLD analysis project Ga0102934, IMG submission 78175) | Salt pond soil microbial communities from South San Francisco under conditions of wetland restoration - Salt Pond MetaG R2_A_D1_MG | ecosystem: Environmental > Aquatic > Marine > Intertidal...
ACCCCATCTCCAGTCCGGCGCAAAATACTGGGTAGGAGACTGGTCGACGCAGACAAGCCTGGAAATATGGTCAGAGCCAAAAAGCTCAAGATAGCTCCATAAAACCGAAGCACCCATAGACCAGCCTGCAGCAGTAACATCATTAAGACCGAGATGATCAAGAAGTTCTTTGATATCCTTGGCAAAACGCGAAATACGATATCCATGATCAGGTTTTTCAGAATCCCCATGTCCTCTCAGGTCAACAGCTATTACCTTAAGCGATTCAGAAAGGACCGGAATGTTTTTATCGAAGAAATGATAGCTGCAGGACCATCCGGGAACAAGAAGAAGAGGCTTGCCATCTCCCTTTATTTCATAATTAATACTCACTCCATCAGCTGTCTTAAAAAACAACAGGACCAGCACCTTACCTTACAATTTATATTTAATTTTAGTATATCACTACAATTATAATTCTACTATTAAATTCTGAATATTATTGTTGACACTGTTTATTAAATTCATAAACTTTTATTATTTGAACTGGAGGAATTACGAAAGATATTGAGAAATAAAAAGGCAATTCGAGCTTCCGAGGATACCTCATAGATATTTAATAATGTTTTTAGGGATATGAAGATTTAGTATAATACATCCAGATTGCAAACAGGTAAATTCTTGTATATTATTATTCTAATGTATCAACTGATCTTGAATAATATTCTGAAAAGGTTTTATACCCGATCGCACCTAAGACTTTATTCCTCAAATTCCGGAGCCAGTAAATCCAAACGTATTTCTCAACAAAGAATTGGCAATATTGCCCGAAAAACACAAAAATACAAATTCTAAAACTGAAAGGAGGTCTGAATGTTCCATTGTTCATAGTACACATTAATCCCAATTCAATGATGGAGGTTATCAAATGAAAAAATGTCTATTTATGCTTTCCGTTGGTCTCGTTCTTGTATTCAGTTTCTTTGTATTCGCTGGTTCTGCCAGTGCTGCACCCACTTTCATTAATATAGGAACAGGCTCTACAGGAGGCACGTTCTACCCTGTTGGTGTAATACTGGCCAATACTTTTAACAACGAGTTAAGTGACGAAGGCTACAAATTTACAGCCCAGACATCAGGCGGCACTACTGAAAACCTGGAAATGCTGAGAGGAAAAGAACTTAAACTCGCAGTATGCGGAAGCGTTCCTACTGCAAACGCCTACAAAGGGATCGATAAATATGAAAACAAGCCTATCAAGAATATCCGTTTTGTAACAGCACTCTGGCCAGAAGCAATTCAGTTAATGTACCGGGAAAAAAGCGGAATTAAAACCCTTGAAGATTTTACAGATAAAAAAATAGCTGTTGGCCCTGCTGCCGGCGGTGGTGTATTCTATCTTCCCATAATCCTTGGCGCCGCACATGGAATGAGCTTTGACGATTTCCAGCCTCAGTACCTCGGATACGGCGATTCAGTTCAGGCTCTTCAGAACAAACTGATCGATGCCTGCTATCTGGCAGCCGGAATACCTACTTCTGCTGTTTCCCAGCTTTACGCGGGACAGGTAAAAGTGGGAATGGTAGAGTTTTCAGATGAGGAACTTGCCAGAATAACAGAAGAAGCTCCTTACGTTGCAAGAGTTGTTATTCCTGCAGAGACATATCCGAAACAGAAGAACGAACTGCGTACCATAGGCTTTAAATCATCTCTGGTTGCAGAAAAAGATCAGGATGCAGACATGGTATACAGCATGCTTGAAGGCCTTTACGTAAAACAGCTTGAAGAAGTCAAAAAACAACATGGCGCTTTGAAGACCCTGAGCCTCGAAGATGCAGTATCTGGCCTTTCCGGCGCGCCTCTTCATCCAGGCGCTGTTAAATTCTTCACAGAACACGGCGTGGACGTTCCTGAAAGCCTCATCCCACCAGAAATGAAATAACATATAAGTTTTACGTGTTAACAGGCGGTCATTCCACGAAGGATGACCGCCTTTCTGACTTTTACATACATTTGATTCGGGAGAAGATTAATAATGCAGAACATTACGCCAGAAAATGATAATCAGAGAGATACAAAGATTAAAGAAACAGTAAAAGATCCAAAGGCACCTGTAAAGAGAACGCTATCCGGGAGAGTCAAAGTATTTTCAGTAGGGTTCTGTGTATTAGTGTCACTTCTGCATATCTATTACAACAGTTTTGGCCTTATAGAAGTTGTACAAAAAAATATGATGCACATTTCACTTATGATGGGAATCATATTCCTCTTCAAACCTGCTTCAAAAAGATCTCCAATGGATAAACCCTCATTTTTTGACTGGGGTTTCTTTGCTCTTTCCCTGGGTGTCGGAGTGTATCTTTTTCTTTCACATGACAGATGGATCCAGACACTCCTCCAGCCAAACTTTACCGATGTAATTTACGGAGTTGTTTTTATTCTTCTGATCATCGAAGCTTCAAGAAGAACTGTAGGATGGATGCTCACCATTCTCTCGGTACTCTTCCTGGTTTATGCATATGTCGGCCCTTACATGCCAGGCCCATTTGCACACCAGGGATTTTCCCTTGAAAGGATCCTTATCAGGGTTACCATGACTTCTGAGGGAATTCTGGGAGTTGCTGCAATGGTTTCTGCATCATATATCTTCATGTTCATCCTTTTTGCGAGTTTCCTGAAAGCAACTAAAGCCTCCGATTTTTTTAATGACCTTGCCACTGCCCTTACCGGACACCGGAGAGGAGGACCTGCAAAGGCCTCAATATTTGCCAGCGCACTTACCGGAACGATAAGTGGAAGTTCCCAGGCAAATGTTGCTACTACAGGTTCCTTCACTATACCTCTTATGATATCAGTAGGTTATAAACCATATTTTGCAGGAGCAGTAGAAGCAATAGCATCAACAGGAGGTATTCTGATGCCTCCTATCATGGGAGCTGCGGCATTTATCATGAGCTCATATCTCGGAGTCCCCTATAACAAGATAATGATCGCAGGACTAACCCCCGCCTTCCTCTATTACTGGACGCTTTTCCATATGGTCGACCTTGGAGCTGCCAAATGGGGACTTGTAGGTATATCAAAAGAGAATCTCCCTGACGTCGGTGCTGTTATCAAGGAAAGAGGTCATCTTCTTGCTCCTCTGGTAATAATAATTCTTTTCCTCATAATTGGATATAGTCCCCTTCTTGCTGCTTTCATCGGTATCATTTCAGTACTTGTAGTCTCTTTCTTGAGAAAGGGAACCAGGCTTTCGCTGAAAGACATCATTTTTGCACTGGCCGAAGGAGCAGAAAATGGAGCGACAATAGCTATTATCTGCGGGATAATCGGGTTTATTATTGCATCTGTAGGAATGACAGGTGTTGGACAGACGATCGGAGTAAATATCGTCAAATGGGCAGGAGGTCACCTCCTTCTGACTGCCATCATGTGCATGATCACAGCAATAATACTCGGAATGGGACTGCCCGGTCCTGCTTGCTATATTATTACTGCAACAGTAGCCGCACCCGCACTGATACAGATAGGCATAAATCCATTGGCAGCTCATTTCTTTGCCTTTTATTTCGGGACTATGTCATCAGTAATCCCACCGGTAGCCCTTACATCATTCACAGCAGGAGCTATAGCCAAAACCGATCCAAACAGAGTTGCATTCACTGGATTGTTCCTTGGAAGTGCCGGTTTACTGCTGCCATATATGTATATTTACAATCCAGTCCTTCTGTCACTCAACTTCAGCTGGATGGGATATTTGACAACATTGCTGTTTTCCCTTGTCGGCCTCTACTCCATTGCCATAACTGTTCTCGGCCATTTGAGAAAGCGCCTGAATCCTGTAGTCAGATCGATCTTCGGGATCGCTGCATTGACTATGATCTCTCCCCTGGCCCAATTCCGCCTTGCTGGACTGGCTCTATTCGCAGTTACGTTCTTTATTATATGGAGACAGGGTAAAGATTAGTTACAGAATATTCTCGCACACAAATAAAACAAAAACCCCGGATATCCGGGGTTTTTGTTTTATTTGATAAGGTTCCTGAAAATCGTCTCAGGAACGGTATTTTTCCAGTTCTCCATAAGAAACGATTTCTCCCTGTTTGAAAACTGCAACAATAGAATCCTTTTTCTGAAGGAGCCTTATATCCTGCAGTGGATCACCATCCACTATAACCAGGTCTGCAAACTTTCCTTTATGGATAGATCCAGTCTCTTCCTCTATATTCAGAGCCTCTGCAGCAAGGGAAGTTGTAGCCATAACAGCCTGCATGTCAGTCATCCCGGCTTCTACCATAACCTCAAGCTCGAAGGCATTTCTACCATGACCCGCAAAGGGCATGCCGGCATCCGATCCCATAGCTATCTTTACTCCTGCGTCCAGGGCTTTTTTAAAACTTTTCAAACGCTGTTTCCTGCTGCTTATGGCCTTGGATACAGAATATGAAGGCAGACCTGAATCAATTCCAAGTTCTTCTACTCTTTTACCGTAAGACAATGTCGGTATAAGAAATACCTTATTCTCAAGCATAAATTCTATATCTTCATCATCAAGAACAGTCCCATGCTCTATAGTATCGCAACCGGCAGCAAGGGCTATCTTTACTCCCCTTGCCCCATGAGCATGACTGGAAACGGGCACTCCCTGGTTATGCGCTTCTTCAACTGCAGTTTTAGCCTCTTCAAGGCTCAGGGCATAGGCGTTTGGAGATGAACTTTTTCTAAAGGTTCTTCCACTGGTCATTATTTTGATTATATCCACACCAAGGGCCAGAAGTGTTCGGGTTGCCTTGCGAATTTCTCCTGGAGAATCCATTACAGGCCGGCCCGAGATCTGAAGCTCCGGCGGATAGATCGGAAAATCTGCTCCTGTCGGTGTGATCTTATAGCCACTGACTTTCATTCGAGGCCCCTTGATGATACCTTCCTCACAAGCATCTCTGACCGCAAGGTCTATCAGGTTTTCCGCACCAAGATCCCTTATTGTAGTAAACCCGGCCTCAAGGGTCTTTTGAGCATTATATGCAGCTTTAAGTGTCTTCCTTGGTACAGGATCCTTGAGATGATCCAGCTCCCCATCTCCTTCGAACAACTGAATATGAGTATGCGTATCTATTAAACCCGGGAGCACTGTCAATCCTTTCAGATCATATGTAACAGCATCAGAGGGCACTTCAATCTGATCTCCACTTCCGAGTTCCATAATATAACCATCCCTGATCATAAGCGTTCCGTCAGTAACAGGATCTGAACCAGTACCATCTATGATCCTTGCACCTTTAAGAACAATTGTCATGCTGCCTTTAAAATTATTCATCAAATACCTCCTTATTCTTACACTTGGAATTCTCTGGCAAAAAAGGAAAATAGAGGACAAGATTCCTTAACTATTACCGTAGTATCAACAAACTGTGAAAATTCAGGATCAAAGAGTATCTGAATATCAGATCCGATATCAGAACTATTGTTCAGATTGGTCCATTCTTCAAAAAAAGACTCTCGTTGTACCATTATTGCTGGAAAATAATTTTTCTAATTTAGAATTCTTCCTGGATCACTGATTCTTTTCTGGATGTATCAACGATCAGTTGAAAAACATCCGGCCTGGAATAATGTCCCGTTACATCAAAATCGAAGCGGCTCTTGGGTATAAGAGTAAGATCCAGATCAGCCACAAGTATCTCTTCCCTGTTGTAAACCGGATCCACCACGTACTGACCTAAAGGACTTATGATAGTGCTTCCGCCAGGACAAATGTTTTCAGGCAGCGGATCAAGATCAGAATAATATTCAAGATCTTTCGGATACATATCTTTTGAAACATACTGGTTACATGAAAGGACAAAACAGCGTCCTTCGAGAGCAATATGACGCATTGAAGCCTGCCACTCGTCCCTTGAATCTGCAGTGGGGGCAAGATATATTCCTGTACCCTGGCTATAGATTGCTGTCCTGGCAAGAGGCATGTAATTTTCCCAGCAGATAAGCCCCCCCATCTTTGCATAGGGAGTTTCTATAACTGTAAGCGTACTTCCATCACCTTCACCCCAGATAATACGTTCGCTTGCTGTGGGTTTAAGTTTGCGATGCTTTCCAAGCAGTGTTCCATCCGGCCCAAAATAAAGGATGGTACAGTATAGAGTACCCCCCTCTTTCTCTATCACACCCATAACAAGATAGATCCCATGCTTTCTTGCCGCCTGGCCAAGGATCTCAGTCGTTTCTCCAGGAACGGATACGGAATTATCAAAATATCTGAAAAAATCATTTCTGCCTTCAGGCGCCCTGCTTCCTATAACTGTTCCAAAGGAAAGTCCCCTTGGATATGCAGGGATAAAAGCCTCTGGAAAAAGAACTATCTTCGCACCTTTTTCTGACGCATCACCAAGAAGCCCAAGAGCCTTTTCCAGAGTTGCCTTCTTGTCCATAATTATCGGGGCTGCCTGTACCACTGCTACCTTTACCGAGCTGTTTTCTCTGCTCATTTTAGATCACACTCCTGATCACAATATAAATGTGTTATCAAAAACTTCCCTGCCTGATCGATCATAGTCCTGACACTCCTATCATAAAAAGCAGCATAATAAAAAGAAGACCTATTATATGTTCCAGGCTCTCCGCACCTTTAGGCAGATGAACGCTCTTTCTGCTCGTCACAAGAAAGTATATGGCCCATCCCGTTCCGATAATTACAAGGCTCTTGAGAATATATGATACAACGAAATATCCGGCTGCAATATCCCGAAATACAAGACAGGCCAGGAAGAACAGACCTGAAAGAGACAGGGCCTTTTTCAGATCTCCACCAGCCGAGAGAGGCAGAAACACGATCTTTGCAAAGGAAACAGCCGTGCCAATTGCAGCAATGTACATCAAAAAAGCAGGGAAACCCGAAAGCTGACCAAATATTATCGACTTGGCCCCGAAACCGCCAAGCAGAGGCATGCCCGAAATAGCAAGGGCACCCAGAAAAAGAGGCAGCCAGAATTCAGCCTTTATACCATCCTGTTTCAGACTTTCAAGATCCCTTGACGGAAGATTTCCAGCGGCTATAAAAAGCCATGACTTGAACAGGCCGTGAGAGATCGCATAAAGATGCCCTGCACCAGGTACTGCAAGAATAAATCCGGCCTGGGATATAGATGAATATGCCAATAATTTTTTGATATCCTTATCGAACATTGCATAGATCACACCATAGATAGCGCTTGCCAAAGCAAGAAGGGGTACTATCCTTGCAGCGACCGGGGACAGTTCTGCCAGACGAAGCAGCGGAGCTATTCCACAGTTGACGATCACTCCGGACAAAAGAGCCGAAACGGCGCTCTCAGCCTCACCGTACGCCTCGGGAAGCCAGAGACCCGCCAGGAAAACTCCCCCTTTGACACTAAGACCAATTACCAGTAAATATACAGCAACAGAAGGTATGGCCGGAAGGGTCTCCATTGAAAATGAACCAGTAGCACTATAAACGTAGAAACAACCTATAAGATAAAGTATCATTCCAACGTTTCCCACTATAAGATATTGAATTGACGACCATATCTGCCTTATCCTTTTACCAAGGCGTATAAAAAGAAAGGCGAGAATTCCTATGAGTTCTATGCAGATAAAGATGTTGAAAAGGTCATAACTTATAAAGACTGCATTTGCAGTGCCGTGAAGCATTGCCATCAATGGACATGCAAGGAAAGGAAGCCTTTCCTTCTTCACTGACAATGTAACACCGATAAACACCAGGCCGTTCATGAGAACGAAGGTCCAGGAAAATGTATCGAACATCAGTTCAACTCCGTAAAGACCGCCGATCACGACATGAAAAGCTCCTCCCTTTACCAGCATGAAACCCGCAAGTAATGCTGTCGCAGTCCAGACCGGCAGCAGAATCCTGCTATCCCTGCCTTTTCCTGCCAACATAAGAATACCAGAGAAAAAAGGTACCATCACAAGCAAGCTCACGAACAGAATAGCCATCAGCTCTTCCATCTTTCCTGTATCCTGTCTGTGTCAAGGGTATGAAAATATCTTGAAAGGTCCATAACATAAACGACAAGAAGGGCCAATACGGAAAAACCTACAACTATAGCAGTAAGAATAACAGCCTGCGGTACAGGATCAGAAGTTGCAATTTTCACAGTACTGTCAGCGATCACTGGTGCCCTGGATCTCTGCCAGGACGAAAGCACAAAAAGGCTTATAGCTCCCGTGTTCATAATGTCCATGGCGATGATCTTCATGATAAGGTTTTTTTTAAAAAGAACCCCGGCAAGACCTATGACAATTACAGAAAGAAGGAGAATCCTGATAACTAAGATCACACCCATGACATCACCTCCGGAAACCAGTTAAAAAACAATGAATAATAGATTTGTATCATTAGTTTAAACTGTTATATCAGGCTTTGCAATTTCTAAATGACAGGAATTTCTGAAGATCTTTATCCACATTCCATCACAGATAGTTCACTTCTTAGATTCAACTTATAAGTGCAACGAGCTTAGTAATGGTAAAAAAGGGGTCAATTGATGTAATGTCAAGGTCACCACAACCTAAGCGCGCACCTGAGCACTTATGAGACACTACGATCAACTGACCCTTGAACAAAGATACCATCTTTACGCCCTTTGTAAAATGGGCAAGTCTGAGAAAGAGATGGCAGAAGAACTTGGAGTACATTCATCTACCATAAGCAGAGAACTGAGGAGAAATTGGCGCAAGAAGGGATATCGCCCAGAACAGGCACACAAAAAGGCAATGACCAGAAGGAAGAAAGCCAGAAGGCCCAGTAAATGGACATCATTAGTTACCTGCTTCGTAGAGAAGATGCTGAGAGAGGATCTCAGTCCTGAAAAGGTATCTGGCAGGCTTTACAAATGCTGCAGGTTAAGGTTTAGTCCAGAGAGCATATATCAGCATATCTAAAAGGACAAGGTGCAGACCAAGAGGATGGACAACGGTAAAGAGTTTGCCGGACATGAAGACATAAGCAGGATCCTGGAGATAGAATTTTACTTTGCACATCCCTATCATTCTTGGGAGAGAGGCCTGAAAGAGAACACCAACGGTTTGATTCAGCAGTACTTTCCCAAGGGCATGAGCTTTGACAGCATAACTGATAAAGACGTAGCTTTTGAGATGGACCGACTGAACAGCAGACCCAGAAAAAGTCTTGAATACCCAACACCTGAGGAAATCTTTTTTGGAGAAGAAAATGTTAAGATCGGATAATCAACCTAAATTGCACTTAGAAATTGAAACCAAGCTTTAAAAACAGGTTTGTATACCATGCTTCTGAAATATTATCGTACATGGTAATTTTATTCTAATAAAGTGGAGGTGATCTTTCACATGATAAAAAGATTGTCTGTAGTTTTGATCGTTTTTACTTTGTTAATTGCCTCTTTTGCTACATCCGCTCATGCAGCATCTCTATCTAAAGTAATGTCCCTTCCCATATATGTGGGAGAAGGCAAGAACAGGGTCAAGATAAGGGTGGGAGATATTTTCAGAAACACCCTGGACTGGGCCATCACCACTGGAGGATATGCCATCAATGATCCGCTGAGTTTCAGCACCGTCCTTACCAACCTGCCCGCGGAGTTCAAGGGAACCCTTCTGTACCATATAGAAAAGCAGCAGTTACGGGCTCAATTAAACCTGGACAAAGCCCTGGATAATGGATATACCAGGGACATACAATATTATCAAAAGATGGGGAACCGTCTTCAGGCAGCAAAGACCTGGATCGCTACGGGAGATGGTACTGATCTGGCAAAACTGATCGCACAGGCAAGGAAGAAAAACGCACCACCCAAACAGGAAAAGATAACAACAGTATCAGCAGAGACCTTGAGGTCCACCGGATATTTCAAGTCAAGAGAACAGCTAATGCTTCCTTTCAAGGATAACAGCCTTTCCTTCGAAGTCTATCTCGATAAGCACGGAATACCCCAGATACGGGGAGACGGAAAAATAACGATACAGATGGGCAGCGATTACATATATTTCTATTTCAGGATCAAAAGAGGCGAGATCAGAAGCCCAGACCCGAACAGAACATACCTTAACCTTTCTGAAATGCCCAAAGACCTGAAATGGGAGATATATGGCCGGATAGACCTGGAGGGAAACGGGCAAAGCGCCCCCTTCGACGGAAGCATTCAGGGAGAAGCCCACTTGAAGAACAACTCCATCACCGGGAATATCTATGGACAGAGAGGCTACATGAACAGGCTCTGGCCTGCAGGAAATCTTGTGATAGATGCCCTGCCCGGGACCCTTTATTTTGAAACCAGCCACTACTTTTAGGGACAGGAGGACAAAATAATGAAAAGACCTGAAATAAAATCTCTTTTTCTTGCCATATTGATGATAAGTTTATTGATTTTCGCGGCAGATGTTCCTCCTGCTTCCTGCGCACAGAATGGGAACTCTCAATACAAGCTGGCCCGGCAGTACCACAAAGGCAATGGCAAACCCAAAGATCGCCACAAGGCCTTTGAACTCTTCAAGGAAGCAGCACAAAAGGGACACAGGGTAGCCCAGTTCTATATGGGTATCTACTACGACTTCGGTTACATTTTTGATAAGGACCTTAAAAAAGCCGCCTATTGGTACGAGAAGGCGGCAAACCAGGGTCAGAAGAACGCACAATACAATCTGGCAAACATGTATCATTCAGGTAGAGGAATTCCACAGAACAGGGAAAAAGCTTTCGAACTCTACAGAAAAGCAGCAGAACAGGGTCACAGCAAATCCCAGTACAAGGTTGGGCTATATCATGACGAAGGATATATTTCTGAACCGAATTACAGAAAAGCTTCCCAGTGGTATGAAAAGGCCGCCATGGAGGACCACATAAAAGCCCAGCGTAACCTGGGATTCGTCTATTGGGGTTATGGCGACAAGAGCATGAAAGACCTGGAAAAGGCGGAGTGGTGCTTCCTCATGGCATCACTCCAGGAAGACATAAGGTCAATGGTCGAACTGGGCCTGCTCTATGTCTACCAGGGAGACCAGGGCAAGGGACAGCTCTACTTCGACAGGGGATATTACTGGCTGAACCAGGCAGCTTACGAGGGCAACGCCAGAGCCATGTACCTGGTAGGCCTGATGTACGCAAAGGGCAGCGGGATGAAAAAAGACCTTCCCCAGGCTGAAAAGTGGTTCCATAAAGCTGCCGCAGAAGGCAGTGAGGACGCAAAAAAGATCCTGGCCGGAATAGATTAGGCCAACTCATTTCCGGGTCAGAGGATCCTGCTCGAATGTGACAGACTCCATAAGATACTGCATTTATTAAAACCTTTCATTAAAGGACCGCACCCTTATGCATGGCGCGGTCCTTTTGAATATCCGGTTTCTATATCAGTTTAGATCTTACAGCTAATCCTGGGGCT
>Ga0102934_1003109_pt1 | contig 11374 bp, 10 predicted proteins | sample SalPonR2_A_D1_MG_FD_78175 | JGI IMG/M metagenome (GOLD analysis project Ga0102934, IMG submission 78175) | Salt pond soil microbial communities from South San Francisco under conditions of wetland restoration - Salt Pond MetaG R2_A_D1_MG | ecosystem: Environmental > Aquatic > Marine > Intertidal...
GGCTGAGGACTCGGCGGTGATGGTGGAGGCCATGGGGTACTCCCCGCCCACCCCCATGCCCATGATAAAACGGAAAAGCATGAGCTGCTGCCAGATATTCATGCCCAAAAATTGCGTGGGCTGGCGGGCAGAATGGATGTAATGGAAATAGTAATCAGTGGTCGATCGTTTAAAGCAAGAGGACAGCTCAAACGTTTTCCATTTTCCTCGAAAAGAATCTACACACATCCTCACGGACCGACATACAAATACGTCTTACTTGTCCTTCCCCGTACCTGCACACAAGCCGCCAAAACCGTGCCACCAATGGTCATGAGTGCCGTTATCACAAAAGCCTTTTTGCGGCCGAACTAAAATGGGCGGTTCAAGGAGGACAACAGAAGAAGAATTATCATTTCAGACGCTATGCACGAGCAAGCCTGCAGCTAAACGTCCTCTGGGTTCCCGATCCCACACACCTCGTCCCCGAGCACACCAAAGAAGAGCTGCCCTGTGAGAGCTCCTACAATGGCCATCATAGAGATCTGGGCTTGCATGTCGGGCGAGAGTACACCGTAGTTCTCGTTCTGCTCCATCATGAGCAGAGCTGCATGTTGGATGGCGTGCATCGTGAGTGGGCGACGTGGCTTCATGGAATTTCACATGACAAGTCAAACAAGGGAGGAAAAATGACCAATGATACCTGATCTTCCTCAGAAAGCCCCCCCAACTGCAACCTGGACATCCCCTAAGACTCCATTACCCTCTCGCGCCCCCTCTAGCAATGGCTGCTCTTACCAATATTTATAACGAAGAGGTCATAGCTGTCGGAAAGGAAGCCCGTGCCAGCAATAACAATGCGAAGCAAGCGTTTTCCCGTATGCGCCTTGTTGGGTTCATAAAAATGATGGTGCTCAGGATGGTAGTGTTCGAGACGCTCTTCTGCCTTACGGGGCTCGTCGGACAGATGCACCGCTATGACTTGAGGGGCCTCCGCCTGTGCAGCCATGTTTGTGGGAAAAAGACGCTGCAGCGGGGGCAGAGCGGTTTTTTGGCTCCCTATGACACGAGACGGGAACAGAAAAAAATGAGCATGAGGTTGGACATACGAAAACCACCTTGGATGGGTACGTAACCAGGGGGGGTACAGAAAAGCTTCTCGGACCTAATGCGACACTTGCAGCATGATGCCATTTCATGACTGATAAAAGTAATGTGCTGCGTAGTGGATACAGTTTCTCCCCGCGATGTTGTCTATTCAGGCGTTAAAGTGCAAAGCATGCCGTGGCAAGAGGAAAGCCACTCAAAATGGCCAAAGCTCCGACAGTACTAATTGCCTGACATTTCTAATATCAACAGGTGATGCTGTCGTAACACAACGGAGCGAAATCCGCCCGCATGAATGTTGGCACTGAATCTTGTCCATCCTAACAGACATGAGGTGATGACTCAAACGGACAATCTGGAGAGATCTTAAATTCTCGACCGTGTAATACGGATCCAGATTCAAATCCCTCATATCGCAGAGCACGAGAACATAATTTGCAGCCTCGGCAATGTCCTTAGATGTCCATTTAGTGTAATTGACCGAGAGATTCCTTTTCCCGCCCGAGCTGTGGATAGGAGGAACGGGGAGAGGCGAACGGGCGAAAGGCACTCTGCCCAAATTTTCTCGACCACGTACGACCCCCAGCTCGGTCCACAAATCTTGGGGAGATTCGGTCTACAACGAGGTTCGGTCCACAACTCCGGAAGTTTAAAAAGAATCGGTCCACAATTCGAGGAGGTTTCCGATGGGAGGCTTGTCTTGCGACTCTTGTGGGAAATGCAGGAACGGGCGAGACGAGGACTGGGTGTTGTCATAGGCATTTGGAGATTAAGTATCGCACCGTATTGGTGCGACAATATGATATGTTGATATGGACGTTTGTCCTTCGACAGGTCCACGCCTTTCATTCCATTATCTTGTCCTCCTTTCCTCCACCAGGCTACTAGGTTGTAAAGCAATGGCAACGACCGCCGCCCTCAGGACGTGGTGGAGTAGATTAGCCACCCCAACATCCTCTATGTCCATGTCTTTGACATCGCAATGTAGCATACGTGCCCTGTACTCGTCGCCAAGAATGTCTCCCACCTCCGTCGCAAGTAAGAGCTCAATCGTCGGCGGGTCATGGCAAGCCTCTTCTTTATTTTCCACACTTCCTGCATACACCAAGACAATTCGCAGTCTACCCCCTTCGCCTGGACAGCCCTCCTCGTGGTTTGGCCACATTCTTAGTGGGTTGCTGAAGAGATGCTCGAGCACTTTAAAGAAGCGGCGGTCGAAAATGAATAAGCACAAACTAAAGAAGAGGAGGAAATTGATGCGCAATAAGAACAAGAAAAATTTGTAACAAACGCCGAGAGTTCTTAAATGATGAAGCTACTTTGCAATAAAGAAATCCATTTAAAGACATGGAGAAGAGTAGGTGCCTCACGAGGCTTTGCAGAGGTTTGCGGAATCATTTATTTTTTGTGCGGGCCTGGCTTGTCCTCTGTGTAACTATGCTGAAAGCAGAGTGCCAAGGCATTCCTTTCATGAACCGATAGAGTCTCATATAAATTGTATGACGACGCACGAATAAGGGATAGCCCTTTTAATTAGAAAGACGATTGAATCTTTTCGGAAACTGCAATTCTCCAGCTTGGTCGAGCAGCAACAATTTATTGTCAGTGAGCTGCAATGCCCGCACCAAGCTTGTTTTTCAGGAAGTGAAGAAAACAATCTCATCTTTCCGCTACTGGATTTCAATTATCTTTGCAGTCGCCCTAGGCTTTGTGACTTTTCCCTTGCAAGATTTCCTTCGACCCTGCTAGTATTACTCAAGACTATGTCAACTGAGCGATTTCGAAGGAAACCGGTAAAAGTATCACTTTCACTCCTTTCGAATCATTTTATGACAGTTACCAACGAGAAATAAGTCGTGTCAGAGAAAAACATCAGGATGAGGTCTCATCTGATAACGTGGCAGCTCGGATCGGACAGGTTACGAATACTGAAACATGTCCGAGAAACAGTCAATTCATTCGCTATCGCGCCGAAAATTATTTTTATCCTATAGCAATGGTTTGGATTGAAAATCAAGAGAGAGTATCACCTCCCAGTCGAATGAATTTCTTTCGAGTGAGACAACGCAAGTTGACCACCTTTGAATATCCGTTACGCACCCACTGGCATGCCTCCAGCCAATCCTCGCTACTGCTGCACACGGCTCGGAATCGCAGTCACAGTACAGAAATCCTCATTTATCTTATCGTTCATCGACAGGCTTTTCGTTGTTGGGCTATCGACATTCTGTGGCGGGTACATTTTCAGGGCAGAGCTACCCGTGCACAGCAAGGCCCATGACTACCTCTGGTACAGGCAGACATCTCGACCACGCGAGGCAGTGTGCACAGCCACCTCTTGAAAACCGCGACCGTGGTATTTTGACCAGTTTTCTACAAGAAAAATTAGTTAAATTTCTGTACACAGACGAAATCGTAAAAATAGGGGTCCTTAGCACTCGTTGCAAGGCATCATATTTATCTCGACGGTTGCTCCATTCCTCGGTCATAGAGACTGGGCCTTCCGATGCCACTCGATTTCATTTTTGGAAGAAAGCTTTGAACGTCTCGTCTGTGCAACGCAGGTTACTTGCTGATTTTGAAGACGATGTCTGTGAAGATGGGGATTTTTTGGACGAAGCGGGCTTCCACGTTTTCACGAGAGTCCTCTTCTCATCCTGTTTGAAGCAAAGAGAAAGGGGGAAAGAGGAGGGAAGTAAAGGGGACGAAACGGACAAGTCAAGTCATGAAAATCAAGGCGTTGACCACGGGTGTCTTCAATGCTCATCGCTCGGGTCCACGGCGCACGGTTGCCATCAGCAGAGGTACAGTGGAAAACGCATGCTAGCAGCCGAGGGCCAGGAGGGAGAGATCCTCCGCGACGTTGCCCGCACTTTTCCCTTGGAGCCGCTCTTCCGCGACTCTGCCGGCGTGGGCCAAAATCTTTTGGCCAATGTGCTCAAGGCTTGCTTGTCGTTTCATGAGGATACGGGGTACATGCAAGGCATGAACTACGTGGTAGCCTGTTTCCTGTTTGCTCTGCGGCGGCGGCTTTTATCCCCGTCCTCTTCTATGGAGTCCCACCCACAAAAGTGTATCACCCCCCCCGAGCCAACACATGATCACAGCAAAAGGCGTTTTGCGCCAGGAGAATCATCTTCAAATCTGGCCATTGCAGCAACCAGTGCACAACATTATAAGAGCTATTGTCCTCTCACACCAGACGCGGGCGGGAGGCTTGCGAGCGAGACTCCCCAGCATTTTCAAAACCACCACCATTTAGATGGCGCTTCAACCCCCACCGCTGTCACAGAAGAGGGAGACGGTTACCTCTCGGACGCGTCCATCCAGACCCAAGGCTCCGAATGCTTCTCCCCCCCGCGTCTGGTGTGCGGTCACCTCCACCCCCATGCTTGCCAGCTGCATCAGCATTACCCCCTGCGAGGCCCTCCAGCTAAGGCTTGTGACGTCCATGCGAACTATCCGTCGCCCGTGGCGATGCCGAGCGCGATGACTGGGGTCAGTCACGTCGACAGCAGGGACCTATCCCACGGGAGCAGGGCGGAGAAGACGGCATTGGCCAAGAAACACGGCTTCCTGTGGGAATGTACGGAGGAGCATATGCACGTCGCCAGCGACGTATTCTGGTTAATGACTGCGCTCATGTCCTCCTCTGGCCTCTCCATGCGCCTTCTGTGGCACCCGCAAGTTCCCGAAATGAAACTCCGCGTGTTTCAGTTCGACCGACTGTTGGCCCGCCACCTTCCCCGCCTCCACGCGCACTTTAGACAGATCCAACTAGTGCCCGACATCCTTGTCACCCAATGGCACATGACCCTCCTTGCCTACTGCCTCCCTCTCCCCGTGCTGGCTCGGGTCTGGGACTTGGTCTTCCTAGATGGCTGGAAAGCCCTCTTTCGCGTCACGCTCGCCTTGCTGCATGCGGTGGAGGAGGAGCTTCTGTCTTTGAATCTAGGAGAATCTGGAAGTTTCCTTCGTCAGTGGAGGTCCCGGCGCCACCCCTTGTGGAGCGATGCATCTGGACTGTTGCGGGCGGCACATGAGTGGAAAGTAACGAGGAGCATGCTGGGAAGGCTCAAAGAGGACTTCCATCTCACGCTTCTGGCCGAGCAAATGACAGGAAATAACATGGGGGAATGGTTGAACCGGTATGGGCCGCCGGGCAAAAGCGCGGTGGACATGTTTCTTCCCTATCCGGAGCTGGAAAGATTGAAGAGGGAGATAAATTTGATCGAAGTGCCGTTCACCGAGGACCTGACACATTATCGACGGAGGATCGAGGAGGCTAGTCAAGCCTGCGAGGCGGCCGAAAAGTGGGTGGTGGATTTGGAGTGGCAAATGAAACATGCGGTGGTGGAGCTGGAGGAGTTGGAAGAGGTGTATGCCGTCTTGCAGGACCCAAGGCAGCGACACTTGCCGTCCCAACTGCCGCGTAAGCAAGAAAAGGTTGAAGAGCTTGCGATAGAGCCCCAGGCGCCCAGACTATGGGGCCGAAAAGAGCGAAAGCAGGGCGAAAAGGGTGGCACATCTTCCTCTCATGCCTTCAGCAAGCTGCTCTCAGTCCATAGAAAAGAGCTGGTCCGATCAGGAGATGCGCCTCCGCCCTCCCCCATCGGGACTGCCTCCTTCGCGTCCTCCCTCATTTCCTCCATCCGCGATCTCCGAATTGGGCCTCAACGAGTAGGCAGGAGCAGTCTGACCGTCCTAGGCGACGCGAGGGCGGAGCGAAGCAGGACAAATTCTAGCGCCAGGGCGCGCACGAGCACCGCGGATTCAATACCTTCCTCCACGCCCTCCTCGTCCCCCTCCTCCCCTCGCCTAGGGTCCATGGACGCCGCCTTGACAACCAAGATGCCTCCTGAGATCATCGTGAGCCTGGACGGGAGCGCCCATAAGCACACGGAGACAATGCCCGGCAGCGGGAATGGGGTAGGCCTGCGCACGAATAGAAGCAGCAGCATAGGTCAGAAACAAGCCGGCTGTCGGACTGAAGATGGCGAGGAGGACGCAGCGCCCCTGAAGGGCATGCGAAATTCGGACTTGCACGTGCATATCCGCAAGCTGTCTCGTGCGGACGCTCAGCTCGCGAGCCTCAGGGCCCGCTGCGGGGCTTTACAGAGGAAGCGAAGGGAGGCCGAGGTGGCGCGAGAGGAGGCAGAGACGCTTCGCGCCGCCCTGTCCGACCAGCTGTTCCAGCTTCTCCAGGAGTCGGAGAGGAAGACAAATCGAAAGTTGCGGGAAGTGGTGAGAAATTTGCCGGCGAGTCCTCATGCTGCCCAGCCTCTGGCCTTGCTGCCGAATTTGTCGGTCTTGGAGTCGGGCCGTCACGTCTTGCAAGAAAGTCGTCGGCGGGCCGAGAGTCTGGTCAAGAGAAAGACAAGTATTTTATAAAATCAGCAAGATGATTAACACACATGCCTGCGGTCCTCTGCCTGCGGGGATAACGGAGAAATACAGGCTTGAGGAATTGTCCGGGGTGAAAACAACGAAGCGGAGTTTGTGTTTCCGTTTTCTTTTTAAGTCAAAGGTGACGGTTGTTCTGCCTCTTTTTTTAACTCTTTTTTCAACATTTATCTCCCCCTGGCTTCAGCCAACAAAAGGCACGTTTCAACAGTTGCATTTGAAACACAAGATCTGGGGGGAGGCGCAGTCCTTGGGCCCGCAGTTCGAGTACACACAAAGCACGGAGTCCGTGACCCAGTCGTCTTTTTGCAAGTCTGGCATGCTTTTAAGACCACAGTTCCAACAAAGGCATTTCGCCTGCAGACAAGCTGGCATGGTAGTGTCGCATCCACAACCTGGGGGCGTTAAGCTCACTTTCACACAGGCTAGCTGTTGCTCTTTCAGAATGTTCTGCGTGCCACACCTGTGGAACAAGCAACAAAATGTGTTCTCACACCACACAGAGTCTTGAAGATTTCCCACCTGCTGACATCCCGCCTTCCAGCACAAGATATGAAGACGAAGCATCTCCGGTATGGTTTTAACAACCTCCAAGGTAGTACCTCCCCCCGAAAGGGGATAAGTGAAGTCCACAGCTCTCTCAGGATCGATGTGAGACTCATCCGTTAAGAACTGGTCATCTTGATGGAAATATATTGGACCCACGTGGGGAAGAAGTGCAGCGAGCTCGTGCCGGATCTGTAAAAGGCTGACTTTTTCATTTACCTCGATATCAAAGACGTCTCCAAAGGCAGAGCGGAGATGAACAACGCCACCATCCCCGCGATTAATGACTTGAGCAGGCTTTGGCACTTGCATGTTGTGGCTCTGTCATGCGATGAACATGTGGTGTAGCACGATTCGAACTTGAAGGAAGCCTGGTTGACGCGTAATAAGAGCGGATTGATTTCAGGCGTCGAGTAGCTCTGACGTTCAAAGCATAAGCTTCAACTTGACTGTTCTTCGGTTCCTCCTTTTCCTGGCTCCATCCCTCCACGTCCAGCGAGACGACGAACTCGTTTTGAGGGACGTACGGCCCACAATTACACGAAACAGTGGGTTTGAATCAGAAGAAAACCTTTCGAGGGGCAGGGTTTGCGCCCTAGAACTGCAGCTGAGGCCCAGCCCCACCGTGATGATGGGAAGCTGATGCAAGCATGCACAAGAAAACGTAGACAATTCTCATGCCTTGTAAAGGTCCGTCTGCAGTCATCAATCGTTCCTTGGCTTGTTTCGTTCTTTGTCGTTCATAAGCAGGCTCTGCATGACCTTCCTTCGCACCATCGCCGCGTCGCATTCGTCGCGTGTAAGCCAGAAGGCCGCTCCTGGTAATTCTCTTGCCCTCTGTTCTCCTCCCCTGCGCCCCTTTCTTCAGCATTATTGCTCGACCTCCCTTCTCAGCCAATATTTGCGACATCCACATGCCCGCGAAACATCTCTCCGTATGTATACATTGCTCATTTCCCCCTTCCACCGTGGCGCCTTTCAAAGGGCAACCTTTTCATTTAAATGTTGTATTCCACATCGTACGATCGGCCCCAATCAATTCGGGACCAGATACGTTCATGCACCACATAAAGTGATGTCTTGATGATAGTATCTGTGGAAGCGATTTGTCCGGCTGGGATAGGGGGAAAAGGCGATGGCGCGGTGTCAGTACAAAGGTCAGCAGGAACGGCACCCACCAAACATCACGGCCAAGGCCTGAGGAGACCATGACGTATTTGTCACTTCCATTTCTCCTGCCCCATTACTTACCGACTTTGACGCTCTTGGCGAAGAAGATGGAGATGATGAGGGTGTTGACCATGGCGAAGGCCCGCCAGGCAAAGGCTTTCATGATGGATCTGGAAGCCGCGTCCCCGGCCTTGGCCTCCTTCCCCCACGACACCTTGTTCCAGAGCCGCTCGCCCAGATACATGGTCCCCGCCTTGGAGAGGAAGTCCGACGAGACGATGGAGGCAGCCATCTTCGCGCTGAGAGAGGAGAAAGGGAGGGAAAATGAGGCAGGAAGAGGGAGGGTCAATGCGGGGCATCGAGGACGAGCCATCCATTCTCCTAAAATTGCCAAGAGACCTCGGGCACGTACTCGCGGGAGAAGAAGAGGGAGGTGCTGAGGGTGATGAGGGCGGCGACCAGGCGCCAGGAGCAGGCTTTGACCAGGGACCGGAGGGGGGACTCGCTCGCGATCTCCAGGGAGGGGGCCATCGTGTTCACTTCCATCTGCAGGCTGATGGGTGAGAAGAGGGGAGGGGACGGTAACAGCGGAACATTCGGGGAGAACAGGGATGAGATAAAGTTTGCCGGGAGAGGAGCCTCGTTTTCTCGGAGGGTTACTTGCAAAGGAGAGGAAGCGCGAAGAAAGAGCTTGCCAGGCGTCCTTTCTTCCTTCCACCAAGTAGGCCGACCAAAACCTCGAAACAAGAACCTGTCACCCAACATCAAAAGCCAAGACACGCTCCATCTTGTCCCCTCGCTCCTTCCCTCCCTCCCTCCCCTCTCCGAACCTACCTTCGCTTCTGGGCCAGCAAGCCCTCCACCTCCTTCTCGATCGCACGCTTGGCATCTGTTTTGGTGCGAATCAGCTCGTCCAGATCCTCCACCTGCCGGCGAATCTGGTAGTTCTTCACTTCTTGCTCGGGTGTGAGAGACGCGAGCTGTGATCGTGGTGGGAGAGTCACGCACCGCACAATTTCCTCAAGGTTTTTCCCAAAATAAGAAAACAAGCACAGATACGATAGAGACGCTGACTAGAATAGAACAGTAGAATAGATGAATGACTCGTCACGAAAATGTCTGGGGGCGCCGTCAATCACACCTCAAGCACTGAACCGGAACGCTACCTACCATGGGACGCGTGGGAGAACTGCGTACAGGGCCGGGTCTTCTGAACAATCCATTCCAAGCAAATCTCTGCGCCTGAAAGTTCTCATGATGCTGTGCGGCTTTCGTCAAGGACGGCCTGCTTCCTGCCCGCGGGAAGACGGGGGGGTGCGATTGCCCAAAAGACAGTCCTTGCTCGGCCATCGAGGACAGGGACGAGGACACAGCGGGGACATGAAATGCCGTGCGAGGCATAGGCAACGCTTTCACTGTTGTGATGACCATGCAAGAATAGACGAAGCGCAATGACAAGATCGAGGGCATGGCGGCTCTCATTGTTCAGGTCTCCTAGCTCCTCGTGGCGCCCTCTCCTCTCCTCACGTGACCGAAAGCGCACCGAGCCGAAGAGCCCCTTGTAGTTGAACCATTAATAAAATGAGAGAACAGAGTATTATCATCAATCATGATTTAAAGAAGGCCTTGATTGGGCAAGAAAGCGCGTAAGTTCCAGATCCAAGCGACTGAAAGGTCGTCACGGCCGCAGAGCAAGGGACGGACGGAAGCGCTTCAACTGCCTTCCCCAATCCCTTTGGATGGGTTGGCCACGGTGCAAAAGCACACGGTTGGAAATGCGAGGACGTCTTGATGTGCGAACAATTCATGATGTGAACAGAGTAACTCTTTACGACCTTATGCTTGGCTGGAAAGTGTGTCGATGGACGACAGCTTTCAAGTCACAACGTCGGGGGTAGGAGGTTCCTCAGCGTCCATAAACAGGCAACAAACAAACAAACAAAGAGCGCATTCAACTCCGACATAGATTTGTACATTCATAATCACGCACAGCGGTCTTCTTGATGTGCGTGCTCTACATTTATTGCTTTGTTTGATGCGAGCGCCCGGGAACCCCGAAAAACGTACGCAATGTACCCTCCCGACCCTGCATATCACGTGTTCGCCAGCCGACAAGGAACATTGCAGTAGAGACAAGTCATGCCACGGGTATGCCAGGGTTTCAGCCAGGATGGCCGCTCCAGCAGTACCCCTGTGGACGTCTCGTTCTCGAATATCTCCCCCTCTTGTCCCAGCGAGGCGCGCGAGGGGGCAGCCATGGAATTGCATAGGGGGCACTCCCAGACCTCGGAAGAGCGAATCAGCATGAAGGTCTCCATGCACCTCCCCACCGCATGCCCGCGGACACAGGTTCCCGTAAAATTCCTCATCTCGTCCGACAACATAGCGCCGTCGCAGATCACGCATCTCTCCTCCTCCTCCTCCTCCCCCCCCTCGTTCCCTCCCTCGGGCTGTCCACTAAGTGCCTCCACCTGACCGGCCAGAGACTCCCATGTCACTCCCCCCGAGCCCTGGGGTCGATCCAACTCCTGCAGAAACACAAGATTCGCTCGCACCCACCGCGTCATGGCCCTTGCGATCTGTCGCTCCGCCCGGGAGAAAATTCGCCTCCTCCCTCCCTCCTCTGCCAGCAGTTTCTCGAAGCTCCGGTCCACGTATGCGGCCGTCAGATGAATCCGAGCCATTAAGAGCAGGCGTGCATACTCCTCCAGGTACCCTATTGCCTCGCCAAAGAACTTCCGAGACATGTGGGTACACATGGCATGCAAGGCATGCCAGACGCTGGGCGGCCTGTCCATTCCGCCCTCCCTCCCTCCTTTCTTCCTTCCTTCCCTCCCTCCCTCGTCTTTTCCCTCATCCAAGAGTCGCAACAGACGCTGGAAGGCCGAGTGGGCTAAGACGTCGAGACTGTTCTCCGGCAAGTTCGACGTGTCCACCGCTACTTGCCACTGCATCCTCCCTTCCCGCCCTCCCCCCCGCCCTCCCTCCCGCCTTCCCTCACCTCCTCCGTTAGCTTCCCTCTCGCCCCTCCCCCCCGTGCCCTCCGGGGCCCAAAAGTCGGGGTGCACTTGCCCTTGCATCAGGGCCTCCGTGTCCATAGAAGCCGTCACCACCAGGTCCATTGGGGAGCCCCCCCCCCCCCCCCCCCCCCCCCCCCCCCCCCCCCCCC
>Ga0102934_1003113_pt1 | contig 11366 bp, 9 predicted proteins | sample SalPonR2_A_D1_MG_FD_78175 | JGI IMG/M metagenome (GOLD analysis project Ga0102934, IMG submission 78175) | Salt pond soil microbial communities from South San Francisco under conditions of wetland restoration - Salt Pond MetaG R2_A_D1_MG | ecosystem: Environmental > Aquatic > Marine > Intertidal...
ATAATATCTTCAAAACGGTCAGGCTGTAATTTTTTATTTAAATCCTGAAATAGTCGAGACTCCATTTGAAATACACCCAGGGTTTGTCCAGACTGTAACATCTTATATACTTTCTCATCATCTCTATCAATATTCTCTATATCAACACTTTCGTTTTTATTTCGCTTAATTAAATTAAGGGCTTTATTAATTATGGTTAAATTTCTTAAACCTAAAAAGTCCATCTTTAAAAGTCCCATATCTTCTAAATCATCCATAGGAAGCTGGGTAATTATATTCCCATCCTGCAGTTGTAAGGGAATTATATTTTTTAAATCTCCAGGACCAATAATTACACCGGCTGCATGTGTAGAAATATGTCTGGGTAAACCTTCAATTTCTTTGGAATAATCAATTAATTTTTTTACTTCTTTATCATTTTCATAATTCTTTTTTAGTTTGTCACTATTATTTAAAGCATAATCAAGGTTAACCCCATGTTGAGATGGAATCATTTTCGCCACTTTATCTACTTTACCATATGCTATATCAAGGGCTCTACCTACATCTCTTACTGCAGCTCGGGCTGCCATGGTTCCAAAGGTACCAATTTGAGCCACCCGTTCTTTACCGTATCTTTGCTTTACATATTCAATTATTTCATCTCTGCGTTCATCAAAATCAATATCAATATCAGGCATTGTTACTCGTTCTGGGTTTAAAAATCGCTCAAAGATCAGACCATATTTTAAGGGGTTAATTCTAGTAATATCTAAAAGATAAGAAACCAAAGATCCAGCTGCTGAACCACGGCCAGGTCCTACTCTGATATCATTATCATTAGCATATTTAATAAAGTCCCATACAATTAAAAAGTAGGAAACATATCCCATATCTTCAATAATTCCAAGCTCATAGTTCATTCTTTCGACTGCTTTTTTGTTATTTTCTAAGCCTTTATCTTTTAATCCTTGTTGACAAAGCTCTTTTAAATAGTCAGCCTCATTTTTTTCAGTGTCTGGATAACTCGGTAGATAAAATTTATCAGTTTCTAAATTTACATTTACTCTTTCACTTATTTTAAGAGTGTTTTCATATGCTTGTTTTATATCAGGAAATAGTTTAAACATTTCCAGTGAACTCTTAAAATAAAATTTATTATTAGGAAAAGTTAACCTATTTTCATCATTAACAGTTTTACCAGTTTGTAGGGCTAATAAAACATCATGTATTTTAGCATCATCTTTACTTTGATAGTGAACATCATTACTTACTACCAAGGGGTAATTCTCTTCATTTGCTATTTCTATCAAAGCAGCACTAACTTTCTTTTCTTCTGATAGACTATGGTCCTGTATTTCTAAAAAGAAGTTATCCTTACCGAAAATTTGTTGATATTCACCCACCACTTCTTTAAGTTCATCTTTACTATGATTACTTAATACTTTTTGAGAAAGTTCCCCCTGTAAACATCCTGAAAGGGCAATAATTCCTTCTCTATGTTCATAAAGTAAGTCTTTATCTACACGGGGTTTATAATAAAAACCCTCCAGCCAGGAGGAAGAAACAATTTTCATCAAATTTTTATACCCCTCATTATTTTCAGCCAACAATACTAAATGATATCTTTCTCTTGTTGATTTATCAAAGCGATTAGTAGGTGAAATATATACTTCACAACCTATAATAGGTTTAATATCACTTTTTTTAGCTTTTTTATAAAACTCATACATCCCATACAAAACACCATGATCTGTTATCGCCGCTGCTGGCATATTGTACTTTTTAGCCTGGGCTATTAAATTATCTAATCGGAGCGCACCATCTAAAAGACTGTACTCCGTATGGGTATGTAGATGAACAAATTTATCAACCATTTTTAAACTCTCCAATCTAAACAAAGTTGATTAATTCTGTAATTTTTATTGTATAATTTCTATAATATGTTATAATACAAATAGATAATTATATGGAGGTGTAATCTGTGAATAAAGAAGAAGTACAAGATGTTCTAGATCAAATCAGACCGGGCCTTCAAGCCGATGGTGGCGATGTAGAATTAGTAGAAGTTACTGACGAAGGTATAGTGAAAGTTAGACTCGTCGGTGCCTGTCACGGTTGCCCAATGTCTACTTTGACTTTAAAAAACGGTATAGAAAGAACTTTAAAAAAGAAATTACCTGATGTAAAAGAAGTTGTATCTGTTTAATTAAACTATAAGCACCCTTTAAAAGGGTGCTTTATTTTTATTCTTCAGATTGATTATTTTCTTCCTCGTCTTCTTCAATACCCAGTTCAAGGTCACCAAAAATAATTTTTTGGATATCATTTAAAAGAATATTTACTCTATATTCTGCCTGTAAATACTGTTTTATATCTTTATTCAAATCAACTAATTCCCTAAGATTTTCTAACTTTTCCTGCTCTTCTTCTGTTAAATCTTCTCCTGAAAGTTGTTTTGCCTGCAATTTCATCTGTTCCTGTTGAAAGTCCAATAACATTTCTTTTGTTTTTTCATTTTTCATTAACTTTTGCTTCTTATCAAGATAATCCTCATATTCATCAGAATTTTTTAACTGTTTGGCCAATCTATTTGCCAGATCATATACAGACATTTTAACTCCTCCTCAGATAAAATATTTATCTCATATCTATAATATCATATAAGAACAAATTTTGTAAATTTACTCTCATAAACTTATTAATCTTTATTATTATTGTTTTTGATATCTTTGTTATTATTTCTATTATTCTCCTCGGCCTGTTCAACCGCATCTACAGTAGATGATAATACCATATCACTTTCAAAGAAAATGTTAGCTTCTCCGACCAGATCAATAATCCCTAAATTTTTCAGGATTTCATATTTGGTCTGATTAACACCTGAAATTAATACTTCCCTTTCTTTGTCCTGAACTTCTTTGATAAACTTTTTAAGTTCATTAATCGATGTAATATCAATATTATCTATATTACGGATCCGAATTATATAGCCACAGCCAGCATTAGAAACATGTTCTAATTCATACTTGAAACTGTCGGCTGCACTAAAGGTAAAATCACCAATCAAATCTAGTATAATATATTCATCATCTGCAATTTCTTCGGGAACGGTCTGAACAATCTTGGCATGGGAATCTTCATCATATTTAAGATGACCAACATTTGCCTCTGAACTATCTTTGAGGACAGAAATTAAAGATAATAATACCCCTAGATAGACTGCATACTCAATCCGCGGTGAACTGATAGTAGCTAAAAAGGTTAAGATAAAAATTAAGGTATCTGCTTTAGTAGCAACAATTAATTCTCTCATCTCGCCTAAATCTAACATATTATATGCTACAATCAATACTAAACCAGCCAGTGATGCAATTGGGATGAATTTAATAAAGAAATTAAAAAACAAAATAAAAATCAAAATTGATAAGGCCGAAATTAGTTCTGAAATTCTGGTTTTAGCGCCACTCTGGTAATTAGTAAAAGTATTAGTAAAAGAAGCTGAACTAGCAAATCCATTAAAGAAAGATAGACCAAAGTTCATAACTCCCTGACTGATAAACTCTTTATTAATATCTAAGTCTTCATTAGCTCTATTAGAAATTGACTTAACTACAGCTAAGGTTTGAATAAGTCCTACAATTGCTACGGCCAATGCTTTAGTTGATAAATTCAAAACTAAATTGGGACTTAAATTAGGAACACTAATTATAAAACCACTTAAATTTAAGCTACCGACTGTATTAACAGAATCCTGTAAACCAGCTACCATAACCAAAATAGTGACTGTAAGCACTCCAAAAAGATAAGCAGGAATATTAAATTGACTTTTTTCAATAACAACAATCGCTAAAATAGTTAATATTCCTAAAAATAGGGTTAGAAAATTAATCGATTCAAGCTTACCAAAAAGAGTGTATATCTCAAAAAATATATTATAAGTTCTACCTATACTAACACCGATTAAATTTTTTAATTGCCCCACTCCTATTATGATAGCGGCTCCTGCTGTTAAACCTGCAATAACGGGATGAGAAACATACTTAACCAACCGACCTAATTTAAAGAGACCGGCTAGTATCTGAAAGATTCCTACTAAAAATGTTAGTAAAATTACAGTGGCAAAATAACTATCATCCTGAACATAACTTAAGTTACTTGCAATGGCCATTGCCATAAGATTAGTAGGGCCTACTATTATATAGTTTGATCGACTAGTAAGAGTAGAAATTATTTTAGAAATTATAGAAGTATAGAGTCCATAGATGGGATTAATACCTGCAACAAGAGCATATGCCATATTTTGCGGAATTGAAAGAGCGGCTATTGAAATACCAGCTGATAAATCTGAACTCAAATATTTCTTTTTATAGCTTTTTACTGTTTGCAAAATATTTTGACCTGTAGTTTTCATAATAATTCACCGTCAGTTTCTTAATATTCCAAAATCAACTTTAACCACTCATGGTTTTAAAATCGGAAAGTTTGTCCTGCTTCAAGATTGTTTCTTTTAATTATTTTTACTTTCTCCCTTTTCTTCCAACTCTTCCGCTTGTTCAATAGCATTAACTGTAGAAGATAATATCATATCTTTTTCAAAGAAAACATTATCTTCTCCGACCATATCTATTATTCCTAAATCTTTTAAAATATTATATTTCTTTTGATTCACACCAGAAAGTAGTACTTCTCTATCTTCATGATGAACTTCGTTTATAAATTTCTTTAATTCATTAATAGAAGTTATATCAATTCTATCAATATTTCTGATTCGAATTATATAGCCACAACCAGCATTTGCAACATGTTCTAACTCATATTTAAAACTGTCAGCTGCACTGAATGTAAAGTCTCCTACCAAGTCTAATATTATATATTCATCATCAGCAATTTCTTCCGGTACTGTTTGTACTATCTTAGCATGGGATTCTTCTTCATATTTTAAATGGCCTACATTAGCTTTGGTACTATCCTTTAATACCAAGATTAAAGATAAGAATACCCCAAAATAGATAGCATATTCAATGCGTGGAGAACTAACTGTTGCTAAAAATGTTAAGATAAATATTAAGGTATCAGCTCTAGTTGATTTGATTAATTCTTTCATTTCTTTAAAATTAATCATCTTATAGGCAACAATTAAAACTAAACCAGCAAGAGAAGCAATCGGAATGAATTTTATAAAAAAGCTGAAAAACAAGATGAAGATCAGTATAGATAGAGCTGAAATAAGTTCAGAAATTCTTGTTTTGGCACCACTTTGAGAGTTAGCATAAGTATTTGTAAAAGAAGCAGAACTGGCAAAACCATTAAAAAATGATAATCCGAAGTTCATTAAACCTTGACTTATAAATTCTTTATTTATATCCAACTCTTCATTTTCTCTAACAGCGATAGACTTAACAACTGCTAAAGTCTGGATTAATCCTACTATAGAAACAGCTAACGCTTTTGAGGCTATTCCAAACATTTGATTTACATTAAAATTGGGAATCCTTATTTGAAAGTTTTCTAGTTGTAATTTTCCAATTACATTAATGGAATCATCAAAACCAAAAACTATAGTTATAATAGTTACGATAATGACTCCTAATAAATAGGATGGTAATTTTTGTTTGGACTGTTCCATAACTAAAATTATGATTATTGTAGTAACTCCAAGCAATAAGGATATTACATTGATATCATTTAAATTAATTAATAGCTGATAAAACTCTGTAAATACATTATAGGTTCTCATCAGTTCAATTCCAAATAAATTTTTAATCTGACCTACTCCAATAATAATGGCTGCCCCCGAGGTTAAACCAATTATAACTGGATGTGAAACATAACGAACTAATTTACCTAACTTGAATAAACCAGCTAAGATCTGGAAAATACCTACCAAAAAAGTTAATAGTATAACCATCTGTAGATAGTTGTTTTCTGCTACATAATTTAAATTACTGGCGATTGCCATCGCCATTAAATTAGTTGGGCCCACAATAATATAACTTGATTTGCCGGTTATGGTTGAAATGATCTGTGATATAATTGAAGTATATAGTCCATATATAGGATTAACACCGGCAATTAAAGCATAAGCCATATTCTGAGGTATACATAAAGTGGCCACAGAGAGACCAGAATAAAGATCAGATCTCAGGTATTTTGTCTTATAATTTTTTAAAGTAGTATAGATGTTTTTGCCTTTATTATTCATTTTATTCACCATCAAACCTTATTTAAAGAATAGTTTTCCTAATATGGGTTTTTTAATATTAACCGCTTCGTATGAACACAGTTCCTGACAGCAAAAACACCTTATACAAGCCTCCAGGTCCACCTCAGGATAGTCATCTAACTCAATAGCCTCGGCTGGACAGTTTGCTGCACAGTCACCACAGCGCACACATTCTTCGGTATTAAATACGGGGCGTGGTTTTAAAAGCTTATTTATTATCTTAGCGATTAGTGGTGGTAAATCCTTTACATTTCTGGTATCAGATTTATTAATTTTTGGTACTTTAGTATTTTCGGCTGGAATTAGCTTATCACCTATTACTTCAATTTCATCAAAACTACCAATTACTCCTTTTATATCTGCTTGCTTTATAGTTGGTACCTGACTATGTTCCATATTAAAAAGATAGGTACTGGCTAAATCCAAGGCAAAACAAGATGGGCTGGCCATAAGATATCCAAAATTTCTTTTCTCACCAGCTGAAGGACCGGCTCCTTCCATACCATCTACTGCATCCATAATATTAAGCTGAGGAGCAATTAATCGGGCCAAATCAACTAGCATCAGAGCAAAGTTATCTGCTTCCGGCATTCGCAAATGATATTCAGCTTTTTGCATACCAGGTATTGTTCCAAAGAGATTTTTAACAGAACCTGTATACTTCATAAAAGAGTGTGTTTTAAGCTTTGACATATTAATAATAACATCAGCTTCTTTAATGAAGTCAGCAATTTCAAAAGATTTAACTATAAAACCCTCTGGGAATGATACTTTCGTAGAATCTGTATTATAATTTAGTTGTACATCTTCAGTTTGAGCGATTTCATAAAAACCAGTTTTTTTGTAAATGTTTTTTAATCTACTTTTATTAAAAGGGCCACCGGGTGAATCTCCAATCACTATCTCACAATCTATTTTTTTAAGTCTTTTAATAACCTGACTTATTAAATCCGGATTTGTTGTGACAACTTCTTCCGGTTTTTTACCCAGTAACATATTTGGTTTGATTACTACTTTATCACCTGGTTGAACAAAGTTTTCTATTCCACCCAGATCTGCAAAAATTTGGTCCAAAGCGTTGTTTAAATTAAGGTCAGAATAATCTTCACATCTGTTCACTGCAACTACATTTTTAGCCATAAACTCACCTAATTTCCATTGTATTATTTAATGTTGAATTAATAATAGCATAGCTGATTTTTTTATTCAATGAATTACAAGCAAATTTGATAATTAATCCTTATTTGAAAAAAATTAGATAGCTACAAAAAAATCTGCCCTTACTAAGGACAGATTATTTTAGTATCATAAATTTAATTTTTAATTAGTCTCTTCCAAACATTCTATCTAATACCATCGCTATTATTACTACACCTAAGCCTGCTTCAAAACCTAATCCAATATCAACAACAGAAAGTGACCTTAAGACAGGTTTACCAAGTCCACCTGCACCGATCATAGCTGCAATAACAACCATGGATAGGGAAAGCATAATGCACTGATTAACACCCATCATTATTGAAGGCATAGCTCCCGGCAGCTCAATTTTGGTTAATATCTGCCACCAATTGGCTCCAAATGCATGGCCAGCTTCCTTTAATTCCTCATCGACCTGTTTGATACCTAGATAAGTTAATCTAATCGGAGGAGCGATTGCAAAAACAACTGTAGCAATTACTCCAGAAACCGTTCCTAATCCAAAGAACATTAAAGCAGGAATTAGGTATACAAATGGAGGTATAGTCTGCATAAAGTCCAGTATTGGACGTGTAATATAGTCTATTGGTTTAATATGAGCTTTTAATATGCCAATTGGAATACCAATAACTAAAGCTACAACCACTGAAGTAATAATAGATGCTAAGGTAGTTATTAACGGGCTCCACATTTGTATATTAAGGACTAAACCTAAACCTAAGGCTACAAATATTGATAATTTATAATTTTTAAGTTTCCAGGCAGCTAAAGCAATAATTGCTATTACTATTAGAGGATGGGGATAACTTAAAATTGCTTCAAAGTTATTAACCATCCACTCAATTATATTAGCAAAACCATCAAGAGGTCCACTGAAATTATTTATTAGAAAGTTTACTAGGTTTTCAATCCAACTACCTAATGGTATTTTAGTGGTTAATAACTGTATTATATTATTAACTGTCATCAACCTCCTTTACAGACATATTTTACTAGCGGCATTCTACAAGTGAATGCCGCTAGTTTTATAATTAATACAATTTATATCTAATTACAAAACAAATCTATTTATTTGCTTACTTGAGAAGCAATAACTTTTCTTGCCATTTCTCCTTCAGTAGATTCTACGCCATATACCCATTGATCAACAACATCAAGGTTATTAGCTATCCACTTTTCAGCAACTTCTTGTGGATCCATTTCTTGTCTTTTATACATATCTATCCATTGATTCTGCATTGGAGCAGTTACTTTAAACTGTTCCAAGAACTTATATACATTTGGATTTTCTTCTTCAAAACCTGTTCTGACAACAGTTAAGACTCTTTCACCACTACCCCAGATACCTTCTGGATCATCTAAATACCTAATATCAAACATAACATTCATATAGTGTGGTTTCCAGCCATTGAAAGCAATCCATTCTTCATTATTTACAGCTCTTTTTACTGCAGAAAGCATACCGGCTGTACTACTAGCTTTTAAGTTCCATTCACCTAGGTTATAGGTGTTATTATCAATTGCTTTTTTGATGATAAGGTTACCTTCATTACCTGGTTCAATACCATAAACTGTTTTATTGAACTTATCAGCATGTTCATTTAGATCTTCAAATGATTTTACACCAGCATTATATACATATTCAGGTACAGCTGTTTTATATACAACATCGTGTAGATTAACTCTTACATTTTTAACAGTACCTTTTTCACTATATTTATCAAAGTGGATTTTCATGGTAGGCATCCAGTTACCTAGGAAAACATCTAGATCTCCGGTATCCATACCTTTAAATACGATAGCCTGTGATCCACTGGTCATACTTGTTTGATATCCTAAATATTCTAATACTCTTTTAGCAACATGAGTTTTTACTGTTACACCGGGCCATTGAACATAGCCAAAGTCAATTGTATCATCAGATTGCGCTTGTACATTGCCTGCACCAACACTTACTAAAGAGAAAGTAAATACTAATACTAATAGAATTGATAATAGTTTTTTCATTTTGTAAAAAACCCTCCTAGAGTAATTTTTTACGATCTTCTTTTATTCCTTACTTTTTTACAATCTTAATTTTCATCATATTGTCCTTCTGAAGCTAGATTGGCTAAAACATTTGTCTTGACAATAACTCCAATTAACTTGTTGTTATCATTTAATACAGGTAATGGAGCATTAAGATCAGCAATGTGACCAAATAATTCTCTTAAATTTTCTTCTGGGTCAGCAGGATCAATGTCTTTAATGATATCCTTAAATTCTCTATCATTATTGTTAATTAAATTAACAACATCTTCCAGATAAACAATACCTTTGTATTTTTTGTCCCGATCGACAACAAAAATACTTTCCAATTCATTGTTTTTCATCTTATGCAGAGCAGTCCGTGGTCCATCCTGTGGATATAATAATTCTACTGGATTACTCATTATATCTCTAGCAGTAAGGACACGAGAACGATTAACATCTTCCACAAATTCTTCTACATATTCATTAGTTGCATTGGTCAAGATTTCTTCATGGTCTCCAACCTGAATAATTTTACCTTCTTTCATAATTGCTATCCGATCCCCAAGCTTTAATGCTTCATCTAAGTCATGAGTGATAAAGAGAATAGTTCTTTCCATCTCTTCATATAAATCCAAGAGCTTATTCTGCATTTCTTTTTTAATCAGGGGATCTAAGGCACTAAATGGTTCATCCATTAGCAGAATCTCGGGGTCGACTGCTAATGCTCGAGCTAAACCAACTCTTTGCTGCATTCCACCACTTAATTGTTCAGGATATTGATCTTCCCAACCATCAAGCCCTACTAATTCGAGAGCTTCTTTGGTTCTCTGAATCCTTTCCTCTTCTTCTATATTCTGTATTTCTAGTCCAAACATTGCATTTTCCAATACTGTTCTGTGAGGTAAAAGAGCAAAGTTTTGGAAAACCATTCCAAATTCAGTTTCTCTAAAACTTCTTAACTCTTCTTTATCAAAATCCCGCACCTCTTGACCATCAACTTTAATTGAACCTGCGGTGGGTTCAATCAGTCTATTTACACATCTAAGCAGTGTGGACTTACCACTACCAGATAGACCCATTATGACAAAAATCTCGCCTTCTTTCACGTCAAAACTAGCATCATTTACACCAACAGTGCTGTTGTTTTTTTCTAAAACTTCTTCTTTAGTCGCACCATCTTTAAGCATCTCTATTGCTTTTTGCTGATTCTTACCAAATATTTTATATAAATTTCTTACTTCTATCTTAGACATATTGCTTCCTCCCCTGATTTTTAATGAGCAAACAAAAAGGTCCAGACAAATATGTGAAGCACATACCAGCTGAACCATTATAAACATTAACAAATATCAATTGCTTTGTCAAACTATTTTATGAAGCTTTTTCGCTATCATCTAATTTACCCGACTTAGCGGTTTTTTCAGAACTTTCATTTTTGTTCTTTTTAGCTCCATTTTTTACTGTAGATTTACCGTTTTTATTATCTGTTGAATAAAAACCCGAACCTTTGAAAATAATTCCGGGGGATCCAATGATTTTTTTAACATCTTCCCCACATTCCGGACATTCTTGTAAAGGATCATCAGTAATTTTTTGAAATTCCTCAAATCTACCGCAATTACCACACTCATATAAATATGTTGGCATATCTGATTACCTCCTTGTTACATTTGCAATTTATATATAATTAATTTTTTGTTTGATCATTACTCTCTATATTTATAACTTATATCACACTGAGCTGAAAAGTCAAGTGATTTAGGAATATGTTTTTTTGTATCCCCAATAATTATATGACTCTACTAATAAATAGAGTAAAAACAACAGCCATCTTGATATTGAAATAAAGTAGATACTTCCTATTATTGTAGAGAGAATGATAACATAAAGACTTATTTTTTTGCCCAATTCTAGTTTAATTATCTGCCAGGGGGCTAAACTAAGGCCAATA
>Ga0102934_1003115_pt1 | contig 11357 bp, 12 predicted proteins | sample SalPonR2_A_D1_MG_FD_78175 | JGI IMG/M metagenome (GOLD analysis project Ga0102934, IMG submission 78175) | Salt pond soil microbial communities from South San Francisco under conditions of wetland restoration - Salt Pond MetaG R2_A_D1_MG | ecosystem: Environmental > Aquatic > Marine > Intertidal...
GAGGAGGGGGAGTGCCTGCAGATGCGGCGCGTCTCGACCGCGGGGAAGGACGTCCTCCTCCCCATCTCCCCAGGCTCCGCGTTGTCCTCGACGGCCAGCCCCCTGTCGCTCTCTCCGGTTCGGGGGCAGGGCCGGGCCTCGCACAAGCTGGCGTCGTCTGACGAGGAGGAGGAGGAGGAAGAGGGGGAGGAGGAAGAGGGGGAGGGTCACGAGGATGACGCGGAGCTTGGCCTCTGGGGCGCGGCCTCCTCGCCCTCACGCTCCTTCCACGTGGACGGGTCCATCCCTCACGGCTTTCCTCTCGTCGCGAACGGGAACCGGGGAGCAGATGCGCGGTCCGGTCGCCGAGAGCGTTCGGGCAGTGTGACCAGGAGCAGCGTCGGTCCCTCCCTTGTCTCCGGCATCCCTTTTTTGAAGAAAAAAAAGGACGCGTCTGCCTCGCTCGTCTCCACGTCCGGCTCTCCCTCCCAATTGACCGGGGGTAGGAGCGCCAAGCGCGAGGCCTGGTCGTCGAGCGTGAGCAAGGACCATGTATGGCTCCTGGGCCCCTTGATAGACCCTCCCAGACTGGAGGCTCCCGAGGCTGTGGCCGACGCCGGGAGCTCCTGGCCCATCCATCTGTGCGTGCAGACGACTTTACAGGCCTACAAGAGCGGCAGTAGTGTCCGGTCGCTGGCTGTGGACCCGGGCGAGACGCTTCTTCTCTCAGGATCCCGCCGCGGTGTCGTCAAGGTATTCTCATTACGGGAGCACCCCGTGGCGCTTTCCCAGATGGGGGGGGGGGGGGCTGAAAGCCATTCCGAGAGCATTTTTTCTCTGGCTTTCATGAACGGATCGGATCAGGCAGTCTCCTTGGACGGTTCGCTGTTGATATGGGACGTGAACACGGGAGCGGTTCTGGCACGCAAGGAGAAGTACGCCCCGGAGATCGGTGGTATGCCCCTGTCCTACATGGCGGTGGACGTGCTGCCTGCGGGAGGGGGTGTGGGTGTGGGCGACAGCCGGAGCACGGGGACCCAGCAGCAGCACCAGCTCTTGGCCGCCACTCAGACGACGCTCTACCATTTGGATCTCCGGGATCGGGCATCGGCCTCCTCCGCCTCCATGGTGCTTACACAAGCGAGCGAGTGGGGCGTCAGCTCGTCCTGTTTTCAAGACCGCGGGATTGGCGCCGCCCTCCAATGCGTGTGCGCGCACGACGATGCCCACTGGATCTGCGCGGGCTCGAGCAACGGTCAGCTCTGTGTGCTCGACCGGCGGACGGGGGAAATTGCACAAGCCTGGCAAGCCCACGAGGGCCCTATCCTCCGCGTCTTCCCCTGGGGCCGCGACAAGGTCTTGAGTGTCTCCTTGGACCAGACGGCGGTGCTGTGGGACATCCGCCACACCATTCCCCGCGACATCTGTTGCCTCAGGGGCCTTCCAGACTCCCAGTCCGGCATGACCCTGCTTGTCCACGAGTTCCGGCGCTCTTCCGCGTCCGCCACGGCCCCGCTAATCTCTGGCTTGGGGGTCACGGGAACCAAGCGCCCGCACGTGCTCATGTCTTTCGGTGGCCACAAGGGCGTGGTTGCGCGAATGCCCCGGCCAGGCATGGATGTGGCGGCCAAAGCCCGTTATTTCCTCTCGCCCAACGGCCTTAAACTTCGAGCGAAGATAAATGTTCAGTCTGCAGCGATGCTTCCTCTTCGGAAACTCCTGTTGGTTGGGTGCGACGACGGCAATATAAGGGTCTGTACATAGGGCATACAGGTTGATGTGGCGTAAGCACAGAACATGGCTTTGTACAGTGAAACAATGTATAATTTCGAAAGTCGAAAAAGAAATTGCTAAGTGTTGAGTGATCCGAATTTTTGCATTTCTTGTCAGACGGGCTCGCAACTGTCACGAGAGCCCTAGGGCCTCCAGATCCTTAAACGAGACACCGCCGCCGGCCTCATCCTTCCCAAGCTCCTCCACTACTCGATCAGCTGCCCTAAAGTCCTCGTTGGCAGTGTAGGAGCTCTTCGTGACCAGGCACTTCATTCCCGCGGCCTTGGCTGCCGTCAGACCAATGTGAGAGTCCTCGATCACTACGGTGCGACGGGCGTCGAGGCCCATTTGTTCCTTCGCAAGGAGGTAAATGTCAGGCCAGGGCTTTTTTTTCGGTACAACATCACCGGCAAAGATTTGAAAGTGAGACATTCGCTCTTCGCCCATCAAGACTCGAATCAAGGTGCGGACTGCCTTGTCGTTGGAAGTCGAACATACACCGAGGGGCACGCCGGCGGCGATGGCAGCGTCCACAACGCGCAGCACTCCCGGGCGCAGTGGTAATTTTCCTTCCTCAATGTAATTCATGAAGAGATTTGTCTTCAACATGTGCAGCTCTCGCACTAAATCCTGGCGCTTGGCATCACTGTCATATCCCGACGGCCATCCAACTTTGTTCCAATGCGCAGTCATGCGTTCCTTCCCACCACCGACCTGGCAATAATAAACAAAAAAGAGACTTAGCTCGGCGTCCTACCCACTAAATCAGCATTGTTTTTCAATATTCTTTGAGAAGACGACATATAGCGCACATGAACTTACCTCCAACAAATTCCCATACAAAACAACGTCCCACGTACAGTCAATTCCCTTTTCTTTAAACGCAAGGTTGAAGCATGGACGATGGCCGTCACGCTCAGTGTCAGCCAGGACACCATCGCAATCAAAAAGAAGCGCCCAGTTGGCGTTGGAGTCGCCTGCCATCATCCGCACATTTCCACGACGTGGAGTTCTCGAGCCTAGCACAGGGGATCGCATGAACGCCCTTGCAGTAGACAACAGAAGGATGAAGACCAATTTGTGGAGCAGAAGGCAGCGGAAGGAGAACGCCATGGTGGATATTCCTGTACACTTGGTGTTAGAACACATAAATCCAATTAGCGAGTGCAAGACTCACGTTTATGTGAAAAATGAGGGTAGGGGCCCGGGGCTTGCAGAGTCCGGACAGGAGGCAGGAGGTTATCGGCACGGCTAAGACTAACGGTCTGGTCGGCTCAAGGACGCGCGCATTTATATCATCTTGTCGTCATAAAAAACGCGCATACATCGCACAGGACATGAGACCTATGTTTAGGTGCACGACCGGAGGCAGAACGTTGGCATGCTGGGGTTTTCTTAGGACAGGGCGGGAGTCACGCAAGCGCCTGTTGCCCTCTTCCACACGCTCCCTTCCCACCTCTCCGTTCCATTCCTCGCCATCTCGATTAATAAACGTGCAAGACGCGGAAAATTTCACGGGATTTGACATCCAAATACTTGGTTGCGCGGCGAAGATGCCTACGGTGCGCAGCGGTTGTCCATGTGTGGGGTTGCGGGTGGGTGGAAAACAAATGCTCTTTGATTGCGGGGAAGGGACGCAACGGCAGTTTATACATTCATTTCTGAACCCGAGCAAAATTCAAGGGATTTTTATCACCCATATGCACGGTGATCATGTCTTTGGGCTTCCTGGGATGCTTCTTACCTTTCTCAGCCTCCTTGAGACGACCTCGAAGGTTTCTGGGCCCCCCGGCTTCCCCTCCGCGGAGACGGGCGACCCGATCAAGTCACGCACCTTGCGTGTGTACGGCCCTGTGGGCCTGTATAACTACATCTGCATGACCCTAATGCTCTGCGAGGCGAAAGTAGGGGTGAACGCGCAGGACGGGCGGCCGGTCATCGTGGTGCATGAGTTGGTAGGGGGGGAGCCGGGATGGAGCCCCCGCGACCGAAGGGCCGCTTTCCGGAAGCGAGACGCAGACTTTGCCATGCCAGGAGTGGAAAGCCGGAGCCTCAGCCCGGAGGCGGATGGCTTCTGGACAATTCCACCCTTTGAGAAGGACGCGGACGGAGAGGGAGCCCATGGCGGGGGAGCAGGATTCCTCCTGCCCCCCCCCCAGCGCCGACGGCAAGACTTTGTGGTCCGCGCGGGTATGGTCAAGCACACCGTTCCCACGTTTGCGTATACCGTGCAAGAGCACGACAAGCCGGGAACCATGGACGTGGCGGCGGTGCGAGCGCGGGGCTTGCGGCCGGGCCCTGCCTACAAGGCGCTGACGGAGGGCCGCGACGTGGCGTTGCCGGGGGATGCGGGCGTCGTCCGTGCGGCTGAGGTGATGGGCCCGCGGAAGCGTGGGCGGAAACTGACAGTTCTGGGGGACACGAGCGATCCCTACGCGGTCACGGCTTTGGCCAGAGACTCGGACGTGCTCCTTCACGAGGCGACGCTGGAGGACAGGATGCAGGCCATGGCCGTCTCGCGGGGCCACTCCACCCCCTCCATGGCCGCCCGCTTCGCCCGGCACGTGCGGGCGCGACGGCTGGTTTTGACGCACTTGAGCAACCGCTACACCTGCCGCGGGGAGGGCGAAAGCGAGGAGGCAAGCCTGGGGCGGGAAGTGGGGGGGGGGAGGGGGGGGCGAGCCAGAGGAGGGGCCTGTTATGGGCCCGGGAGGGATCAGCAGTTCCTCAGCCCCCCCCCCAAGCCAGTGGCCATGTTGATGCAACAGGCGGCGGCTGTGCTAGGAGAGGAGCGTCGGGTGTTGGTCGCGGAGGACTTCTTGAAGATCCATGTGCCCTTGGAGGGCTTCGACATGCTAGGAGAGGACGCGGCAGCTCAAACTCCCCACGGTCTGGAGTGGCGCCAACCATCCCACCAAAGGGAGCACGAGAAGCAGGCGACGGGAGTAAGAAAGATAAGCGAGGGGCGGCATGACTTTGAGGATTGTAATTACGAGGCGAGGGTCAAAGAAGAAGAGACAGCAGGAAGGACCTTGTCCTCCTAAAGCACCTTGTAATCTACAGCTGTCACACAAAGGAAAAAAACACGTTCAACTCAAGTTTTACACTTATTGTCATTTATTCATTCGTTACATTGCTTAAATGTATCTTCCGGCTGTCGTATCGTGCGCTGAGAGGTGCAGCTCCCCTACAGACCGCGAGCAAAAGGCTTGTCTGTCTTGAGACTTCCCCTCTGTCCTCGGGACCTCAACGCCCTCAAAAGGGCCCCCGGTACAAAGCCGCGTAAGGAGTCGCCATCAGTCCGCCCTGACCCCCCAGAAACCCTCGTGTCTGTATCGGCATTCCCCGCTCACACTTTCCCCCCTCTCTCCATATCTCCTCCCCTTCCTCTCCGCCTCCGCCTGACTCTCCCCCCCCGCCCATCACCCCCTCCAAGTCCGGCGTGAAGAAGTCCAAGGCCGTCGGTCGTCGCATTTGCTTGGCACGCCAGCGAGGGTCTGTGGCCTTAGGCACCGGCGTCGGCGGGGGAAGCTCGTAGGCGTCTCGAGGCGCCACGTTCGGGTAGACTCGATAGAGCGGGTGCACGTCCACGGCCCGCGCCGCGTCCTCCAACACAGACGGCGTCTCCAGGTCCATGCCCCCCGGTGAAAAGCGCGCCTGCTCCGCTTGGGCCAGCGCATCGCGCAAAAGGGCTGTGGAGTTGAGCGCGGGGAGACCGAGCTCGCACGGCTGCCAGCCGCGAGCCAGAGTCTGCGTGTCGCGCCGCCACGTCCGCAGATTCGTAAAAGCCTCTAAGAGGGTCGCCGCATCAGAGGCTGAGGGAGAAGGGGGAGGGTCCTGACGGGATGTCTCCTCCCCCTCCCCGCCCCCTCCGCTCGGAGATAGGGCTCTCCCCTCCCCCCCCTCCGCCCGCGCAGCCTCTCGCTCCTCCCCTGAGGCCGTATCCGCTTCCGCTCGTGACAGGTCGGGTCGAGGGGAGGGAAGACGACGGTCGTCGCCGGGGAAGCGAGGGAGAGATGCCACAGGCCAGGGGAGGACCATGCCCGAGCTACTCACCACCACCAGACAGGGGGCCGTCTCCCCCGCCCGGCTCCCCTCGGTGCGCAGGAAGAAAGCCGCCACCGCCGATGCGTCCAAGCGAGACTCTGCAACTGGCTGCCATGTATCGATATCCTCATCCGCTTCCCTTTCCTCCCCCTGATTCGTGTATATATCTCCCTCCTCCAGCCCCTTCCCCCTTGCTTCCCCCGACTGAGACCAGGCTCTCGGTCGGTACAGGCGCACAATGCCCGACGCGTCCGCCGTGGCGATTACCGACGCCTCGCCGCCGCCCGTGTACTCCCCCTCGCCCCCCTCCCCCTCCTCCGCAAAAGCCGCCAGGGCCACCACTGGCTCGTCGCCCCCCACGGCGACATACTCCAGCGCCGCCGTCAGGCTGGACCAGCAGTAGAGCGTCCCTCGGTTGCTTCCCGCCAAAATCAGACCCATGCCCGCGCCAGCCGCCAACGAGCGCACGGTGCAGGTCTCAGTGAGCAGCGTGTGCAGGGGCTGCACTTGGACGGCGCCCCACTCGCTCACGGCCCAAGCCCACACCCTCACCGCCCGGTCCCCGCCGCCCGTCACCACGTGCCCCTCCTCCCGCGCCAAGGCCTCCCCATGAGCCACGCGCCAAATGGGACCAGCATGCGCGCGCAATACGTCCACAACATTACCTTTCGCGGGCGGAGTCACCCTCGAAGGCCGCGCCCCAGAGGCCGTCTGGGCAGCCAATCCGGATGAGGGCCTCCCAGTCAGAGCCCACACACGTAAGCACCCATCGTCGTTCCCGCTCGCTAGGACTGAGCCTGTCGAATCCACAGCTATCGTGCGGATCCGGGCAGACGTTTGTCGCCCTTCGATACCTGCCGCTGCGGGTGTGAAGCCTTGATCTAGCGCCACGAGAGGAACGCCGTAAGCGAATGAGGCCGAGGCCCGTGGCGCCTGAGCTTTCATGTCCTCCGGGTCAAGCTGCGGGGGCAACGAGGTGCACATGACCGTATTCGTCTCACCTAGAAGCAAGAAAAGAGAATCTTTTCGACCCGGTACGAAGGCAAAGTCAGTCCACGGCAGCGGACAAGGCTTGGGAGGCTTTATTTGTGCTCGCAGTGTATCGGCTTCCTCTGCCTCACTTCCCTCCACATCAACTTCGTCTTCCAAAAAGCTGCCACGATATACTTGATAAAGTGATGTCACCGCCTGTGTTGGCACATGCAATACACGTAAGCACCCCCCACTGTCCGCCAAAGCTAAGTGATTACTGTCCTCCACCGGGCGCGCGAGCTTGATGGTGGCTTCACGCCTTGCTGAGGCCACCGGCAAGGCACAAAGGCGGTAACACGTCTCTGAGCCTTGGTCAAATGACAGCAAATTATGACTCATGCTGTAATAAAGAGTAAAAATATTTATTTAGATGTCACTGGGCTAGATTTGCATGTGCATACCTGCAGGCAGGGTGGACAAAAGGTAAGAAAATCGAACGAACTGAGGAGGCGCGAAGAGCGAGGTCGCCTTGGGCCTGTAAGTCCGCGTCAAATAGATCTCTATTTTTCTTGGCTAACTTTTGCGACAGGCCATGTGCTACACAGGGATCAGAGATTGCGCTGCATGACTGGGATCCATTCGCATCACTTTGTGCGTTTTTTCCACAGTTCCACAGGGCGCCGGCTAAGTTGAATCGGCTTCAGCGATAGAACTAACCCCAGGGCTTTCCGTTCCAGGAATCACGCCATGGTAGCGCCCTTCATTACCCTTTCCGTCGGATTGGTCGTCGTGGCCATCGTCTATTATGGCCTTGTCCTACCTTTGTACCGCGGAATATCCCGTCGACGAATGGGGATTGCCAAGGGCGCCATAACCGTAGCCTTCTTCCATCCGTATTGGTAAGTCAAGACTGCACGGAGTACTTCATCCATTGAAGCGGGTATGCACTAACGCCACCGACTCGTAATCTGTCTCATTCTGTCACTACGTAGTAATGCGGGAGGCGGTGGCGAGCGAGTACTCTGGATGGCAGTCAAGACGCTGGCTTTGCTCCATGCCAAGTTGATCAAGTCTTCGCAGCGGCCGTTGCATGTCCTCATATATAGCGGTGACATCGGAGTCGACCCAAAGGAAATATTGCAGCGCGCAGAAGATCAATTCGGTGTCCAACTACGAGACATATCCATGCCTGTTACATTTGTAGACGTTCGGGGCCGTGAATGGCTGGAGGCAGCCCGCTACCCCGTCTTAACGATGGTGGGGCAGAGCCTCGGCTCCCTCCTCCTGGGCCTCGTCTGCTTATTCGCCTTCCCACCGGACGTGTTCGTCGATACCACGGGCTGTGCATTTACTTACCCTCTGACTGCCTTGCTTGGACGTTGCCGGATCGCCGCCTACGTCCACTATCCTACAATAAGCACGGTGCGTTGATCCGGATGGGGATTCTCTTGGGATTGGGAAGCAGGCATGCCATGCCTGGCTCGGAGCTTGAGTTAAATAGGAGCCTTGTAGCGACTTGCTGTGTGTCCTTCTGTCAGGAAGCACGCGTGGGCGTTCATAGGTGGAGACATGTTCCTCGCCATGTCGCCCTTTTTAACGGTCCTCATGCCACTCCACACTCCAGGACATGCTCAATCTGGTTCGAGAGCAGCGCCCCTCTTACAACAATGATCGGGCTGTGGCCGGAAGTGCGCTGAGGTCGCATGTAAAGTTGATGTAAGTGAATGAGGGAGTCGCTTGGCCAGAAGGAGTTGAGAATTAAAGGAAGAAAGTACGCGTTGTTCGAGGCTCATGCCGCTACTCGAATACGTTGACGAGCCGACGTGATTCAGGCGCTTTATGACCAACCGGGGTAGAAGGCTGTTTCTTGCCCTCGGCGGCTCGTCACATCCTGTTTGCATCGATCCTTTCTTTGCAGCCTTGTCATCCTCCATGGACAGACTTGAAGGACGAATCCTCCTATCAAACTGTTCCCCACCACGCAGATATTACCGGATATTCGCCATGTTGTACGGGCTCTGCGGCTTCTTCGTCTCTTTGGTTATGACCAACTCGTCTTGGACGCAGGCGCACATCCGATCGCTCTGGCGGCTGGGTGGGCAGCGGATCTGGACAGTCTTCCCGCCCTGCGACACGTCGGCGCTGCAGGTAAGCCCTAGGGACTATAAGGGTGAATTGACGCGGTCTCTATATGCGGTGAGACTGGCTATGGCTTCTGTTGCTGGGCGGCCCAGGCCCTACGCCGTTGTCTCGGGGTCATCAAAGACGGGTCGTCTCACAAAACTCGCGCCTCGTTATGATATTGCCTTCCAGGACTTGCCCCTGCGCCCGCGGGAGCCCGTCATCCTCTCAGTGGGACAATTTAGGCCGGAAAAGGACCACCCTCTCCAAATTCGCGCCTTTGCCCGCTTCGTGAAACCCGCCGGCATTGACGGAGGCCGAGGGGAAAAGGGAAGGATCAAGGAGCGCGTTAAGCTTGTCCTCTTGGGAAGTTGTCGGGGCTCGGAGGATGAAAGGCGGGTTCAGAGTTTGAGGAGCCTAGCTGCAGATATGGGAGTAGGTGACAGGGTGCAGTTTGTGGTGGGAGCACACTTTTCAGAGCTCAAGGAGTGGCTGGGTCGGGCGAGTGTTGGGCTGCACACGATGTGGAACGAGCATTTCGGGATATGTGTGGTGGAATATATGGTAAATAATAATGGCTTTGTTGTTCGTGGAACGCTTCGTGTTACTGGAGAGAGGGAGGGATTTAGGGAAGAAAGGGCAAAACAACATCTGGCGAGAGCGCCAAAAATCTCATGAGTCTCACGGAGCCCGATACCATAATACTGATCCTTGATCCCACAACCCTCTTTTGTCAACTCTTAATGCTATAGGCCGCAGGACTAATAGCTGTTGCACACAACAGCGGCGGCCCAAAAGCTGACATCATTGTCCCATGGAAGGGAAGATCGACGGGCTTTCTGGCGGCCACGGAGGAGGAATACGCGCATGCTTTCGCCCGCATATTTGCAATGGATGAGTTGAAGGAGCTCACTCCTATGCGAACGTCCGCGCGGGAATCCATTGAACGTTTCTCAGATGAGATTTTCGTGAGAGAGTGGGGGAACCTGATGAGCCCTTTTCTGGGCTTGCCTGTTGAATAGAATGCATTAGTTATAGCATAGTGTACAAAAGATAGGGTACCGACAATGTTAAATTAAAGTAAAGATAAACCAGGTAACAGACGGGTTCTGCTTGCATGTCGCTTAGGTTTGTCGCACATGAGGATAAATCCCGATAGAGACTTTCTATTACTTATTAGAACCCCCAAACACGAATCGCAGTTGGTGGTTGAAGGCGTCGAAGAACAGGTAAAGATAGGTGTCCGTCCACCGCACGATGCGTGTCCGGTCCGCCCCAAATAAGTCCTCCACGTTGAGTCCGTTCAAGGGGCGTGCAAGTCTAGCCAGTATCATGACGAAGGCCAGACCGCCCTGCTACGCTCCCGCTGTAAGATGGGGGTGGGTGGGGGCGTGGGATGGCATTGAGCATTAGGTGCATACGTATGTGACATTGAGTCCGGTACCACCCTACCAATGAAGGACGGCACTTACCCGGGAAAATTGAATTGGATGTGTGCCAGACCCGTCCGCACCACGTGAACGCTCAGCAAGGCGAGGACGACCTGAAGGGTTCGCAGCGATGTCGGATCGTTGTACCATCTCAGGGTTCGCGCTTGGACTATGTGTTGAGCCTGGCCATCAAAGGATATGATTACAACCACCTAGGCGACGGGCAACAGCTTGCGCTTCCGTGAGAGGCACTGAGGCGTATCCTCCTCCTTTGACCCACAGGGAACAGGCACGATGTCCATGGCCGCTGAAATGGGAGCGTGCCCCACGCCGAGTGTACTAACCACGGCCACCACGTCGTCCACGCGGCGCCCATCCGCCCCGTCAACCCGCCTCCTCGTCTTCTTCTTCTTCATCCACCCCATTCTGCATGCCCGACGCGGGCGTTAGAGCGGAGACCACAGAATCGTCGCAACGGCCGGGCGTCAGGTGTGGGGCCAGGCAGACGCTGCCGCGGGAGGCGGGGGTGGCAGTGTCGTGCATGAGCGCGGCCATGGCCGTCGATCGACGCACCTTCAACTCATTCCGCACTGCGCGGAGTTCATTCTGCATATCTTCTATTCGCTCCAGCTGCTCAGGTGTCGGCTTATCCACCCCCAAACACTCGTTCATGATTTTAATATTTTCCCACTCATCTATCCTTTGTCTCGACAGCCTTGTGTACAAATTTTCCAATGAGACGAGGGGGTCTCGCGCATCTTCAGTGCCAACTCCTCTACTATCTGGGGGGTTGGTGGGTAGGGTTGTAGAGGGTCAGCAGACATGAGTGTGGGATCCCCAAGGCATTTTGCGACAAAAAAGCGATGGCGCACCTGGACGAGCTTGGCTGTATGGTAGTTTTGCATCGCAAGGTAAAACCCCTTCGTCCCCGGCTTTTCTCCCTGGCGTCGGAAATCACTCTGACGGAGCTCATGCGCCACGTCCTTTTCACCCTGGCGTCGGAAATCACTCTGACGGAGCTCATGCGCCACGTCC
>Ga0102934_1003117_pt1 | contig 11354 bp, 11 predicted proteins | sample SalPonR2_A_D1_MG_FD_78175 | JGI IMG/M metagenome (GOLD analysis project Ga0102934, IMG submission 78175) | Salt pond soil microbial communities from South San Francisco under conditions of wetland restoration - Salt Pond MetaG R2_A_D1_MG | ecosystem: Environmental > Aquatic > Marine > Intertidal...
ACTTCAGTTTCCAGCGGCAGGCCGAGGTACGTCAGGGCCGCCCCGATCGCCTCGGATTCCGAGGTGCTGAACAAGGCTGCTTGCCGTTGGCGGACTTCATCACCGGTGATGTCGTCTGGGTAGATCAACTCGCGCGGCACCACCGCGTCAGCGGTGCTGAACCATGCCCCGATTGCCTCGACGAAGGTCAGACCACCGCGCGGACCCCCGGATTCGCGAACCGTGGTCATATCCAAGTCCCCGGTCACGGGATAGGTGGTGGTGCCTTCGATCACGATGAACGGGGAACCGTCGTTCTCTCCGATGACGTTGAAAGTCGGACCGGGTGCCAACTTGACGTAGGGCACTGGTAGCACCAACGCGACGGTCACCAAAACCGCTAGGGCGACCGCGCTGACCAGCAGGGTGCGGGCCCGCTGGCTCATCCCGCGAACTCGCGATAGGGCCGCTCCCGCCCAGTTACGCAGCTTGGTCACCGAGGCGTGCTGTCCCGGGGCTGGCGCGGGATGGGGCGCTCCATTGCCTCGCGCATCCGTAGGCGATCGGCCATCGGATCAACACGCGGCTCGGCGACCTTGCCTCGGAGCGCCACAACGACGATCACCAATGCCGTCACGGCGATCGGTATGACCCACCAGATGAGCGCGGACACCCGGGCAATCCCTTCGTTCGGCAACGCCGGCAGCGAGCCGGGCGTGCGTGGACCCCCTGATGCTACGGCAGCGGGTTCGCGGCCGCGCGATAGCCGGTTGGCTGATAGGTGGAACGCGTGAAGCCCCCGAGCCGCATGCCGGACGTTCACCTTCCCCTTGTGTACGTCCGACCGTTATCTCGGGGGCTTCGACGCGCAGACGCTAGGAACCAAGCGGGTACTTCGTCAAACGATTACCGGCAGGTGCGTACCAGCCCTGTGGACACCCTTGGGGAAATGCTGGGGGAATCTCGGGGACGAGGTGTGGACACGGCGTGCATAGCGCTGTGGATTTCTTGAGGATCACCGCCGCGACATGCGTGCTGACCAGGGGTTTCTTCTCCCCCAGCCTGTGGACGCAAATTAGTGAACGGTTGGTTGCGCCGCGTTCACCCAAAATCCACCCAGCGGGAGGCAGGGGCTATCTCGGCCCGGCCGTAATGGAGTGCGTCCTCGATCAATGTCGCCACCGACTCATCGATAGCAGGCAACTCGGTGCGCGGGAACCACCGCAAGTCTTCACTCTCAGCGCTGATCGTCGGCGTCAACACCTTGGGAACTTGGACGACGAACTGCACATCGAGGTGCTCACTTGCGAGTGGTTCACCCGCCGGTCCGCGCCCGCAGGGCACCGGGTGTCGATCCAGTCGAACGGGTACGGCGCTGATGCGCCCCGAGTGCAGACCGCTCTCCTCGATGACTTCACGCACTGCGCCTTCGCGCACCCCGGCATCACCGGGTTCGAGATGACCCCCCAGTTGTAGCCATCGGCCGACCTTCGGGTGCAGCGTCAAGAGAACGTGCTCGCCCGAACGGTCGATGACCAGTGCACTCGCGGTGATGTGTCCGACGTGGCACTCGCGCCAGAGGCCATCGGCGTGGGAGTCCAAGAACGCGAGGTATTCGGCGGCTCGATCCCGCTGCACCTGCTCACGATGGTCGAAAGCTGCCAGGACCGCGCACGCGTGAGCGTGCAGGCTCATGAGTCGTCGTTCGCGGTTTCATCCCCGGAATCGTCGAGCCCTTCGAGGGTGTCCGGCACCTGCCCGCTGTCTTGCGCGAAGCCGAGTGGGTCCTCGAGGTCCTGCGGCCCTGGGAGTAAGTCCGGGTGCGACCACAGCGCATCACGAGCGTCTGCGCCGCGCGCTGACCTGATAGCCGCGAAGACGGTGTGCGCTTCGCGCAGCATGCGCGGGCGCAGTTCCATTCCGACCAGTGTGGAGAAAGTGCGCTCGGCAGGGCCGCCAGCGGCCCGACGACGACGCATCGCCTCGATGAGCGCACCGGAGGCCGGCAACCGATCACCGCTCGCTTGCTGGACGACGTCGTCGACCCACCCTTCGATACACGCCAAGAGTGCTTCCAGGCGTGCCACGGCAGCCTGTTGTTCGGGGGTGTCTTCCGGTTGCAGCAGACCTTGCGAAAGGACCTGTTGCAGCGCGGCTGGATCGGTCATGTCCACATCGCCCATGACGTCACCAAGACGCTCGGAGTCGACGCGCATGTACTGGGCGTACTGCTCGACGGCGCCGAGCACCCGCGCTGCTAGCCAGGGAACATGCACGAATAGGCGTTGGTGGGCGGCCTCGCGTAACGCGACGTACATCATCGCGTCCGACGATGCGATTTCCAGACCTTCGGAGAACTCAGCGATGTTGGCAGGCAGCATCGCCACCCGGGGCGGGTCCGTCAACGGGATACCGATATCCGAGGCGCATAGCACCTGGCTGGCAAGCGCAGAGAGAGCTTGGCCAACCTGCATGGAAAACGCCGCGGCACCGAGTTGTTGGACCATTCCCATCATCGGCTGCAGCATTTGCAAGAACTCCGGTGGCATGCCCTCGGGCAGCATCTGCCGGAACTGCTCCGGCAGCGCGGCGGTGATCTCCTCCGATGACATCTGCGCGAGATCTTGACCGCTGGGTGTCAACCCGGCGACCGCGCCGTTCACATGTTCGGCGATCGGGGTCACGATGCGCTGCCAGGCCGGTCCGGTGTTCACCAGCCATTCCGAGCGCGACCACACCTCGCACGTTCCCCCTGCAGCGGGGAATGACGTCGCTTCGTCCAACCACAAGTCCGCGAGCCCCACGGCCGATTGCGCCGCTTGGAGTTGACCGTCCGTGACGCTTGGATCACCCGCGGCGACAACGGCTTTGCGTGCGACGTCTTCCACGATGTTCCAGTTCACCGGGCCATCACCGGACTGCGCGGATTGCATCATCTGGCCGAGTTGCTGGAGAGCTTGACCGAGGTTGTTCATGTTGAAAGGTCCGTCGTCACCGGAGCCTTGGGGACTGAAGCCGAAAGGGATGGACATGGCACCACGGTAACCGCATGCCAAGGGCCCGGAAACCGGTCGATGCGCTCGACTGCGGTTACCGGGCCCTGTGGCTAGTGGGTGTGGTTACGCCTTACCCAGAATGCGGGTGACCTTGGTGCCGCACACGGGGCAGATGCCCTTGGCGAACCGGCGACCATTCGTCTCCTCGACGTGCCCAGTGAATTCGCGCTTCTCCTTGCACTTCACGCAGTACGCCTCACCGGTGTATTCCTCGGCCATGGGGCCCTCCTCTTGCCGTTCTACCGCCGCAGCGGTCGGTGGCCGGTGCCACCTGATGCCCCGTGGGCACCGCTTCACCCTAGGGCAGCGAGGAGTCCACGAGGCACGACGCACGGGGCACCTGGGCACTGTTTGGGCAAAATAACGGACAAATCACCCAAATAGTCCAGGTCCCCTCCTCGATGCAGCACAATCGCGGGGTGCAACCCGACGAAGCCCGCCTGGTGGAATTCACCGGCGACCTCATCGAGCACCGGCCCATCGGCGGGAGTCCGGGCGAGAGCACGATCCAGACCCACCTCGCGAAGCAGGCCCACGAGCGCGGCTGGCAGGTCCACACCTGGGACATCCCGGTCGCAGAGGTCACAGCTCGCTCGGATTTCCCCGGAATGGAGGTGGACCGTACGCGCGCCACCGGGGTGATCGCGCGGATTCCGGGCACCGGCGGCGGGCGCACCTTGCTGATCGACGGGCACACCGACGTAGTTCCCCCCGGTGACCTCGGCGCCTGGAGCCAGGATCCCTTCGCGCCCACCCGCACGATCGTGGACGGCAGGCCGGCGCTCGTCGGGCGCGGAGCGTGCGACATGTTGGGTGGGCTCGCAGCAGCCTGGGAAGCCATCCGCATGGTCACCGACGCGGGAACACCGTTGCGCGGTGACATCGTCCTCGCCCCGGTGAGCGCGGAGGAAGATGGCGGGCTGGGAACCTACGCCCTGCTCGAGGAGCTCCGAGCGCAAGGGATCCGCCCCGACTCCTGCATCGTGCCCGAACCGACGAACCTGGATCTGGTCCCAGCCAACGGCGGCGCTTTGACCTTCCGATTGATCGTCCCCGGCGCCGCCGTGCACGCCTCGCGGCGAACCGAAGGTGTCAGTGCCATCGAGAAACTTTGGCCACTGCACGCGGCCCTTGCCGAGTTGGAACGCGAACGAAACACCTCGGTCGATCCGCTGATGGCCCGCTGGCCGATCGCCTACCCGATCTCGCTGGGAACAATCTCCGCCGGTGACTGGGCCTCGACCGTTCCGGACCGACTCATCGCGCACGGTCGATACGGGGTGGCCCTTGGTGAAGACACCGAGTCCGCTCGGGCGCACCTGGAGGAAGCGGTAGCCAACGCCTGCGCCGCCGATCCCTGGCTGCGCGACCATCCGGCGACCGTTGAGTGGTGGGGCGGTCAGTTCACCTCCGGGCGCACCGACCCGGACGCTGAGATCGTGCGCCTGCTATCCGAGAAAAGCGCCGCACACACCGGCCGAGCCCCCGAGATGTACGGCGCTCCCTACGGATCCGACCTGCGGCTGCTCACCGGACTCGGCGGGATACCGACCGTGCAATACGGACCGGGCGACACCGCCTACGCGCACGCCCCCGATGAACATGTGGCTATCGAGGATCTGGTGACCTGTGCGTCGGTGCTGGCCGACGTCATCGTCGACTACTGCGGTTGACGCGTCGGTTAGCACAAGAAGCCTGTGGATCGCATCTGGCTATCCACAGTTGCGAGTGACCAGCATCAGGTCATGAACCAGGCAGCGAATTCCGACGACACCCCGCACCTACGCCCAGAGGTTCCGCTCATCTGGCGTGCGAGCGACAAGGTCCACTTCGGTGACCACCCGGTTCCGATAACCCTCGATGCCGATGAGCTGAAATGGCTCGCCTCGCTGAAGTCGCACCGAACGTGGCAACGAGCACGAGCCGCGTGCCCACGTGGACCGGAGCGGGCCGAGCGCATCCTTGCCTTGGCCCGCGGAGCCCATGCGCTCGATGAGCCAGGCGAATGCTGGTGGCTGACTCCCCAGGAACGATCTAGCCTCCGAGGCGAATTGCTAGCCCTCGCGAATTGGCACGACGAGCCTGGGCAAGCACTCGCCGCACGCTCGGCATGCGCCATCGCCGTACCCGGATCCGGGCCGGTGAACTCCGTGATCTCGTCCACGTTCGATGAATGCGGGCTCCGCATCAGCGCGCCCGAGTACGCCGACGTTGTCGTCCTGCTGGGCCGCGGCCACATCGACGCCATCGATCCCCACGAAGAGCACGCCGCAATCGCGCATGTGCCGATCCGCATTCACAACGCCCGCGCCGCGATAGGGCCGCTAGTCGTGCCAGGACGCACCCCGTGTTGCCGGTGCTTGTCCTTGCACGCCCGTGATCGCGACGCTGCATGGCCGGCGATGGCCGCACAGTGGCGCACCTGGACGCCTCCCGGACCTCCCGATCGGCTGCTGACCCGGCGCGTAGCACTGGAGGCGGTCACGTTGGTGCGCACGTGGATCGATACCCCTGCGTACCGCCCCACCTACCGGATCCACCTGGAAATGCCCCGCCTTATCGCCCACTGGGAGCGCGTGACGGCTCACGATGCCTGCGGCTGCCTGTGGCAAAGCAAAAGCACCCACCCAACCCTGACAACCTTGTCGGCGTGAGCGGGGGCGCACCTCCAAAGCCCGCGCCGCGCGGACTTCAGCTACCTCGGCGACAATGCACCCATGCCGGACATTCCGAAGAACGCCCTCACGCGCGGGGTTCGCATCGCGACCCTGCCCGCTTCCTACGCCGGGCGCGCCGCCTTGGGGTTCGGTAAGCGTGTGGGTGGACAGCCCGCCGAGATGGTCACAGCGCAAATCCAACAGCGCACCGCCGAACAGATCTTCTCCGTCCTCGGGGAATTGAAGGGCGGGGCCATGAAACTCGGCCAGGCGATGAGCATCTTCGAGGCTGCTCTTCCCGAAGAGGTCGCCGGGCCGTATCGGGCCACCTTGACGAAGTTGCAAGACGCCGCCCCGTCGATGCCGGCATCTACCGTTCACAGCATCCTGGCCGACTCCCTTGGCGCCGACTGGCGCGATCGGTTCGCCGAATTCGACGATGAGCCAGCAGGCGCGGCATCCATCGGACAGGTGCATAAGGCCGTCTGGCATGACGGTCGAACAGTTGCGGTGCAAGTGCAGTACCCCGGCGCCGATAAAGCCCTGATGGCAGATCTGAATCAGATGTCCCGCATGGGCAAACTCTTCGCCTCCTGGATACCCGGGCTGGATATCAAGGCTCTCATCGAAGAACTAAAGGAACGCGTGCTCGAGGAACTCGACTACCTAGGCGAATCGCAATACCAACGCCAGTTCGCCGTGGCATTCGAAGGCGATCCGGAGTTCGTAGTACCGCACGTACTTGCGGCGGCTCCGCATGTCCTGGTCAGCGAGTGGGTCGACGGCAGGCCGATGTCTGATGTCATCGCAAACGGCACGCAAGCCGAACGCGATCGCATCGGGCTGCTGTACGAACGGTTTCTTCTGTCCGGCCCTCAGCGCGCGGGGCTGCTACACGCCGACCCGCACCCGGGCAATTACCGACTAACCCCCGACGGCAAGTTGTGCGTCTTCGATTTCGGCGCCGTTGCCGTCTTGCCCGACGGACTGCCCCCAGCCATGGGTTCGCTCCTGCGCATCGCGCAAAGTGGCGACGCGGAAACCGTGGTGGAAGGCCTGCGCGCCGAGGGATTCGTCCTTCCGCACGTGGAGGTCGATCCTGAACAACTACTCGACTACCTCGATCCGTTCGTCGAACCAGCCCGGCATGAGTACTTCCGCTTCAGCCGCGAGTGGCTGCGCGGGCAGTTCACCCGGTTGAACGACGTACGAAACCCCGATTTCGCGGTCGGCTTGAAGATCAACCTTCCGCCGTCCTACGCACTCATCCACCGCGTATGGCTGGGCAGCATCGGCGTGTTGTGCCAGCTCGAGGCAACAGTCCCGGTTCGCGCCGAGTTGGATCGCTGGGTACCGGATTTCCGCGAACCCGTTACTGCCGCTGACTAGACAGACCGTGCCTGTTTATCGCGATCACTGTTGACGGGTTGCGACGAGTTCGAGCAACGCATCGGCGTAGGACTCCAGTTTCGCGCGACCGATGCCAGGGATCGCGCTCAACGCATCCCGATCACCGGGCAACTGCTCGGCGATGGCGATCAAGGTGGCGTCGGTGAAGACGACGTAGGCCGGCACCGCCCGCTGGGTTGCTTCGGTGAGCCGCCAAGCCTTCAACTCCTCGAAGAAGGCTTCATCGAAGGTCGACGGGCAGGTTCGACAGCGTCCGATCGTCCGCTCTCCCGGTGTGACCAACGCCTTGCCGCACGATCGACACTGCGCAGGGCCTTTGCGCCCGCGGCTTCGTCCGGATCCTGAACGCCGCGAACCGCGCTGCACCGAGGATCGGTCGGTGGGCGCAGTGGCGTTCGTGATCGAGTCCAGGAATCGACTCGGCTTGCGGGTGGCACGCCCGCCCGGTTGCCGGGCTCGCGCCCAACTCACGTGCAACTCCCCCGCGGCTCGGGTTACGGCCACATAGAGCAATCGGCGTTCCTCTTCGATCTGGTCCTCTCCTTCGGCGTGCTGCAACGGGATGAGCCCATCGCTACACCCGATGAGGTAGACGATCGGCCACTCCAAACCTTTGGCCGCATGGATCGAGGCCAACGTGACACCGTCCGCAACCGGCGCGAACTGCGCGGCAGAGCGCTCATCGAGGTGGTCGACGAACTCCGCCAACGTGGCGCCCGTCATCTCGCGCGCCAACTCCACCAGCGCGGCGAGTGACTCCCATCGTTCGCGCACGGCCCCGGTGGTGGTCGGCTGTTGCGAGGACCATCCCATGGCACTGAGCACGTCTGTTACGTCATCGACGAGTGAGGCACCTGCAGGCGCAGCATCGGCAGCGAACCGGGCGGCTGCCCGCAGCCGACTGACCGCCTCGCGAACCTCACCTCGATCGAAGAACCGCTCCGAACCTCGAACAGTGACGGGAACGCCGGCATCCGCAAGCGCGGATTCGATCTCCACCGCCTGCGCGTTGATCCGATACAACACCGCGATATCCCGCGGCCGCGCACCGGCGGCGATACTGGTCTGAATCGACGTAGCAACCGCGCGCGCCTCGGAGACGTCGTCGTCGTAGTCCGTCACGACCGGCACCGGCCCGGCGGCGTTTTGCGACTGCAGCGTTACCGCGTTACGGGATGACGTTCCGGAATGAATAAGCGCATTAGCCAACTCGACTATCTGCGGCGTGCAGCGATAACAGCGCACCAGGCGCACCGTGGTTGCGCCAGGATGATCGGTATCGAAACGCAGCAGATAGTCCGGACTGGCACCGGTGAATGAGTAAATGGTTTGACTGGGATCGCCCACTACGCACACATCGTCTCGGTCCCCGCGCCACAAGGTCAGCAACTCATGTTGCACCGGATTGACATCTTGATACTCGTCCACCGTGAGCCACCGGTAAGCGGTGCGCACTTCCCGAGCGATGGAGTGGTCACTCGACAGGGCACCGATGAGGACGATCATGACGTCCTCGAAATCGATGACCCCGCGATCGGACTTGGCCTGTTCGTAGGAGGCCAGCACTCGGGCAAGATCGGCTTTGTCCAAACTCAGGGCGCGGGTGACTTCAGCGGTGGGAAGCGTGTGTTCATCGAAGAAGTTCACGCGCGCCCATTCGATGTCCGAACTGACATCGCGCACCAGCGAGGTGTCCGGAGAAATCTCGTTTGCCGATAGGGCACGGGCAACAAGGCTCGCTTTGCTCGGCATGATCTCCGGGAACGCCCGATCGGACAACCTCGGCCAGAAGTAACGCAACTGGCGCAGAGCAGCAGCATGGAACGTGCGAGCTTGAACACCGGCAACCCCGAGTTCGCGCAATCGACCCCGCAACTCACCGGCCGCCCGATTGGTGAAGGTGACAGCCAAGGTGCGCCGAGGATCGTGCGCCCCGGTCAGTACGCCGTAGGCGATCCGGTGGGTAATGGCCCTGGTCTTACCGGTCCCGGCACCAGCGAGCACCATGACCGGCCCCTCGAGACTCTCGGCTACGGCGCGCTGCTCGTCATCGAGTCCCTCGAGTACCTGACCGGCTTCCACGCCCCGATGCTTGCACGAATGGCCGACGTCACCTACCAGCCGTCCACAGGCCGTGCCCACCACCTCAGTGGGCGAGCAGCAACTCCACGATGATCACCAAGAATCCCAAGAGTCCGTAGATCAGGGCGAAACGGAATTGAGCCCACGATCCGAGCCCGGCCCGGCGGGCAGCGAACGCACCCCACAGGAACAAACTCGCGACTCCGATTCCTTGAGCGACATCTACTGCGATCTTGGTGTCGCCACCTAGAGCAAATACCCCGGCTGAAATGACGATCACAGGGATCCCGACGGCCAAGTACTGCAGCCCGGCGAAGGCCAGGTGCCGACGATCCGCGCTCCTTAGACGGCTCCCCGTGCGTACCTGGATGTCGATCGCATCGGAGAAAGCATGCGCTGCAGCCAGAGCGAAGAGCGGAGCAATGACCACCAGCGCTAGGTCTGTGAGGGATTGCCGGTCCAGCACATCATCCGACTCCTCGTAGATCCCGAGGGCAACCATCAAGATGATCGTTCCGTAGATCAGTCGATGCGGGTCCCACTCTCGGCCGAGGAAGCGCAGCAGCGGACGCTGGGACTGGGATGAGTCAGGTTCGTGCTGGACCACGCTCCAACTCTGCCACGAAGCATCTGCGTCTTGATCGGTTACAGACAGCCCTGCGTTTCCCGGATGGGAACGGATTCCCTTCGCTTAGCGTCAGAGCCCCAACAGCGAAGGAGACATCGTGAGTTCCCAGCGCACGTGGCAGCGTCCGAGATTCCTTATCCCGGCGGGTGTGGTTGCCTCGATCATCCTCGCCGCCGGCCTATGGGCATTCCAGCCGTGGACCGCCTTCATCGACGTCACGGTGAACGACGCGCTCCCAGAGACCACAGCCACGTCGAACTCTGAAACGGCTTCGTCAGCAACCAACGACGCCTTGAACCCCGAACCGAGTGAGGCGCCCACCACGGAAGAGGCTGCGACGCCGACAGCCGAGCCAACTCCCGAACGCATCGTCGAAGCCGAAGGCGAGTTCATCTCCCACGAGCACGGAACAACCGGCAAGGCGCGCATCATCACGCTCGAAGATGGATCTCGAATCCTGCGACTCGTCGGACTGGACACCAGCAACGGCCCGGATCTCAAGGTATGGCTGGCCGCCGCGCCGGTCATCGAGGGAATCGACGGCTGGTTCGTCTTCGACGACGACGAGTACCTCAGCCTCGGCCCACTCAAAGGCAATAAGGGCAACCAGAACTACGAGATTCCCGCAGATGCTGACATCACGGATCTATCCAGCGTGACGATCTGGTGCGAGCGCTTCAGCGTCTCCTTCGGCGCTGCCGAACTCGTGCCCGCCTAGTCCGCACCCAGCCCCCGATTGGCCGCCGGGTCGACATCGCGTCCCCGTGTCCTACGCTCTGGGCGTGAGCAATCCGACCGAATGGGTCCCCAACTCAGGTGCAGTGACGATGTTCTCCACCGTGTGGTGCGGGTACTGCCAACGACTGAAAGCGCAGATGATGCGCGAGGGCATCGACTTCACCGAAGTGGACATCGAGCACACTCCGGATGCGGCTCACTTCGTGGAGAACGCCAATGCCGGCAACCAAACAGTGCCTACGGTCGTCTTCCCTGACGGCACCACCATGACGAATCCGCCGTTCAAGGAACTGAAGGCGAAACTCGAGTCAATCTCCTGACACCGCCTAGCGCCGCCTAACGACTCGGTCGGGTAAGCGGTCGCGACCAATCCCCGGGCAGCGGGGCACCGAACCAACGCTCGATTAGTTTGCGAGCGATGCTCACCTGCGGTGGGAGCGAGATCTCACCGGAATCACAGGCTGCGGCCAGCTCATCGCGTGAGAACCAGCGGGCATGCACGATTTCCTCACCGTCGACTTCGATGCTCGAATCCGCAGCGAACGCGTGATAGCCGAGCATCAACGACGCCGGAAAAGGCCAGGGCTGGCTCCCGAGGTACTGGACGTCACTCGCGCCAGTGCCGATTCGCACTCCGGACTCTTCTTCGACTTCCCGCCGCACTGCCGCTTCGGCCGACTCACCCGCCTCGACGAACCCAGCGAGGGTCGAGTACCACGTGGGCTCCCAACGTGCCTGCCTGCCGAGCAACGCCCGATCCTCCGCGTCGCGCACGAGGACGATCACGGCCGGATCCGTGCGCGG
>Ga0102934_1003118_pt1 | contig 11353 bp, 8 predicted proteins | sample SalPonR2_A_D1_MG_FD_78175 | JGI IMG/M metagenome (GOLD analysis project Ga0102934, IMG submission 78175) | Salt pond soil microbial communities from South San Francisco under conditions of wetland restoration - Salt Pond MetaG R2_A_D1_MG | ecosystem: Environmental > Aquatic > Marine > Intertidal...
ATCAAAAGTTTTTGCAATACTTGTATACTTCTCAAGTTTTTCTTTTGGCATTGCTTTGACTTTCTCCATGGCGTTGTCGAAATGTTTCTTTTGAACTTTCAGTTTATCTAAATGTTTTTTGTCAAGTGGATTACCGGTTGCAATGTATTCTCGAATGCTTGCCATGACTGCTTCATTACAAATCGCTGCGATATCAGCCCCAGTTAAGCCTTTGGTTTTTTCCGATAGTTTTGTTAAATCAATGTTATCAGCTAATGGTTTATGTTTAGTGTGAATTGCAAAGATTTCTTTTCGTGCTTTTATATCTGGAGTGGGAATTGAAACGAGTTTGTCAAATCGGCCTGATCGAAGCAATGCAGTATCGATGATGTCAGGTCTGTTTGTTGCTGCAATAACAGTAACATCTTTTAATGATTCAAGTCCGTCTAGTTCTGTAAGTAGTTGACTGATCATTCGTTCTGTTACTTGGCTTGATCCACAACTTTCCCCACGTGTGGGTGCAATGGCATCAAGTTCATCAAAGAACACGATACATGGTGCGGCTTGTCTAGCTTTACGGAAGGTTTCTCGAATTGCTTTTTCACTTTCTCCAACCCATTTGTTCATAAATTCTGGTCCCTTCACACTGATGAAGTTGGCTTCACTTTCTGAAGCTACCGCTTTTGCAAGCAATGTTTTTCCTGTCCCTGGTGGACCGTACAATAGTATTCCTTTTGGAGGTTTCGCATCCATATGGTCAAAGACATCCTGGTATTTCATTGGCCATTCAACTGATTCTTGTAGTTCTTGTTTGGATTCATCAAGTCCTCCAATATCTTTCCAGGAAACATTTGGTGATTCTATGATGACTTCGCGTAGTGCAGTTGGGGTGAGTGATTTGAATGCTTCGTAAAAATCATCATTGGTAACTTCAAGTTTATTAAGTATCTCAGTGGGTATTGATTCAAGTTCTAAGTCGACTTCTGGAACGATTTTTCTTAAGGTTCTCATTGCTCCTTCTTTGCTGAGAGATTGCAGGTCTGCTCCTGAGAATCCATGGGTAATTTCTGCGAATTTATCAAGGTTGACGTTTTCTGAAAGTGGCATACCGCGAGTATGGATTTCAAGGATTTCTTTCCGTCCTTTTCGGTTTGGAATGCCTATTTCGATTTCTCTGTCGAATCGACCGGGTCTTCGAAGTGCCTCATCAAGAGAGTTTACTCTATTGGTTGCACCGATAACGATGACTTTTCCACGTTCGTTTAATCCGTCCATGGTTGCAAGTAGTTGAGCGACAACTCTTCGTTCTACATCTCCATGTGTTTCTTCTCTTTTTGATGCAATGGAGTCGATTTCATCTATGAAGATGATTGATGGTGCGTTTTCTATTGCTTCTTTGAAGATGTTTCGTAGGTTTTCTTCGCTTTGTCCGTAATATTTGCTCATAATTTCTGGGCCGGAAAGCGTGAAAAAGTTTGCATTTGATTCATGAGCAACTGCTTTTGCAATCAGTGTTTTCCCAGTTCCTGGTGGTCCGTGTAATAAGACTCCTTTTGGTGGTTCAATGCCCATTTTTTCGAAGAGTTCTGGATGTTTTAATGGAAGTTCGATCATTTCTCTGACTTGTTTGATTTCGTCGTTGAGTCCGCCGATGTCCTCGTAGCTGATTTTTGGTATTTTTTGTTCTTCTGGATTTGTTGGTTTTTCACTGATTTTAACAGTTGTTTTTTGTTGGATGATGGCATGTTCGGTTTGGCTGTTTAGTTTGGTGACCACTAGATCTATTTTTCGTCCCATAACCGTTAGTTCAATGAGATCTCCTCTGGTGATAATGCGTCCTTCAAGAATTTGTGAGAGGTATTCTTCTCCGCCAATGAGTTTAAGTTCTTCTGTTGGTGCAAGTGTGATTTTTTGTGCTGGTTTAACAGTTGTTTTTTGAATGGTGATTTTATCGTCTATGCCGATGCCTGCGTTTTTTCTAGTTGTTCCATCAATGCGAATGGTTTTTGAGCTGGTGTCTTCTGGGTATCCTGGCCAGGCGATACTAGCGGTTTTGTTTTTACCGGTAAGTGTGACCACATCTCCTGGAATAATTTTGTGTTGATCTAGGATTTTCTGATCGATTCGAGCAATGCCTCGTCCGCTATCACGGGGTTTGGCTTCTTTTACTTTGAGTGTGTATTCTTCAGATTTTTTCATAGTCATCTCCTTTTATTTGAATTTAGAAAAAGTAAAAAAAGGATTTTGAGTTAGTTTTAGTCAATATTTATTTTGTTTCCTTTTTTCTTTTGTTTTCGTTTTTTTAGCGTGATGCTCAGTATGCCGTTGTTGTACTTTGCTTCAACTGGTTCTTTAGTTACTTCGGCTGGAAGATTGAGCTCTTTGGTAAATCCTCGTTCTGGGTCTTTGACGTCAAGAGTGAGGGTGTCTTTGTTGAGTTCGACATTGATATTTTCTTTGTCAACGCCGGGTAGTTCTACAGTGATGTAGATTTCTTTTTTGCCATCAATGACATCAATGAATGGTTCGGTTTTTTCTGTCGATAATCCAGGTTTTCTTTGGTTTGGCATTCCTGGCATGGTTGACGCGGTGTCTGTGTTGCTGAATTCTTGGTAATGTGGTTTTCCATCTGGTCCCATGTAGTATGACCATCCGTAAATCCGTGGTTTGTTACCAGATTGTTGGTTATTGTACTGGTTGAACGCGTTCATTTCTTGTTGAATTTGTTTGACTTGTTCTTCGAAGAGATCGAAGATATCCTGTGGAGATTGGTTGAAGTGGTTGCTGGTGAATCTGTTGAAGAAATCGTTTGGATCTCTGTTGTTTCTATCTTTTCTATTTGGTTTCTTATCTTTATTCATGTTTATCTTACCTCTTTATTGTTAGTCTTATTTTATTTTAGTCAACTTTAAGTTGACACTATATAGTGTATCGCTACTACTATAAAAAACTTTTGTTTTTGTTGGCTTTAAATTGACCAGATAAACGATTTATCGAAAAATTTATATTCTAGTTAAAAGAATATTTAATATATGGCGTATAAAATTCGATTAAAAAAAGTAAGAACTCCCGCACCTGGAAACCTCACCGGAGATATTGATTTTATATGTCAATCCTTTGGATACTTCTCACAACGAGATAAAAACAACACTGCTGGAAGTATCTTTCGATTACTGGTCAAAGATACAGCAGAAGGAGAAGGTCTCACGAGTGATGAAATCGCTGAAGCACTTGACTTAAGCCGCGGAGCCATTGTGTATCATTTAAATAATTTTATGGCAGCGGGTCTAGTCGTTAAAGAAAAAAACAAATATCGGCTTAGATCTCAAAGTTTACAAAAAAGCATCGAAGAAATACGCCAAGATACCCAAAGAGTTTTCAATGAAATACTAAAAATCGCAGAGGCAATCGATGAAGAACTTGGAAACTTTTACCGATAAAATATACCATCAAAGTATATACTTTTCATTAGGTATATAGATTATACCGATTAACTTTAAAGATGTCTCTGATTTACTACGAACTGTGGGTAAAAGAGAGAGGAATAATACTTTTTGCTACTTTTTCCTTTCTGAAATAAACTGCCTCTCTCTTTACTTTTTCTTATACAACCAAAAAAATGTACAAAATATATAGAATATTGAGATTAATCTTATAAATAAATAGATTATTGATGTATATTAATGATTATAAGTTACTAACGATAGGGGGAGCAGATTTCTTTATTTTTTAAAGCATCCCATCCTCTCTTTTCTCCCCCTTTCTTCCCTAATCATAACCGATACTTTTTTTATTATTTGAAAAATTAAATTGGGCAACCAGTTACACCATTCTTTTTAAAATAATGTTGATGATACGCTTCAGCTGGATAAAACTCAGACGCAGCCACGATTTCTGTAGATATAGGTTTTTTAAACGGTACTGATGATTGCTGTTTTTGCTTCGATATTTCAGCTAATCTTTTCTGTTCATTTGTGTAATAGAAAATCACTGATCGATATTGGGTTCCCACATCTGGCCCTTGCCTGTTTTTTTGTGTTGGATCATGAATCTTCCAGAAAATATCTAATAATTCCTCATACGAAACCACGTCTTCATCAAAATCAATGGAAACGGTTTCAGCATGTCCTGTTTTATCCGCGCATACTTCTTCATATGTCGGATTTTTTGTTATTCCGCCCATGTATCCTGCTACTGTTTTTCTTACCCCTTTTTTTTGTTCAAATTCGTGTTGAACTCCCCAAAAACATCCTGCGGCAAACGCTGCTTGTGCCATACACATATCTAAGATTCTTATCCCATATTAACTTTGTTAATAACTATCTTATATCAACGTTGAGAACATGATGATAAAGTAAACGATAAATACTGGAATGTATAATGCAATCCATCGTTTCATATTATGTTTTTTAACTTCGTATCCATCCATTGGCTCAATTGGAGTCATATCAATAAAAACAGCCATAATGGTAAACACATAAAACATTTGAAGTATTTCTGATGCAAAGATAATGTTGACTAGAAACGTAAGAATAGTCAACCCAAATAGTATGCTAAAAATGGTAAAATACATCCTACTATACCGTTTTTCTTTCTCTTCATTTTCAAGGGCAATATATGAAGCAAGTGAAAAAGTGTTACCAAGAATAGTACTAAAAAACGTAAGAATAGATCCTAGCGGCCAAAATACATGTTCTGTGGTCAATGAATATTTTTTAGAGTAACGAACACGCAACCCTTCTCTAATAAGATAAAAGATGCTTACCACGAAAAGATTAATCAGAAGTAGTGAATAGAAATGTGATAAATCCGTTGACCATGTCCAACTAAGAGAAAGTGACAAAATGACGATTGCAACACCAATCGAAGCAATTTCCTTTAGATGAACAGTAGATTTCTTTGAAACTTTCTTTTTTTCCTCGAACTGATGTTTCTTCTTTTTTCGTTCCCCTAATTTTTCACTTGTAAAATCAAAGAAGAATTCACTGATGGTACTCCCGAATAGATTAACAATATGAATAATAGAGATACTTGTAATAGTTGCAATGATGGGGGTTAATCGTTTATCCATGATCTGGCTGAGTGGTGATCGTTCGGGGCCTTTGTTCTCCAATTGTGTTGTTTCTAAACCAGTAGAAAAGACAATCACGTCTTTATGTAAATAGTAACTTGTTCCAAATGATGCGACAAAAGGAGTTGAAATGTATTGTTCTTCTATTTCAATATGATTGGAGGTTAACAGATATCCTACAATTTCGTTTGTTTTATTACCTCCTAAAAAGATAAGTTTTTGGTAATTGGAAGCAAACTCTGTAATATTAGTAATTTCAGTATCATAAACCAATTCGATTCTTTCTAGATCTGGGAGTTGTTGTTGAGCAAAATACATCAATAATTCTTCTTGGATGCTAAGATTATTTCCTTTGATAACCACGAGATCTGAATGGGTCAAACCGGAAAGTTGCTGTCGGATTTCTTCTTTTAACCCGGATAATGATGTTGAGGCTTGAGAAACCATTGAACTAATCTCTTTTGCAGCATTATAATGCTGAAGAATCTCGGTTGAACTCAATGCTTTATTCCAAATGAGCACTTCGTCTAAATCTCCACTGAAAGGATGAGTAATACTTCCGTTGTAGTTACCAAAATAAAGATTGTTCTGAGTGGTCAGATTATATCCAATTGATATGTTATGTTCTATTCCAGATTGCACTTCCATGCCATCAACATATAATCGAATGGTTGATCCATCAAATGATCCTGCGATATGATGCCATGAGCCATCCCATAGAGAAGAATCAACCTGTGGGGATTTCGCTACGCTTATTCCATCAGTAACATAAAAGGAGAGTCCACCATCACTATCAGTATAAAGCGCATATGAGGAATGATCATCTTCTGATGCTCCCTTTGATAAAAGATATTCAAAAGAAGTCGATCCCGTTTTTTTCACCCACGTTTCAATAGTGATTTCATCTGGTTCTAAAGAATCACTATTTTCAATGAAAATGTAATCATTCACTCCATCAAAGGAGGCAAGTCCTTTCCCAAGTTTGCCGGGTTGTACTTGGGCAGTTTCAAAGATTGTTCCATTATTATAACGTCCTGAACTATCCTTGACTTCGTCTTTGTTGCCCGTCCAATAATCTTCATCGAATCGCCAGTAACCAACAAGTCCGCTGGTATCAATGGTTGTCAAATAATCTTGTTCTGAAGATGGTTCTGATTCTTCTACACATCCACTAAAAAATGGAAGCGTGAAACTAATCATTAATAATAAGGGAATTATTATTTTTTTAATCATTTATTTAGCCTCTCAATCAGTTTTTCGATGGTTCTTTTGCTAATCTGTCTTGTATTTTTTGACTAGTAAGTTCGTTAATTGCATCGGTTGCAATCCATCTTGAGGTTTTATTCTTTTTCTCTATCATTTTCTCAGCGATTTCTATTGCTCTTTTATTCAAAAAACGATTTCGTTTTCCAATATTTCGAAGTGACCAGTTTACTGCTTTTTTCACATATTTACGTTCATCACTGCTTTCCCGCATGATAATTGGAAAAAATACTTCAAATGATTCATTAGATGCTTTCTTATCATGAGTGGCAAGCGCTGCGATTAAGGAAAATGCAGCTCTTTTAACATATTCTTTGTTTCGTTTGCTCCATTCATTTATTTTTTTACGGGCAAACGTTGTTTTGTCAAAAAGATTAGAACAGCAATGATCACAAAGATCCCATGAATTAAAATCCATCGCCCATGTTTCCATTTGTTCTTCAGTTACCTTTCTTGGTTCATCAAGTAATACAGCAAGCATTCGGGCTTCATGGATATTCGTTTTCCATAAATTTAATGCAAGCGAATGATTCTTTCTGATTGTTCTTGCATATTTTCGTAATTCTGAAACAGAGATACCTATTGCAGTAGATGTATCTATCCCAAATCGTTTCATTTTTTCTAAACGTTGTTCATCTCCGATTTCATTGAGATGTTTGATGATTCGTTCTTCATTCATCTTGATGTATAAATACATCAAATTGATTTATAGATTTTTAGGATGCTTATGGGATTTAGAAAAAGTATATTCCTATTGCAAGTCCAACAAGAAAACTAATTGCAATATCGATAACAAATCCTATCTTTTCTTTTTTATTCAACTGGTATTCCCTCTTCTTGTGCTAGATCTTGTAATTCACATAATGTTTTATTGAGCATCTTTTGGATTTCTTCTTGTTTTGTTTGAGATAGTTCGATGACAAGTTTTCTTATTTGAAGCATAGTACTGATGATTTCAGATTTTTCTTGATTGATAATTTCAGAAAGCATGTTTCGGAATTGATTGATTTTTTCCTCCATTTCTTTTGCATGTTTTCTTACATTTTTGAGTTGTTCAATTCCTTTTTCTGTTGTTTCATACACGGTTTTTGATCGTTGTTCAACTTTATTGATTTGAATCAAGTTATCTTTTTCTAATTTGGTAAGAAGAGGATAAATAGTACCTTTGCTTGGAGTCCAAGCTCCATGTGTTTTTTCCGTGATTTCTTTTAAGATATCGTATCCAGATTTTGGTTTTTTATGTAATGTATGAAGGATGTATACGGCAAGAATTCCTCGTTGTTTACCTGATTTTGTTTGAAAGTTGAATATTGTAGCCATTGTTTCTTATGTAGTCACTGCCATTATTTATATATTTCGATATTGAACCGTTCGGTATCGAAATATTTATATATTGACGATAAATAATAGATACCATAGAATTAAAAAAGATGCCTTGATTCCAACATAAATTTAAATGGGGGACAACAGCAAACATGTTAGATAAAATCGGCACACAAATAGAAAAACACCCATTTCTCACCATAATATTCACGATACTTCTTACTATCGCTTTTGCTATCAACATTCCGAGCATGAACATGAACACCTCTACTGAAGATTTCATGCCAGATTCAGAAATCGCAAATGCAAACAGTCGAATTAGTGACTACTTTGGAAAAAACCAAGACGTGGTCATGATCCTCACCGAACATAAATCAAATGCAAACTTACTCACACCGAAATCAATCAGAAACCTCCATTCCATTTCCCAAAAACTCTCTGAAAACAAAGATATTGAAACAGTGATGAGTTTCACTAATTTTATCGAAATGATTTGTGGTATAGAATATAACAATTCCATTGAAAACAGCACAGATGCTCAAATTCAAACCGTATTAAATGATATCCTCAACGATCCAGATTTTCAAGAACAATCCTTGTTAGAAACTGATGATCCAAATGAAGAATATGAATACAATCGATTTCCTAGATTATCAAAAGGAAGATCATTTGAATGTGCTGATATTAAGAACACATATATTCAACAAAAAGATGAAACCATTACTTTTACTATCGAAGTCTATGATCTCTCCGCATTAGAAGATCAAATCACAAAACCATTTTTTCCACTAAACGTGATGGAGTGGTCTATTTCATTTTCCAATCAAATCGGTCCAAAACAACTCCAAGATATTGAGTATCGCATCGCAGCTCATTTAGAACCAAAAAACGAACTTTGGACCGTTGGAGAAGGTGTTTTTTCCAACCTAAAGAATATATTTTCTCAAATCAGAAATAAAGAACTTCGTAACACATTCAATACTTCTGTTGCCCTATGGATTAGCCCTCCGGGATTAGACACGTCATTTCCCATTCAACTTTCCTCCGCAGATCTCTATTTTGAAGAACAAGAAAATAAGATCACTTGGACCGTAAATAAAACTGAACTAGGAACGTATGGTGTCGCACCAGAAAATGACGGATTTGGTCTTCCTGCACGACTTGGAAATTTTTCCGCCTCCTTTCAATATTATCAACTCCCACTCCTTCGGCTTCCATGGTTACGAATAAACACTGAAATGGAAACTATTCAAAACATCATCGATACCATGCAACAGCGACCAGTGTTATCAAAAATTTCTGATGGCATGATGAGCAAGTTCTCATCTTTTTCTTTTGAACAATTTGATGATATGGAAACCATGCTTTCCAACAATGATAATACAATCAATGAAATATCGCTAACAGCAGTGGAATCCTGGTGGATCACTTCTGATACCGCACCAGATGATCATGTCTCTGCTGAAACACTGTTTATCAAACCGAGTTTCATGGATGATTTAAAAACATCAACTCTCACGTTTTTACCAAAACAATTTGAACCTGGGGAAAGCACCAAACAAACATTACTGATGGCATTCATTAACGGAAGCCTTCCAGAAGATGAACGAAAAAACATTGTTGAAACGTTCAATCAAGAAATCAATGAGTTAGAATCAAACTCGGATTTCACCTTAAAAACAGCAGGAAACACTCAGTTATCAATTGAAATCGATGAAGTATCTATGGAATCAAACATGATTATCATGCCATCAATTTTTATTGCTATTCTCATTTTATTATTCATAACATTTCGTAAAGCAAGCTATATGGTGCTCCCATTAATCGGCCTTTCCATCTCGATTCTTTGGGTATTTGGCACCATGGTTCTGCTTGGAATTAATTTCAACATGATGTATGTAGCATTAGTTCCACTCATGCTTGGTCTTGGCGTTGATTATGCGGTTCACATGTTTCATAATTACCGATCGGAACTATCAAGTGGACAAACCGTCACTCAAGCAATTAAATCATCAATTAACGAAATTGGAACTGCCCTCTTCCTTGCAACAATTACTACCGTGATAGCATTCCTTTCATTTTTAACTGCAACGATTAAACCCATTCAAGATTTGGGATTACTTTCTGCAATTGGTATTATTTTCACCTTTATTATCACCTTGACTTTCCTTCAGGCAACTCGGTATCTAATCGATAAAAAATGGAAACCAAAAAAACCAAAATCGTCAAAGAATTCAGTGGAGAACTGGTTAAAAAAATTATCAACAGTACTAATCCATCATTCAAAAACAGTGATTGTGATTACAATTGTAATTTCAGCAGTAATGGGAATAGCAGCTTTGCAAGTAAAAACCTCGTTTGATATGGCCAGTATGCTTCCTGAAGATAACCCAACTATTGAAATCTTCAATGAAATCGGTCAAACATTTCCTTCTTCTGGAATGGATCAAGAATATGTGCTCATCGAGGGAGAGGTATCCACTACAGAAACATTATCCGGGATTAAACAAGCCATTCATAACATTCATGATAATGATTATGTGGCAGTGAATCCAACAGGAAGTCCTAAAATAATATCTGTTATTTCTATCATTGATGATGCCGTTGAACAGAATAAGAGTTTACCGGCCATTTTTGAGTTGGATCAAAACAATATCCCTTCCAATGAAAAAAACGTGAAAGATTTTTTTTCGTATTTACTCAATCATGATCAATACAAAGAAGATATGAAATCAGTTCTACACCAAAATGACGATTCATTTGATGCAACCGTGATTCGAGTGTATACAAATGGTGAATCTCAATCTGAGGAAGCTGAAGAAGCAAGTGGGAAAGGAGAACGATTGTATCAACAACTCAATGAAGATGTAACTGGCCTTGAGGATGTAGAAGTCACGGTTACAGGATCTGAAACACTTATGTTTGTTACCGCGCAATCGTTAACGGAAAGCCAGATTAGTTCTACGGTTATTTGCATTATTCTTGCTGCTATTGTGTTACTTATTGTTTTTAGAAATACAATGTTAAGTTTATTGACGCTTATTCCTGTTTTGTTATCCATAAGTTGGATTCTTGGAACTATGTTTTTTATCGGTCTTGATTTAAACATTATGACGGTTATGATCACCTCCATTACCATTGGTTTAGGGGTAACATATGCCATTCATGCCGTTCAACGATTCCGATTAATTGCAGATACAACAGGAGATATAAACAAGGCAGTATCTTCAACAGTGTGCCACACTGGTGGAGCAATTCTTGCTTCAGCAGCAACCACTGTTGCCGGTTTTGGAATTCTTATGCTTGCTCCAATTACACCACAGCAACAATTTGGATTGATCGCCTCAATTACTATTGTGTATTCGTTGTTGACCACTATTCTTATATTGCCTCCGTTGCTGAAATTGTGGGCTGAATTGCGGAAGAAAAGAAAAGGATTCATTATTACTAAACCGAAAGATTGATAAGGGAGAGTCTTTAAAAAGGAAAAAAGATAAAACCTTGTGTTCAATTTGATATGTGGCAGGGATTTACTGTGGATGAAAAAGACAAAAAAGCATTCCTTAAAGATTTCAAAGATGCAGATATCGATACAAAACTTGACATGTGGTTCTTCGCCTTAGATCAAGAAGGATTATGGGAAGAAATGCTTGATCAAATGTCAAAAATTGCTCGTATTAAACAGCTAAAAGCAATGAAAAAGAAATCGTAATCACA
>Ga0102934_1003119_pt1 | contig 11352 bp, 4 predicted proteins | sample SalPonR2_A_D1_MG_FD_78175 | JGI IMG/M metagenome (GOLD analysis project Ga0102934, IMG submission 78175) | Salt pond soil microbial communities from South San Francisco under conditions of wetland restoration - Salt Pond MetaG R2_A_D1_MG | ecosystem: Environmental > Aquatic > Marine > Intertidal...
ATGCCAGTTTTCGTGGGCTTGGTCTAAGCGCTCAATCAGTGCGTCCAGCTGCGCCTGCTTATCTGGCTCCTGTATCACCCACTGCTGATTGACGCCCGGCGCTGGCTTGTCATAGTTAGTAGACACACGCTTAGCGTAGTAGCCCGGAGCCGTAGGCTTGGGCATGTCGTGCTCGGGAGACACCCCACCGCGCGCAGCCCGCCTACGTAGGTTTGCAAGCCCCCGCTCCAGCGTGCGTTCGGTAATGCCTAACTCGCGTGCAGCCTTTCTGCCAGAGCCTGCTGCGGCAATAGCATTTAGGTACTCAAGCTGTCTTTGCGTGGCGAAAGGACGTAGGTGGTCCATGCGTTACTCCCATTCCGTGTAGTCGACAAAGTCTAGGTACGTCTGGATGTTAGGGGAGTAAGACACGCCCCGACGCATGTTTTTTGTAGATTTGACGTGCGCTTTCAACGACCGCTCAATGTAATCTCGACTGATAGCCACGCCCGCGCCTTTGTCGCCATGCTTCTCATTGAACTTTACCATCTCGTCTATAATGTCGTTGGCGAGGGCGTAGTCTTGGAACCGCAGGGCGACGTAGTAGCGCTTGGCCAGCCCCGTGCGTTTATCAGCAACTGCACGATCCAGCTTCTTCAGCGCGCGACTCTTTTCTTGCGCGTAGGTGTACTCGACGGGGGCGAACCCGACGGCTTGCAGGAATATGTCAGAGGTGTTCAGGTCATCCACGATAGGGTCGCCGCGGCGCGTCAAATACGCGTCGTCTATACTTATGCGCCCTGCTTTCAGTAGGTTACGGAGGGCGGCGGGAGACCCACGCTCTACCCCTCGCGCGATGCCACGAGTGTCCCCGTTATTAAGCGCCTCGATAGTCTCCGCCGCACCTTTGTACCCCTGCATGCCAACACTTACTGCGGGGCCGAGATGGGAAAACAGCTGCTCTTCAAGCGATTGGCTATCCGCAAACGGGTTGTGTCGGAACAGAAGGTCGGACAGCCCCATACGCGACGCGACGTCTACCCCAGTAAGTTCTGATGCAAGCCCTTTGTACGCCATCTCGCCCATGAACTTGCGGTTCATGGTGTCCCAATCTTCCTCGTCGTCTTCAACAAAAAACATGTTGTATAGCGCACCCACTGCGCCGTAGAACGGAAGCCCTTGCGCGCCCGCCAGTAAGAACGACGACCCGGTAATGCCTGCCAGTTGCTTACGTGCGATCTTTTTATCTTCAGGGGACAAGTTCTTGTCGAACGCGCGCTTCATGGTCTTGAACAGGAGATAATACATTGCCATGCCATACGGCTTGTACATCATTACTGAGCGCATCAAACCGTGCTTAGCGATAGTCGGCAGTGTGGCAGTGATGTTACCGCCGTTGAGCTCTTGCGCGTTGTACAGCGCGTCTGTAGCCGCGAGCTTTTGTAACTCTGAATCGGGTTTGTCTTTGTTTTTCGGGTCCGCACGGAGCTTGTCTAGCTCCAGCATGTACGCAGTGCTCATAGCGAACTGACGGTTGAATCGCTCCATCTCGTGAAACACGTATGCGCTCATATGCGAGAACTTGCGCCCGAAAGATGATTTACGACCAAACTCATCCATGTCAGCTAGCTGCTCATCGACCAGTGACCGACGGAACATACCGCGCGCGTTAGCCGCATTGACCAGTGTGTCCATACCGTAGTCGTCGAGCAGCTTAGTAATCTTCTTGGCGTTTTTGCCCAGATACTCGTCGAGGTCTGCGCGCCGTTCCAGCGACCCGTCAGCCTTCAGTGTGTAGTAGTTGTCGATGGAGTAAAACGACCGTTCTTTCATCGACTTAGTGTCGCCAAACGCTTCAAACAGCTCTACCTCGCGTCCGTCTTTACTGCCTACACCTGTAGCACTGTTGCCGTACAGTCGGTTTGCTTTGGCTGCCGCTGCGCCGCTTTCTTTGATGCCATACTTAGCCCCCAGCATGGGCATAATAATCAGTGGGATTTGCGAGCCGTTGACAATAGCTGACGACAGGTTGAACCCGATCGTGCCGATAAAGCCGACCTGATTGAGTTTAGTGGCAAGCCTGTCTTGCAAGTCCATCGGTGGAGACGCTGCGAACGTAATGTGGCTTTCAAGCGCCTTGAACACCTCTTCGTTGAGCTTGTCTTTCTTTTTCTGCTCACCGAAGTCTGCAAGTAGCGCGCGGAGCTCTTTCGTAGCACGGAGCTTCGACGCGGTAGACGCGAGCGAGTACGCCTTTTCTTGTAGCGCCGCGACTGGGTCTACCTCGAATCCGGCGGTGCCTTCGCGCTTACGCATTGCTTTTGCGACTGACGATTCCGGCAGGATTTGCAGGAACGACGCCATCACATCGTTAACGACCGCGTCTTTTTGGGCGTCGTTTGTTACGTTTTTGTTTAGAGAGCGAAATATATCGCCTACAAACGTATCGTCAGGTGCAGTACGCCACTTTTGTGCGAGCTGCCCGCGCTTGAACAGGTCGATGTTGCCTGCAAGCATAATGGCTTTATCTTCGGGTTTGCCTTCGGCTTTGTAGCGCTCAACAGCGTCCTTCTTTACTTCCTGCACGGTGTCCCGCAATGCTTGCGCAAACTTAATGCGCTCATCTGCGCTGTCGAACGTAGTGACAGTCCACTCGCCAGTCTCGGGGTCGTTGTATGACATCCAATACTCGCCCGGCCGCACCAGCGCGAAATAGGGGTCAACCTGTTTTTTCTTAAGCTCTTCAGTAACCCTGTTCTTTATGCGGCGCGCTTCAGCTTTGTCGTCTACTAGCTCATCAATGCGCGTATCCATCGCATCAAAAAACTCGTCAAACAGTTTCCGGTAAGTCTTGTTGATTGAGTTGTAAGCGTCTTGTGCTTCTTTGCCCATGCGGTCGTACCGGGGCTTAAGCGTTTTGTATACCGCTAGCTTGTCTGCGTCGTCTTTGTATACTGACTGGTTTTTGCGAGGGTCGACCTCTTCCAGCGTGCTAATTCGCACCACTTCCGCGAGCTCTTTGGATTTTTCTGGGTTCTTTTGCTGCCACGTCTTAAGTGATTTCAGCTGTACGTCGAACGTAGGCGCAAGTTTGTTGACGCTGTTATGCAGCGTCTCGATCATGGGGGCGAGCTTCTCTGCGTTTTTGAACCCCATGCTTTTGGCTATGTCGCCCAGCTGCTGGGTGTTTGGCAGTGTCAAGAGCGATGCCTGTACTTTGTCCGTTAGCGTTGATCCAGACACTGACTCAACCCACATATCTTTTTGCTGGCTCCACGGGCGCTTCTTCGCACGGTTTTTATCCAACAGTGACTCAGTGTTGTTCTCCAGCGCGCGCGAATTCAGCGCTCCAGCGTTCCGAGAGTCCGGCGCGGGGGACATAATTGCGTATATGAACTTATCTGCGGCGTCGAGGGCAGTTTCAGGGCGTCGGGCAGACATGCCGACAAGTTTGCGCAGTAGATTGCCGATGGCCCGCTTCACTTTTGTTAGCAGTGTCACGGGCTCACCGGTTTCTTTCATCTGCGCCAGCTGTTGCTGGAAGTCAGTGTTACTGAATACTTCAGCTGTAAATTCGTCAATGGTTTTCAGCGCATATTGGCTTTCGCCAAGCGTCTCTTTTATGCGCTCGTACAGCTCTTTAAGTTGTTTGACCTCCGGTTGTGACTTAGCATCACTGAGCTTATGTGATGTTGCGGCATGCGCGGCTTCATGGAGGAGCGTATGAATAGTCTTGAGGCCATTCTCGGCATCCAGCTGGATCGTGTTTGCCTTCGGGTCATACCGCCCGAGGGTAGGCACACCATCTTCGCCCTTAAGATTGTCGATCACCTCCTGAGTAGTATTGCTACGGGATAAAGTGTTCGTCAGTGCCTGTGCAATGTCGGCAGTGCGCGAGTTCGCTGTAGTCAATGCTATTGTACGGAGCGCCCCAAGTACATTCCCATTTTGCAATTGTGTAAACGCAACGGGGTGGAGCGGCTCGTTTGTCAACATTGCTGGCGGAATACGCAGTTCTAGCAGATCACTGAAATCGTCCAGATCGTACGAGGACACTGCGTCTACATCGTACTCAGTCGCTGTCACGTCATCCATCAACGCGTCAAAAGCGTCTTGCTCATTATCGGCTTCTTTGACTTCAGGCGGCTTGATGTCCGATACGCTCACGCCTTCTTCCGCGGCGCGACGCTTGTAATACTCATCGACAGTAAGCTGCTCCGCGGGGCTAGCTGAGTAGTCTTTGTAGAGCGCTTTGTTGACTAGCTTGGCGGACTTTTTCGGGTTCATGCCCGCCGGTTTATTGCGCGTAGCCTCATTCATGCTAGCGCCGCTCTGCATCACTTCGTAACGACGTATCTCTCGTTCAAGCGCGTTTTTGGCTTTGTCAGACAGGTTTTTACGGACCCACGCCGCGGCCTTTTTGGCTTTCTCAGGCGTGAACTGTCGGTAGTATTTATCTTCTATCGCGGTCGTGTCTTTACCGAGCGCGCCTTTGCTGTTGCTTACTGTAACCCGGGGGCCTAAGTAGTAAGCAATCATGTCCAAACCTTTATCCATAAATGGAAGGGCGTTGAATAAATCGTATGCGGCTTTTGCCTCGCCTTTAGCTGTCTCGTCTAGGCGAGAGATTTTTACCTTGTCGTCTTTCAGTAAATTCTTTTGGTCGGCAGGGACAACCGCGGCATCGGTAATCGCCATATACGCGCGCAGTTCAGGGTCTGCGTTGTTGTTCCACTTAAGCGCATGCTTTACGTCAAGGTCTTCGACCGTGTCACGGGTAGTAGGGGCTACTCCACGCCGAGGTGCCGCTTCAGCGTTTCGCTCGCCTGCTGTTTTTTGTTGAGTGACTTTGGCTTCAGGGCTCGCTTTGACCGACTTTTTAGTAGGTGCTTTTCGCTCGGCGGGCTTCTTCGCCGCTGGCGCTTTTTTGGCCGGTGCCGCTTTCTGTTTAGGTGCGGCTTTTGCCTTTGGCTGTGCTTTACTCGGGGGCTTCGCTTTTGTCTTGGCCGTTGCATCGCTACCCTGTTTGGCAGGTTGTGTCGCGGTTTTGTTGCGCGTCTCTACGTCGTCAATGCGGTCTATGACGCGCTGCTGCGCTGCTACCTGCTTGACGTCCCCTGCCTGTTTTGCTTTTTGCAGCTCTTCTTGCGCTGCGGCACGGCGAGCTACTCGTTTCTGGGCAGTGCGCTTGCGTTGTGCTTTAGCTTGAGGGCTTGGCTCTTTTGCTGCCGGTTTAGCAGGTGTTATTGCCGGTTCGGCCGGTGGTACTGATTCGGCCGGCGTTACCGATTCGGCCGGCGCTACCGATTCGGCCGGCGTTACCGATTCAGTTAGTGCACCACGCTGAGCCGCTTCTCCTCCGTCAACAGGCGCAGGGCTACTGAGATCATCAGCCACTGCTCGTCCCCCAACTGCTGGAGCGCTGGGTCGAGGTCGATCGGGGGTTGGCACAGGCTGTGTGGGCTGTTCTCCTCGCGCTCCATCAAGTCCAGCACCCGGAACGCTGCTTCCAGCGTCGGCCGGTCCAGTTGGTCTAACTCCTGCGTCACCTGTTCTATCTTGACGTCCATTACCTTGCCCTCTTATTAGTGGGAGTGTTCCTTGATTTTCAGGCACGCCATCAAGATAGCTGGTGATCGCCTGCTTTGTGCGCTGGCTAGTCTTTGCGTAGTTAGCTACACGCAATAAGTTCTCACGAAACTTACTTTCGGGTACGCGCGTGCCTTCACCTAAGTCAGCACGGATGCTTGGGTTGCGGATATTCAGTCTATCTAGCAGGGGGGTCACGACTTTTATTTGGGGCGTAGGCTCTGTAGTGGCGTCACGACGCTGACCTACATTTGCGATACCAAGCTGCTGCGGCTCTTGCGCGGCCTTACGCTCAGGAATAGCTGCTTCTAGGCTGCCGACGTCTGCGTTGACATCAGTATCTTGCGGCGGCGCTGTAGGCGCTTCTCTGCTGGCTGGCTCTGCACGCTGTACATCCACGGCGCGGCGCAGCATGCGCTCTTCGGACTCAGTTAGCTGGGTATTTGTTATGCCCACAGCGCCCAACGCTTGCTTAGCGTTGTTTATGAGCGTGCCATAGTTACGCGTTGGGACAGACTCTATGACCGTCCGAAGCACTTCGTCGCGGCGCTGTTGCGTCTCTTGCTGGCGCTGTGTCTCTACTCTAGCGTCCGCGGACTCTGTGTCGGAGCGCTGTCGGGCGCGCTGTTGTTCGCTTTCCAATGCACTCACTGCGTCGTCTACCGCAGCGGCTTCAAACAAATCTTGCGTGCGCGTGTCCTGAGCCCTATTAGAGAGTTCTGGCTCTGTAATGCTACGTGTAGGCGCTGCTCGGTCGTCTCGGCCGCCAAACATATCTGCCTGTTCTTGGAGTGCACCAGTATAGTCGGGGTCGTTGCGGTCGACGTCTATAGCAAATCTGTCTGGATCGCTAGGGGTAGCCACGGCATCAAGCAACTCACCTTCGCCCTGTACATCGTCCTGATCGGTATCTAATCGAGTACCGCGGGCGCGGCGGCCGACAATAAGGTCAGCGACCATCTGCACAGTTGCGCCGACACCGGCACCGTACCCAGCTTCTTCCGCGACGCCCTGTAGTAGACGAACCTCGTCGGAGTAGCCCTGCGCAATAGCGTTCTGCATGATGCCCGCAACGCCTTCCTGCCCTCCTTCATAAATACCCTGTTTTACCGCGTTAGCGACATACTCCGCCAAGTCTTTGCCCGGCTCACTGGTACGAAGGAACTTCACGACGCGGGAAATCGGGGCAAACTCGGATAGACCTACGCCTGCACCTTTGAGCGCAGAAGAGCCTCGTTCTTCCTCCGTAGCGCCAAGGGCACGAGCGCGCTCACTTGCTTCTCCAGCGCCAGCGCCTATGCCAATAGCAAGCGCAGCGGGGAGCCCTACACCGGGGATTAATGCGGGGGCAGCCATACCGACAAACGAGCCGAGGGCCTCGCTAAACTTACGGGTGATGGAGTCTTCCGTACCGCGGTCGGGGGCTAGATACTCTTGCGCGGGGCGGAAAAACTTTTTGACGCTGTCGCGAGCGCCTGTCTCCGCTTCCTCGTCGAGCATAGTCAGTGCCCCAAGAATGCCTAGCTCAGCGGTGTTGTTTATCGCGCCAGAAGCGATGCCTTTAGGTATTTCCTGCAAGTAATCGCCGACGCCGGGCTTCGGCATATCAGCTTCTACCTGCTGTCGGTAATAGGCATCGCGAGCAAGCGCGTTGATTTGCGCTTCCGTCGCACCTTCAGGGGCTTCTACGCGTACGGTAACTCCGGTCGCGTTGTCTTGCACCTTATAAATAGGCATTAGATTTTACTCGCGGGTAATACTTGTGCCGCTGCTAAAGGGCTCTGTATTTTTCGGTCGCATACCCAACCGCTCGTTTACAAGGTCAACAGTAGCTTGGTATTCATTCATAACCCTACGGCGCTCAGTATCTATTTTTTGCAGTATTTTATTTGCGCGGTCTTCATCGCCGTCTTTTACAGCTTCCTGATATTCGCGCATTGCTGGATTAGCTAGTGGGTCACGAGACTTGGCGTTGTAGTCCTCCATAAGCTCTTGTGCCTCACTTTTTGCGGCAAGGAGACGCGCCTCATTTTGTGCGCTTTGCGCCATTTTGCGTAGATTATTGCTTGCGTTGGCGACGAGCTGACGACCGTACGCATCTAGCTCAGCCATGTAGACCTGCCGCTGATGCACGTTTTTGGCCTCATTTACCGCGCGTTCTTGCTCCGCAGCACTAAACCTATCGCCCATTGCGACTTTCATAGCTGTGACCGCACTTTGCTGTCGCTGGTTAGCGTAAGACTCACGTTTATTAGCTGTATCCAACGCTAACTCTCTACTGCGCAACTGAGTACTGAGCCCCTCTTTGCGGAGGTCCATTATTCCTTGGATGCCTTTTGCTTCGGCGGCTTCTTGCTGCGCACGGGTTTTTGCGGCTGCACCTGATGCAGAGGCCATTGTAGACCCGAGCCCGCCCGTATTGGCCATACCTCGCAGAAACGACGCGAGCTGCTCACGACGGTTGCGCTTCGGGTTAGTGATCTCGTCAAGCCGCGCTTGCGCTTGCTGAATCATGTCTTTGTATTCAGCGTCAGCTTGGTCAATACCCAAAATTCCAGTCGCGGTTTTAGCAGACTCTCTGTAGTCAGGCGTAGACAAGTTACCACGCGCAAACGACGTCAGGCTATCTTGCGCCGCGGTGTCGCCTTCGTAGGGGGTCGTGTCAACGTACTCTTCGCGTGTGGGCCGCTCGCCGACTCCCGGGCCGCTTTGACTTACATACGACGAGTCGCCCGCGCTAAGTAGTGGCGGTCGGGCTTCTTCGTCGGGTACGTCGGGCACGTCTTTGAGCTGGAGTTTATCAGGCGGAGGCATTTCCGCTGACTGTTGTGGGTTGGGTTGGGCGGCGCTACGGTCTCCAGCAAAAAATGCAGACAAGAAATCTACTGGGCCTTTAGCTGCGCGAGAGACGTCTTTTCCAAACGCCTCTAAACCTTGCACGGCAGGGTCAACCACAGCCCGCTTCATTGTATCCCGCGTTTCTAGTCCGATGCCAGTTGCAGAGCGGATCATCTTCGCTACTTCTTCGTCACTAAGCCCTTTTGTTCGGCCCGGGAATCGTTTGCGAAATTCTTCAACATTTACGTCCCCGCCTTTCTCAAACGCAACAATACCGCCGCCAGCATACTTCGGCATGTTGGCCATGTTCGGGGCGGGCGCAGCAGCGATGCCCATCTGCATCATGCGCTTTTTGCGGTCGGCCTCTTTCTTCTGGAGCGCGCCGCCGACGTTTTTTGTGACCTCGGCTTGAGTCATCTCCATCAGCTCTTTTTCGCGCTGCTGCTTGATAGTGTCCGGCGTATCCTGCATTTGCATAGCCATCTGATTTGCGACAGCTTCTTTGTCTGACTTCAGTTTCTGCAACGCAAGCAAGTCCAACAGCTGTTTATCCTGCTGGTATTTTTGCTGCAACGCCTGCGGGTTGCCTCTGTAGGCGTCAACACGGCTGTTAATGTCGCGATCAATGCTCATAGCTTACGCCTGCTTTACGTCCCGGGGTCACTGCCCGAGTCTTGGTTAGAGTTACTACCGCCGTCTCCGCTACCGTCTCCGCTACCGTCTCCGCCGCCCATCAGGATGCTTAGCAGGTCGAGAATACCTCCAGCGCCAGCGCCGAGGTTAGAGAGTCCACTAGGCTGAATGTATTGGCGGGTCTGTGCGCTTACTGGCAGTCCTTGCAGCAACGACTGTTGGAACTGAATCTGTTTGTACGGCCAGAGGCGCTGTTCTTCAAAGTTAGCACGATCGGCAGCGATGCCTTCACTCTCTATAGCGCGCTCTCGCTCGCCCATGTCAGCTTGAGAGCGGTACTTGTCGAGGTTAGCCGCGAGGCTAGACAGCCCGTATTGCTGATTCTGCCCCGTAGCACGGAGCCCAAGGTCTTGTTCAGTGTTGAACTGCTGCGCGCCTGTTCGATAGGCGTCCGCATAGCCTTTTCCGGTTACATCACCGATATTGCGCAGCAAGTTCCGGTTCAGCTCGGACTCCATAATTGCTTGCCGAGAGCCTCCGTATGCTCCCGCTTGGGTAAGGCGGCCCGCGTCTTGCGTGCGCTGAATATCTGCTTGCCGCGTCAATTCGTTAATCGTCGGGTTTAGCGCTTCCTGAATGTACGGGTTCATATACTGAGAGGCTACACCGTCATCAGTAAAGCTCTGCGGAGTGAACGTATCCGTTGTGCCATCAGGTAGAGTCAGCCCCGCAATACCCGCAAAGGCATCGGTTTGGTTCTGCGTAGGCCCGGCAGTGAGCTCGCCCGGGTATACCTGATACGGCTCCTCAGACATGCCCCAGCCTTTGCCGAGCATGTCTGTAACATAGTCGCCCGCCCAGTTAGCGAGAGAGCCGGAAGTACCAGCTATGTTGCCTGTGGGGTCTGCTTCGCTCATGTCGGCATCATCCTGTTCGGGTTGATCTTAGGTGCTTGGCGCTGCTTGCCTGTGCGCTGTTTACGCACGCGCTCCATCATCTGGTACAGCGTATCTGCACCTGCTTGTGAGTTGCCATTACCCAAATGACTAACCACGTCCGCAGGGATAACAAACTCTCCATGACTCAATGCAGCGGGGCGTTGGCCTTCAATTTTTGCCGGAACCCGATCTGCCATGCCATCTGTACGCCCGGGCATGTACCCGCCTTGGGCTAAGCTCACGATTCCGCCGCCGCGGTAAGGCTGTACATCTGGCTCGTCTCGGTTTCGCACACCGCCGCCAGAATCGACTTGGTACACGTCTCCAGTGCCAGATACGAAATTATCGCCCGCGCCGCCTTGAGCGTCAGTACCCACTGCACCGCCTGAAGTGTTTCCCCCGCCAATATCAGTAAAGTAATCCAGTGCAATCGCTCCGGGGCGGCGGTTAGGTGGAGCCATGTCCGCGGTTAGGGGGATTCGCGTGCGAGACCGTGGAGTCTTTGTCACTTCCCCCTGATACCCAACGTCCGGGATGTCAGGGCTTGCAAACCCCGATCCAGACAGCAGGCCAGAGCCGAGGAGCGCAATAAGGCCCTCGATAGCAAGCCCGTCGCCGCCGTCGCCGCCACCACCAAAAAGCCCGCCGAGTATATCCAGTATTCCGTCCATAACTTATCCTTTATACCCTATAGCTTGCAGGAGCTCTGCAAGCCCGTCTTTGCTTTTTGTGGCTGTAGGCGATTTAAGTGGTCCTAGCCCGAAGACATCAAACTCGTCCGATTGTTGCGGGTTTGCAAATATGTCCTCGAAATTATACACGTAATCTATCTCTGCTACAGGCCCGGGTTTCTCCTCAATTACTGTAGGGGGTGCAGACGCGCTAAACCCTCTCGGGCCGCGGGCTCCGTCCACGCCGTCCGCCCCATCTAGCCCATCTATTCCGTCTACACCATCTAGTCCGTCGCCATCGTCATCGCCATCGCCGCCGCCTCCGCCGTCACCAGTGCCGTCGTCTGTACCATCTCCATCACCGCCGTCGCCGCCTCCGCCGGCATCTCCTCCCTCGCCAGTATTATCCCCGACATCATCTCCACCCCCGCCATCATCTCCCGCGCCGTCGTCGGTTCCACCGCCACCACCGCCGCCTCCGCCGTCGTCAACAACCTCGTCGTCAACAACCCCGTCGTCAACAATTCCGTCGTTTATGGTCCCGTCGTCTTGATTGTCTACAAGCCCGTCGTCGACGCCGTCGTTGTCAGTGTTGCTACCTGCACCAATGTCATCGTCGACTGCGCCATTATCAGTACCTTGATCTACACCTGAGCCCCCTCCAGCGTCAGCGTCTCCCCCTGTATCTCCATCTCCCCCCGCAG
>Ga0102934_1003121_pt1 | contig 11348 bp, 18 predicted proteins | sample SalPonR2_A_D1_MG_FD_78175 | JGI IMG/M metagenome (GOLD analysis project Ga0102934, IMG submission 78175) | Salt pond soil microbial communities from South San Francisco under conditions of wetland restoration - Salt Pond MetaG R2_A_D1_MG | ecosystem: Environmental > Aquatic > Marine > Intertidal...
CGCCCTCACTCCCTCCCGCCCTTCCTCCCCCTCCCCCGTACATAGTAAGAATAATACATGTGGTCGGCAGTCATAAAGACCATGGTTCGCCACGTGTGCTCGGCGCGCCAGTCGTCGATGTCTTCCTGCAGGGTCCATGGAATGCACGCGCGAAAGAGAGGGGAAGGGAGGTTCATACCGATGACAAGAGAATGCTCGATGAGGTTGGAAGGAACTAGGAAGAGACTGTCACAGAGGATAGAGCATGTTTCTGGTTGAAGGGGAAAAAAAGTTCAAGGGGGAAAGCGTGAAAAACCAGGGATCCAATCAAGACGTGATGTGGGGAAAGTGCACGTAAGAAGAGTGTTTTGTGTGAAAATGTGCTGTTGCTATTTGGTTCTGTTTGACAGGGACAGCGGGTTGTGTGAGAAAGAAGTAATGGATAAGGTGTCAGAAACATTCGGAAAAGCCAAACGACCTGTACCACTACTTGGATCTCCCCCTTCCTCCAACCTGTGTCAACACCCTTGAAAGCGAGCGCGTCATCATCCCAACAAAACTGGGACGGCGCTGGCGCAGCTCACAGTTTCCCTCTTCGTCCACCCCAGGCAGTCGCACAAGCTTGTCGGCAGAGGCACCTGCACCCGTCTGGTGAAGATCACAGGTCACAGAGCAACGGGGAGGAAAGGGTAAGCGAATATCGATGAAAGTGGCGTCCAAAAAGGTCGAACACATTCCATCCTATCTATCAAATAATTCTCTGAGTAAATATCGACGATTATATTATTGAAAATGTGCAAAAAAATTGCGGTAGTGTCCGAATAGCCACCTCTCATCCGCTCTTCCCTCTATGCACACTTCTTGTGCCTCATTTTCACCTCTTCGTTCTCTTCGTCCCCATCCTTGACACTATTAGGCGGCGATTTCGGCGTCATCAGGGTAGCAATATAGCTGGACGTAGAGGCACGATAAAGAAGCCTGAATCAGGAACGAGAAGAGAGAAGAGATGAATGAGATGCGGAAACGGCAACGGCATTTCGAAGATGTCCAAATTGGGCAGGAAACTTACGGGCGCTTTTCTCCGCTGCCTCCACATGATTGATACATTTAAGCTGTAGTATATTTGTGGTCGTCTTCGTATTAAAGTGGTGTGAAAAACATGATAGCCTCCCGCGCATCGTCGATCCTTCCCTCCCAACATGTCCGTCCCCCGACAGGTCCGAGTGGATATCTGTGCCACCAAAAAAGCATAATACAGCATTTGACCTACGGCATAAATATAAATATAATAATAGCTAAGGATATTCAGATCCTTTTTTTCATTTTGGGGTCGCGCTATGCTATTTTGAGGGGTTTATTTCCTGCACAGCAAATCACCGCGCTGAGCTTCAAAGCTCCGCTCGCTGCTTACATCCAGTTTACGTACTTCGGGGCTTTCCTAGTTAATATGTGATGTCACAGGGTAAGATGTACACTTGATGCTAGTGTTTCACGTTGAAATTCGTCCAATCGTCAATGTGGTACAGGAAGGGAAGCACGTTCGTCGTTTTACATACTGTTTTGTGTTGACGGCACGTCGGTGGCGCTGTCAGGATGCACAATAAGTGTCTGTGAAGCGTACGGTGAGTGATGTTAACATCTTTTTCTTACTCTTGTTTTCTGATCTTGCACTGGCACCTTCCCGCCTGAATAATTGAAGGAGCTCCAGGTGGGGTATAATGAGATAATTGGAAATGAAATTATTTTATCAATTAGTGTAAAAACAACCGCATATCACAGAAATGTTTAATTTTAATTATTGCTTGTGCACATTTCATGAAGAGCTGCTATCCTATTGGTACCTCCTACAGTCGCTCTTCCTCCCGTCCACCGCCTGCTTCTCAACGATAAATAGCCTTTCCCGGTCGAGCACACCCAGAGCATTCACAGCGAAAGCCCACGGCCCCTGCAGAAGGATGGTAGCTCTGTGTGGCTCCCATCCCGCGGCAGGGCTGTCCTCGAAAATGACGTTGTGTCAGTACCTGGCATATGGGACGATGATGTACGCATGATGAACGCCAGGGGAGTGATGCCGTCGAAATACTTTACAGTATTTCCCCTTTTCATTCGTTTCCCGCTCGGCCCTTCCGCTTCTCACCTGATAATCCACCGTCAACTCCTCCCCCGCTCCTATCTCCTTGGTAGCCACCACGCGATAGCCCCGTCGAATATTTACCCCGCTGTGTATCTTTCCCCTCCGTCCTCTTCCAGTCCGGTGCTCAAGACGGAGGCAGCGCGTGGCATTGTCGTGTAGGACCTGACCACTGCCGCTTTTTGAACCCCCTTTTCCCTCCCTTCCCCCCTCTCCCTCCCCTTGGCCGCCGTCCCCGGTCTCCCATATCCAGAGCGTGGACGGCCGACAGTGGTGACGCATCAAGCAGTCCCATCTAGAAGGAGGGACACCCAAAGGGGAAAAAAGAAAAAGAGTCTCAGTCATGAAAGTTAGCTGAACTTGAGCAAGTCCAGGGTGGCAGCATTTCTTCCTCCCAATGATCGAACCCCTTCCCCTGCTTACCCGTACACTTCCCTCCTGCTCCTTTCCTCCCCAAGAGAAGCCACCAGGGAGGGAGGGAAAGAAGGAGGGGCGGGCGTGGACGTTGAGTACAGCTCGTAGGGGCTCAAGGGAATGGTGCAGTCGTCCAGCACGAGCAGAAGGGCAGGTGGCGGCGGGTGGGAATGGGGAGATGGGCTTGTGGATCTTCTTGGTGCGATCTGTGGTTCTACGGCTGCCAACGACGAAGGCTGCCTAGGGTCAAAAACTGCCGAGGGAGGGGAGGAGGAAGGAAGGAAGGGAGGGGAGATTCGGGGGGGAGGGAAGGAAAAGAAGGAGGAGGAGGCACGATATAGCGTCTCGCCCGCAGAAAAGGCGCGCGTCGCGATGATTCTTGGCCCCTGAGCTCCCTTCACGTAGAGGGTCTCTTTGGGCAGCTTTTTCTTCCCTCCCTTTCTCTTTTTCTCCTCTTCCTCCTCCTTCCCCTTCTCCTCCTCCTCCTCCTCCTCTCTCTTGAAGGAAAGGCAAATGCCAGGAGGAAGACCATCTCTGTATACAAACAAAAACAAAGGGAAGGAAAAGGGTGAGCTGCTTTTTAGAAGAAAGATCTCACAGGTGTGTCAGAGGAGTGGGGAAGGCCACAGGGCAAGGGGGAGGATCAGGAGAGGAGAAGAAAAGAAACGAAGTTCTCGAACGACATGGCGGCCGGGACAGCTTTGCCGGCACTGGAAAGAAATCTCGTTCTTGGTCACTGCTTGTCACGTTCGTTATGGTACAACATAGTACCAAAATATCTCCCTCCCTTCCATCCTCCTCCTCCCTCCCGCCTTACCTAGCGTCCAGCACACATAAATCTGAGCTTTTCTCCTCTTCGAAAGCTTCAAAGACATGGTCTGCAACGGCATGGAGACGAAGAATCTGCTCTGAAAAGGGAAGGTGCTGCACTCGGGGTGCGAAAAGCAGCAAGGAGAGTATAGGATGCGGAGAGAATGCATGGACATGGGCCAAATGTTCTTCGGCGGAAAACCATCCCCGACATTTCTCGACTGATACGTCGTTGTGCATTGCTTTTTCTAGCCCCTCTCCCTCCCCTTCTTCCCTACCTTAAAACCCATCCGGAGACCCCCGCAGACACCCTCTCCTGCACTGCAGAGACACGGCTGCGGACAGTTTCCAACCTTCTCGCCCTCCCATTCTGCTAGAAAATAATCGCATGTAGCCTCCTCCCCTTTACGCAATGATCGAGCTGCAACCACGTCGTAGGTAAAGGAGTCCTGCTCCCTGTCTGACCCCTCCTCTTCATCGAACTCTCCGTCCATCGCTTCACCTATGTCGTCCTTTCCCCTCCTTTTCCTGCTTTTTCTGGTCTTTTCTGTACCTTCTACTTCTATGTTATCGACTTTTTTAATGACCGTTGAAGGTCTGCATGAGTGATTCATTAGAGCGCCGCGGGAAGGATGAAAAAAACACCATTTGGACGATCCAGCGATTGAGGGAAGGCGGGTGGTGTGCCGGTCATATGAATAGGGGTAGAAATGTCCATCAACCGCGATGATAGATGGGAAATTAAATGAAGACGCTTATTATAGTATGGAGGAAATAGATAACGGAAGAAAAATTAACATAAGAATGTAGAGTGTATGATTTCGCCTCGTTCTCTCCCTTCGTACCATTTACAAGCTGGTAGCTCCCTCGGTATACGATCTGCCCTTCTATCACGTCATCTGTCAGAAATAGGCCCCAATTATGTGTGCTATTGCTTTGTTGGTCGTCACATCTCTTATTCTTCGCGTTGCTGCCACTTGTTGCTCCGATTCCGCTGTTGCAGCTTTGCCGGTCGTACTGAGGAGCCCGGCGGACGCAAAGGAGGCAGGGAACAGAAGACATGGTGCTACCGATCAAGTCAACATGTAGTGCATTTAATAAAATGTATGGCCATGTAAAACCTGAGCGAAGACATGATATGCGCATGAGCCTGGCAAAGACAGTGCTCGCGATTGCGTGACGTTGAAGTGACGTATGCTTGTAACCTCCTCACCCCCCCAACCTCCCCTTCCTTCCCTCCTCATCGCACCCTCTACCCACGCTTGGATTCGTCCTGAGTTGAGGGTGACCACGTGATTCAAACAGACTGAAAATTTGATCTATCTATGTGAAGTTGTTTTTCGCACCTCCCTTTTGTGCCTGATATTTCTTCGTTTCTATATTCTGTTTCTCCTCATCATTTTTCGTGTCCCCTCTCATAAAATATTCTGTTCATGAAAAACACTCCTCATTCTCTGATCAGGCTTCATATATTCCTCTTATAGAACAAGGACTTTTTGTAGACTCAACTTGTCTCCTCTATTGATTGACATGAGCGGTCGTGGATTATTTAGCAGCCCGCGCTGGAATCATCCTTATGATGGAGATGGTGGAGAAGGAATGAGAGATAATCGAAGGGGGAAAAGAAGTACCAAGGGGAAGAAAAGAACAGTTTCTGAGCAGATAGGGGCAGTGTATGACATCATACAAAAATTGGCGCCGCAGATTGAATTTATGGCCCGCGTTATGAGAAGGCAGGCACGAAATGTGGACAAAGCTACAAGAAGGGACAAGATACATCGTAAAGAGGAAATCTCCCACGACAAGAACACTGCGGGAGAAGAGATAAATTCATTTGTGACAGAAAAAATTGGGATCAGCATGCGTGCACATGATGAGAAGGAGAATTACAATGAAAAGGAGGTGGACTATAAAATAGACGAAGATGGATACATGTCAGAGTCTTCATCCTTCTCTTCCATGTTCTCTTCATCTTCATCTTCCTCCTTTGTTTCTATGGCGCTCCGTTCAGCTGGTGATGGACAAAATGAGAGGCAGCAACTCACCTTGAATAAAAAAGGGAAGGGCACGCATTTTCATCGACGTGAGAAAAAAAGCCAATTTCCTATTGCCGCCCCACGGGAGTATGCCGGTGCCATGGCAAAATGGGTGCATCTCCTTGAAAAAAGGCTTAAAAGTCCCTCTTGTCTTGGAAGCACTCCATGGGCAGGGGTACGGCACATCAACATCCGGGAATCCTTCGCTGTCAAAGGAAAGGATGCGCGAGCCATGTTCGGAGGAGGAGTGCTCATGCAGCCAACACCAACGGTGAAGCGTAAGTGATGAAAGTACAAGGGAGAAGGAAAGTAGAATGAAATGCAAGGTCTAGAAGATGAGGTCATAGAAGCCTCGCTTTGTGATCGACACACACTTACTGCTCCTCACAAAATTCTCTTTTAAAAAAATCCATTTCTGCATATCAGGCGGCAGCCCACTATATATTTGGAAATTCTGGGGTCCTCAAGTGCAAGAGCTTTTTGGTCCAAGTACGTGCCACATTGTGGGGTTGGGGCGCAGGAACAAGTGCCGGTCTGGAAGTTTCGGTTTCGAAAGCTTGCTCCCCTTCCGCCTGAAGAAAATTGATGTTGAATGGCTCGCCCGCTGCCTGTCCACAACGTCGTCTCTCATTCTCCTCCCCTTCCTCCTTGCCAGTCGAGATCAAGCATGAATACTGCCCTTGTTTGAATTGGGAGGAGACTTCAGCGGCGACTGCCACGGCAATGCAGGAAAAAGTGGACGAGAAAACAGAGGGAACGGAAGGAGAAAAGTGCACACGCATCGGAGAAAGCGTGGAGAAACGATGCGTAACGCCATGGAAAGAATGCCATACACAGGAGGGAGAAGAAACAGAGGACGAAGTGAGACAGACTGACCAAGAGAAAGCAGAAGGGAAAATGATTCTGGCTTGCAAAGAAAAAGCTGCCATTGAGAACGAAATTGTGAGGACGAGGACACAGAACGTGCGAGTTCAGCTGGAATGGATGGAGGCGCGGCACCACGCGGACAAGGTAAGGAAGAAACTGAGAGAAGTTTGGTGTGTATACTATCGTCTGTCAACGCAAAGAGTATGAATATCTTCCTTTTCCGTAGAATGTTTAGAGTGTCAAGAGAACAGAAATTGCATAGGGCTAGTCTTTCAATGGCGTCTCTCCCCATGAATTTACTCCAAATTCGTTTGATCCTTTCCCGTCGACAGCTTACTCTCAATCTGATCTTTGCTTTCAAGATGCTGTAAGGCAAGCCAACGAAGACGAGAGATAGTGACTAGGTATCAGGGGGACGTCAGTGAGTAACTTTCATTTGTAGGTACAATATAGGAAGAAACCAAGCCTACCATCGACCGAGAATCGTGACCAAGGATGAACACAAGAAATAAAAGACAGAGCCCGACAAGGAATGGAAAAGTGGTCAACCTGTTCGAAAAAGGATGTCTTGGTCACGCACACAGAAGGTGACGGTCGGTCGACTCCGATACCCGAACCTGGCATGATAAACAAATAGTGCAATACCTAAGCAAGGCGCGAAAATTAAACCAAGAAGAACATGGGTTCTAATATGAATGGAAGGTGGGACCTATCACCACATAAATAAGTTTTGTACATTGTTGCTTTGCTGGCCATACTTGTAAGTTACGAGAGGTTTCTAAATAGCTCCAGCGAAAATCGTTCCCGTCCGGCTATCAACTGGAAAAATTCCTGTGCCTGCATTGTTGGTGCTAAATCACCTCTTTTTAGTTATAATCAGCCAGCACGACGAGAACATTTCACTAAATGTGCCAGCTCCACTTTAATTGCCCGAGCAATATGCCCATCTGATGTATACTTGCTATCTACTCTCTTCCTTCACTCGATTGTCTCTGGTCACATGAGTCAGGCAAGAGAAAGATCAAACAATGCAAAAAAGATCGTGAGTGCATAATGTTTATTTTCAATACCAAATTTCGCTTTTTTGCTGAAAGCGAAATAAAACTTCAACCAGTCGCTCAGTATTTTACGTTGAACGTTTCCCCCGGAAGGCATGACGATATCCCAGCATCGTCTCTTTTGTTTTGTCTGGGCTTTCCCGTAGGCGTTATTGGGATAAAAAGATATGTGATCGGTGGCTGCTGACCTCAACTCATCATTCGTTCACAATTTCGTCCCATTTTCGCAGGCGCCTATGCCATCTCCGCATGCGTCGCATAAGAATGCTCCGTCCGTCACTATTTATAACCTACCTGATTACCTGCCTCCAGTCGACGAAGAACTCCACTCTCGTATGATGAAGCATTACGGTGAAGAGCATTGGAATCGTATGCGTCGGGCACTTTCTACCAGTCCATCTCATTCCTGTCTTCGTGTGAACACTATGAAAGCGGATACACAATCTGTGTTGGAGGAGGTAACCACTTATGTGAACAATCATCGCAAGCAAAGCACCTGCACTGAGGGAAAGACAGCCCGAGACGGAGAACAAGCCTCCTATCCCCCATCCAAGCCGTACTTGCACCCGATTCCGCCACTCTCCTCTGACACCATCATCATCCCGCACGCGTCGTCCTTCAAACCTCCGCCTCTCTTCAATCATTTCTCACCCGTACCCAACAAATTGAATCCTTTCATCGTGGTCGTCGACCGCCTGTGCGGGGAAGCTGTGCTGCGTGGCGCCGACGTCTTCGTGCGGGGCGTATGGAGCGCGAGTGCTGGCATCGCCTCGGGCTCCCGCGTGCTCCTTCTTATGGACCTTCACCGACACTCCCAGCGAGGCTGCCTGTACGCCGACTACCAAGGCGAGGCCATCTGCATCGGGCAAGGGGTCGCCCTCGTCCCCCGTGCGGAGCTCGTCACCGCCACCCACGGCCTGGGTATCCGGGTCACCCACCGCATGGGCCCTCAAGCCCCGCCCCTCAACGGTTTCCTCCCTGGCCGTCTCTTTCCTCAAAACCTCCCTTCCCTCCTCGTCGGGCACGTCCTCGCGCCCTTGCCAGGCAGCACCGTCATCGACTTGTGCGCGTGCCCGGGCGGGAAAGCCACGCACCTTGCCACGCTCATGCGGGGGGAGGGCGTGGTGGTGGCGTGCGACCGGAGCCGGAAAAAAATCAAGGCGCTGCAGGCGTTGGGGGAAAGAATGGGGCTGCTCCCTTGCTTGTGCCCCCTCGTCTTGGACACGACCCACCCCGTCCTTCCCCCCTCCCTCCGGGACCGGCGGCACCTGCCTTCGTCTCACCCTGTGGCTGTGTTGGCCGCGGCGGCGAAAAACACCGACGGCCTCCCCCTCGTTCCCGGTTTTTATCCCGAGACCTTCGACCACGTCCTCCTCGATCCCCCCTGCTCTGCCTTGGGCCTCCGACCGCGGTTCTCCCTCCCCGTGCGGGGCCAAGACTTGGACGCGTTCGTGGCGTTCCAACGGAAGTTTTGGTGGGCGGCGGTGTTTTTGTTGCGAGTGGGGGGGAGCATGACCTATTCCACCTGTACCCTCAATCCTCAGGAAAACGAGGACATGGTTCGGTACGCCCTCGACACGTACTCGGTCTTGCAACTGGTGCCGGCTGAGCCACGCCTGGGGGCTCCGGGAGGGGGAAAGGCTCTGTCGGACGAAGAGAGGGGCAAGGTACAGCTTTTCTTGCCGGGGGGGGGAGGGAGGGCGGGCGGCTGGGAGGAAGGGGAAGAGGGAGACTTGGACGTGAGTGGTTTCTTTGTCGCAAAATTTGTCAAAGTGGCGAGTGTTTTTGAGGGAAAGGATGGGGAAGCTAAGGGGACAGCCTGGCAAGACGAGCGGAATGACCGGGACAGCGGGTGGAAGAGAAGGGGTCCCCAAGGGGAGGAGGAGGAAGGATAAGCCGGAGGGTGGCCCAGCACCGGCCTCAAAGCATGTAAACGGAGGTGAATTTTGCAATAAGAAAGTATGGACCAGGAGAAAGAGAGACAAAGGACAGAGCTATCACTTCTTCCTCCTTCTTCTCCCTGCCCTCTCCGTGATAAGCCTCCTGCGGCTACGGCAGCCCCTGCACGCTCATCTGCTCAGCAGATTGATCCATCCTCCCCCTCAGAGCCAGCGGTGCAATTTTCCAGCGTTCACAGTGTCGGGATTCCGCTGGACCCTGACTCCGACGATGCGAAGACTCTGTCTGGGAGCGTTCCCAAATCCTCCCCCGAACATGACGATAACAGACAGAAAAAAATACCTGGAAACGCACAGGCACAAAGAATCGCCAAGGTATCTAACGGTGCCTCCAAAGTTCTTGATTTAATATATAAAGGATGTACTCAATTATCTGACATGGATGTACTGAAATATCTGACATGGATGTCTCAACTATCTGACATTTTTCCTAATCGATGTATTTTATCTTTGATACAGACTGTACGTTTGCTGTTCTCTGCCCTTATCCACACCCTTCTCGACCCCCTCTCCGTCCTACCTTCCCTTGTAATTTTCCCTCCGGCAGCACAAACCACACGCGGTTTCTTCACCAGATTTTTCTCACAGATATCTCACCGCGACATTCACCGCCTTTGTCACTCCACTTCCATCCCACCCCTCCCCATCTCCAGGCTGTTATTATTGATATACAAATTAGTGCGGCTACTCTAACCCTATCCATGCTTTCCTCCCGTCCATCCCATCCAAGCTTCCCTCCTTCCCGACCCACTTCCCGCCTCGTTCTCTCTTTCCCCCCCCTTCGTCCGAGCGTCGAATTCACCATTCTCAGACAACGACTGGACCATACATTCGTTCGCGAAAGAATCCATTCCACTGCCCATCCTCCCTCCTCTCTTATCCCTTTCCCGCTTCAACGATATCTCCGTAAATATGCCGAGTTCGGTCCCTGTGATTTCCCTCCCTTCTCTCCTCCTCTCCCTCCTCTCCTCCCCTCCCTCCTTCCCCCGAACCCTTGGCTCTCCCCCCACGCCTTCCCTCCCTTTGTTCCTCCCCTACCACAGCCCTCTTTCTCTCCCGTCTTCTTCGGTCTCCCACCCCACAGGCGGAGCACCGAACAAGCAGAGAACAAGACACGGGAGGGCGGGAGGGAGGGCGGGAGGGAGGGCGGGGGGGAGGAGGGGGATTCAAGACCCCTAGTATTCAAGGACCACGCTCTTTTGCACGTCGATCTTCGAGAATTTCCCGACGCCCATCACCACCTCTGGAAGCTCCTCGTCCGTCCGCCCCTCCACCGTGAAAGCGCACTCGAAGGCCACCAGCCTGGGGAGGGAGGAAGGAAGGGAGGGAGAGAGGGAAGGAGGGAGGGAGGGAAGGAGGGAGGGAGGGTGTGGTCGTATTGGTATCCGAGGACCTAGCGATGTCATCCAGTGCAACTTTTTTTCCTCCCTCCCTCCCTCCCTCCCTCCCCCCCTCCCTCCCTCCCTCGCTCGCTCGCTCGCTCTTTTGTTGCACGTACTTGAATTTATCTTGAAGGATCTGGATCCCTGCAATTCCCATAGGACGGAAGGAAGAAAGGGCCGATGAGGATGGAAGGGTCTAGGTCACGAAGGTGAGAGGGAGGGAGGGAGGGAGGGAGGGAGGGATGCGTACCTTTACGAGCCAGGTAGGCGAATTTGTGCATGTTGATGTCGATCTCGACGTAGTCGCGGCCTCGGTAGTACTTGGCGGTGTGCTTAAGGAGTATGGGCTTTCCGTTGCACTGAGAGGGGGCATCAAGAAGAGGGAAGGGAGGGAGGGAGGACAGGGGGGGGGAAGGAACGGAAGGAGGGAGAGGGAACCCATCAGATGAGTGGTTCACCACAGCCCTAGCTACAGTCTTTCGTCCTCTCTGTCTCCACCTCTTCCTCCTCACTCCCTCCCTCCCTCCCTTCCTACCTGTGCGATGAAGGATGGCAATCCCAGCTCCTCCATGTTCTTGCAGAGGCAGATGGCTTTGAAGCGCTCGCGCCATTCCAACGTGAGGGCCTGGGGAATATTACCTGAAGCCACGCAAGCAAGGGAGGGAGGAAGGGAGGGAGGGAGGAAGGGGGGGGGGGAAGGAGGGAGGGAGGGA
>Ga0102934_1003124_pt1 | contig 11347 bp, 9 predicted proteins | sample SalPonR2_A_D1_MG_FD_78175 | JGI IMG/M metagenome (GOLD analysis project Ga0102934, IMG submission 78175) | Salt pond soil microbial communities from South San Francisco under conditions of wetland restoration - Salt Pond MetaG R2_A_D1_MG | ecosystem: Environmental > Aquatic > Marine > Intertidal...
AGAAAGAAAGGTGGCTTTCCAGCAGGCCATGGTCAAAAAGCTGAGGGAGATTGAAACCTAAAGAACCAATCCATAGAAAAGCCGGAAAGTGCGGTTTGCGGGTCGCATGAAAAATCAATTGCCGAAGCATCAATATAAGGTTGCCAATTTTGATAAGGAGGACTAGTCATGACGGTTATTTGCGAGGAGTGCGGGAAAGTTTATCACATCGATCCGGATAAGGTGGAGCAGTATAAGGGGAAAAATATCCGGGTCCGATGCGGTGAATGCGGTCATGTGACCAATCTGTCAAAACTCATTGAAGAGCAGGAAGCAGCCGCTTCACAGCCTTTTGGCGGCGGATCAGGTGCTGGCATGGGCGCAGCTGAAGAGCCTTCCCGGGAGTCGGCTGAGGAGGCGCCAAGCGCCCCGCCGCGGGAGGAAAGACCCCGTGCCGAGGTTTCAGCCGCCCGGCCTTCAGGTTTTTTTGGTTTGCGCGGCAAGATGATGCTTTTGTTTCTGGTAATCCCGATTGTTTTGATCGCTGCCACCGGATTCTTCTCCCAACAGCAGCTCAATAGATTGGCGACCAGTATTACCCAGGAAAGCACCAGTCTGGTACTTGAAGAGGGTAAAGAAAAACTGATGCAGAAGGCTCGGGATGTGGGGCTGCAATGCGAGATTTATCTGCGGAACCACCTGAATCTGGAGCGTGACGATTTTAATTATGATCCCGAATTTTCCGGTATCGCCGTCCAGAGCGTTGGAGAAACCGGCTATTCCTGCCTGATTCAGTATCCGGAACCCGAAAAGGGCCAGGACTGGACCATCTGGGCGCACCCCAATCCCAATATTATCGGGATTGATGATATCGACATGATCCGGAAAGCATTGGGACCGCATTTTGATAAATTCTGGGAGGTGCTGACGGGCGCAAAAGGCGGCAAGGAAACCCAGGGCTTTTATTCCTGGAAAGATCCGGACGGTAAAATTCGGGATAAATATATGGCGGTTGCTCCGATCCAACTCGAGGACAAGCCATTTCTGCTGATGACCACCGCCTATATTGATGAGTTTACTCAGAAAACCGAGAGCCTGGAAGAAACCGCCATGCAGATGGCTCGAAATACCCGGAATATCAATTTCGGGATTTTGATCGGCGCCATCATCATCATCGGCCTCTGCATTACCATTTACGGCTACCGGATTACCCGAAATATTCAATATCTGACCGAAGCCGCCGACCGGATCAGTGTCGGCGATCTGGAAGCGGAAATCGAGGTGAAGTCAAAAGACGAGATCGGTAACCTGGCGGACGCCATTTCCCGAATGCAGGACAGCCTCAGGTTTTCGATCGAGCGGTTGCGCCGCCGCCGATAGGCAGTTGAAAGCAGGAAAAAATGGTTTGGAAAACAAGCAACGCGGAAAATTCCGCGTTGCTTGTTTTGTCTATGCCCATTTACGGATTCCATGACCGCAGGAGTTGAAATGCGATGATCATTATACCCAAGGAAAAGCCGGTAATAGAGGGATTGAACAGCTATTACCTGAAAGTTGATAAACTGATGGAACATTACCAGGGGGCGCTTGAAAGCGGCGGCATTTATTTTCATGCCCCCACTGCGGAAGCGGTCGTGTATTTTGACGACGAAAATGTTCTGAATGGTTTTTATAAGGACAAAAAGAACCAGATAAAGGGGCAGGCGGCCATTGATCGCATTGTTCAGGCGGCTTCGGGCAGCAATTTCTCGGTTTCGGTCTACCGGATTCAGGCGGACCGGCTTTATTACTGGGCGAATCTGGCCAACTCAAAATCCCTGTATAATGATTTGAGCTCCGAATTTACCGATCTGGAGGCGCTGATCAAAAAAATGGAGAATGAGAAGCTTACCGGCTATATCGACGTGAAATTAAACGAAAGTGACGGCGGCGGGCTTCTGTTTTTCTTCAACGGCGAGGTGATCGGCGGCGCATCCGCCAAAGGAAAGGGGGATGTGGATCGGAGCCGGGAGTACAGGGATGATTTGATAAACCGGTGCCGGGAGCATGGCGGAGTTTTCAATGTCTGGAAAACGGATTTGGCTGCCATTGCCTCGAGACCGCAAGGGGGTATGGCCAAAAAATCCGATCGGTCGCCTGAGACGCCGAGGCCAAAAAAGTCTGCTGCCGCTGCCGAACGGAAACAGCCGGCTGCGGACCAGGACCAGCAGCGGGTCGTCCAGATGCTGCAGAGCCTGCTTTCCCTGCTGGAGAAGGTGGTCCGTTCGAATAAGAAAATCCGGGCGGATTTTGAAACCATGCTCAATCGGAAGTTTATGGAAAAAGTGGATAAATATGATTTCCTGGACCCCTTTGCCGCAGATTTCAAATACGCCAACGGGCAACTGTTCTATACCGGGGATGTCCCGCAGGCTCAGCTTGTTAAGGGGGTTGTTGAATGCGTCCGGGAGATCGTCGCAGAAATCGGTATTACCAAAAGTTTTCGCAAGTATCTGGCCGCCTGGCATAAAGAATACATTGATGAGATATATGCCTTCGATGTTGAAATTTAGGGGCAGTGACAAGTTTTTTGCATTAACCGGCAGCGGAAAGAGCGCATAGAGGAATAAGCAGATGGTGCCCAAGGTATTGATTGTCGATGATGATCAGTCATGGCTTAGCCTGATTCAGAAGGAACTCGCCAATTACGCAGAAAATTTTATGATTCGAACTGCGGACAGTGGTGAGGCCGCACTGGCTATAATTAATCGTGAACATATCATGCTGGTAGTCTCCGACCTTCGCATGCCCGGAATGGATGGATTTGACCTCTTGTCACGGATTCTTGGGAGTTATCCGGACATCCCGGTTATCATCGTTACCGCGTATGACCGGCCCAAAACCAAGGATGTCGTGTTTCGAAGCGGGGCCGCCGGATATTTAACCAAGCCATTTGAGTCCGATGTCCTTGCCCGTGAAATCAATAAAATGCTGCGCAAAAAGGCCGAGGGCGGCAATTTGAATAATGTCTCCCTTGAGACATTCCTCCAGCTGGTGGAGATGGAGCAGCAGACCTGTACATTACAGGTGATGAATAAAGCCGGTAATAATGGGGGTGTGCTGTTTTTCCGAAACGGTGAACTTTTTAATGCCCGGATAGGGGAGCAGCAAGGCAAATCAGCCGCCTATGAAATCCTTTCATGGTCAAGCGTCTCGGTTTCAATTGAAAATGACTGCGTGTTTGATGAAAAGCTGATTGAGGGGGATTTGCAGGCCATTTTGCTCGATGCCATGCGCTCTAAGGATGAAAATGAAGAGGCGCGGCAGGCGGCTGCCGAGGAAAATGAGATCGTTTTGGATGAGCCGGTCAGCGCAACTGAATCGGAAGAGGGGGAAGGTGCCCCTCACCAAATGGTGCCATCCGAAAACCCCGGCCCGGATCAGCCCGCAGAAGCCCAACAACCTGAAGAAGAGCTGTCCCCGGTCGAGGCGGTTCGCCGCCGCTTGACCGGCTCGCTGGGTAGCTATACGGGCGTCAAAGATGTTTATTCGGATACAAAATGGGAACCATTGGTATCCACTGCCGCTTCGGTTGGAGAGATTTTTGGCTTCGGGGAATTGAGCGCGATATATGCCAATAAGGGAGGCGAAGGGCAATATTTGATTATGCCTGGCGAAGAAACCACCATTATTTCAATCGACCCGGATGCCCCGCGGGATAAAATCATTGGGGCGGTCAGTTGATGTATATCCTTGTAACCCAGCAGTTGGATAAATGGGAATGAACAATGGCGGACATGTTCAAAGATGTTTTAGGTATTGAGGGCGTTCATGGCGTTTTGGTGTTCTCAGAAAAAGGGGATGTCTCGGTTTCGCAATTTACCACGGACTGCCAATCGGATGCGGAAAAAATAAAAGGGGTGGACTGGTCCGCCATGGTGAATGAATTGTCCGGTATCACCGAAGCGGAAATCATGTTTGACGAGGGCCGGTTCTATGTCCGAAAGGCGGGGGCCGGCTATTTGCTCGTAATTCTGGATGACCAGGCGCCGGTCTCCATGGTCCGGTTAAATTGTGAGGTCCTGCTGCCAACCCTTGAAAAACAAAAAGTCGGTAAAGGAATCGGTCAACTCCTCCGGAAAAAGATTTTTTAGGGATCTGCCTTCCGCTTGGGCAAGATCGGAAATTATGCCTTGTACATGGATGCCCTACCACTGAATGAACCGTGCCACCCGCCGGGGGCATTTGCTGCCAGTAAAAAAAGCTTTTACAGACTTTCAAGAATCGTGAAAACAGCCTTTGGGCTTTTCAAAACCTCCCGACTTTGTTACCGTTAGAAAAATTTAGGTGAATAAAAGATGCCATACAATGGCGCTTTTTGATTTTTGGGATATAAAGGAGTCATCACAATGGGAGATGCTCAAACGACAGCCAATGATGTCGAATCAAGGCTGAAAACAGCGGATGCATATGAATCGCATGGGCTGTTTGACGAGGCTCTGGCATTGTACCAGGAAGTTTTATCTGAGCTGCCGACGGCGGATGCGGACAGGCGCAGTGAGATTCAGAACAAGATTGATGAGTTGAAGCAGGAGGTCGATGAAGAGGACGATGATCCGGGCTACGAGCTCTCCTCCGAAGAGGTGACCCACATCAAGTCCGGCCTTTCCATCGGCGAAAGCGGTCCGGAGATCTCTGACAGCGCGACCGCCTTTAAGGAATTGGGGCTTTATAAAGAGGCGGTCTCGGAATATCAGAAGCTTTTCCAGACAGACTTTGCGCTTGATGAGTTTTTGCAGGATTTCCTGGATTGCTTGCTCTCCGCATATCCGCCGGGTGAAGCGTTTGAGGAAGTGGAGCGTCTTGTTAAAGAAAGTCAGGTTGAACAGAAAACCGAAGCCGCCATCAAATTTGGGCTGGGCCACGAACTGGATCAACGGGATTATAAGGAACTCGCCACCAAATGCTATGAATCGGTTAAAAATATCGACCCGGTATATCCCAAGCTCAAGGAGCGGCTCGAATCCGTGCAGCCGGAGCGGCGGTTTGAATCCCGGTATGACTATCTGCTGAAAAACGAAATAGTTTCAACCGCCCAGCTGCAAAAGGCTTTGCCGCTGGCCAAAAAAATGAAAAAGAGTGTGGAACACATTCTCATGGACCAGTTCAAGGTGTCCAAGGAGAATATCGGCAAGTCGCTTTCCGCCTATTACAATTGTCCCTTCCGCACCTTTGATCCCAAGATGGAGGTGCCCTATGAGTTGATCAGTAATCTGAAGAAGCCTTTTCTTCTGCAGGATCTCTGGGTGCCCATCCATTGGGAGGTGGGGCATATCGAGATTTTGATGGATGACCCCAAAGACTTGAGAAAACTGGATCATGCTAAGGCGTTGTTCAATACCAATAAATTTATCTTCTCAGTCGGCACCAAAGAGGATATCGAGGCCATCATCAATCATTTTTTTTCAGAGAAAAAATCGCATGCGACCCAGCAGAAGGGTTCTGGAGCCGAGGCCGATGCCTTGGATAACATGCCGGATATCGCCTTTGAAGAGGACGACGATGATGACGACGAGGCGGAAGAAGCATATGATGAAGGCTCTGGAAAAGTCGTCCGGCTGGTTGATCAGGTGCTTATCTCTGCTTACCGCAAGGATGCCTCGGATATCCATATCGAGCCGTCACCGGTGACCAAGCGAACCAAGATTCGGTTCCGTATTGATGGGGTCTGCCAGGATTTTTTGGAGGTACCGAATTCCTTTGCCCACGCGCTGCTGTCAAGAATTAAGATTATGTCCAATCTCGATATTGCCGAGCGGCGCATGCCCCAGGATGGCAAAATCAAGTTCAAGCGCCGGGGAATCCCCGAGTTTGAACTTCGTGTGGCGACCCTGCCGACAGCCGGCGGCTATGAGGATGTGGTCCTACGAATTCTGGCCACCAGCGGCGCCATGCAGCTCGAGGATCTCGGCCTGACGGATCGAAACTACGAGCTGCTTAAAAAGGCCATTAATAAACCCTATGGGATTATTCTGTGCGTCGGCCCCACGGGTTCCGGTAAAACCACCACGCTGCATTCGGCGCTGCACCATATTAATACCCCGGCGCGCAAAATCTGGACGGCAGAGGATCCGGTGGAGATTTCCCAGCTCGGTCTTCGGCAGGTGGAGGTTAAAAACAAAATCGGGCTTGATTTTGCCCGGATCATGCGCTCTTTTCTTCGGGCTGACCCGGATGTTATTATGGTCGGTGAGATGCGGGATTATGAAACCGCCTCCATCGGCGTGGAAGCCTCACTAACCGGGCACTTGGTTTTTTCCACCCTTCATACCAATAGCGCGCCGGAAACCGTCACCCGGCTTCTGGATATGGGCTTGAATCCCCTTAATTTCTCAGATGCATTTCTGGTGGTGCTGGCACAGCGCCTTTTAAGGCGCCTTTGTAAGAATTGCCGAAAGGAATATAACCCATCCAAAGAGGAATTCGATGAACTGGTAAGGGATTATGGAGAGGATGAGTTTCAAAAGCTCGGGATTACCTATTCATCAGATTTAAAGCTTTATTCGCCGGTAGGGTGCGAGCAGTGCAATGGCACCGGTTATAAAGGCCGGATGGGTATCCATGAACTCATGGATGGCAGCAGTGAGGTCAAGCGGATGATCAAAAAACAGGCCAGCGCAGAAGAGCTTTTTTATCAGGCCAAACAGGAGGGGATGACCACCCTGATGCAGGACGGGATTATTAAATTATTTCAAGGTCTAACAGATATTCATGAAGTCCGTCGGGTGTGCGTGATTACCTAATGCCGGGCCTTTGACATCGATATTGGTATTTTGCGAAAGAAGTTCCAAACCCTGTCTTGTCCTGCGGATACAAGATTTTGCCAATGGGAAACAGACTTATAGATTTTCTACGCCTCCAGTTCGACCGTATTTTGCGCCGCCGCCGGACGCCTACCCGGACACCTTCTGTATTCCAGACACCTGAGCGCGATAATAAGCGGGCCTTCCGCAGATATCCCCTTGAGTTTGATGTATTGGTGACGTTTCCCGGCAGCGATGCCGGCCAGGAAACGGATCAGGGGGAACTGCAGGATATATCCGGCGGCGGTGCCATGTTTTTCCCCAAGCGGCCGGAGAAGTATTATGCGGGGCAGCAAATCGAAACAATGATCTATCTGGCTGGCACCCGGGACGTCCAGGCGTGTGTCCGGTCTGAGGCCACCGTGGTAAGGGTTGAAGGATATGAAGATCCTGCGGTCAATCAATCATTGCGCGTGGCCGTCCGGTTTGATCGGACCTTTGATTTTGAGCGGATGGACGGCAGTGATACCGAATGGGTAAAATGAAAGGGCTAAAACTGGGTTACCGCGGATACAGAAGCCTGGGCGGGAAAATCGTCGTCGGGTTGGCCTTAATGGCGGTTATTCCCTATCTGCTGATGGTTTATCTGTTTTTTAATGATCAAATCAATTTTACGGATACCTTTCTTTTTTTTCTTCCCCTGGTGCTTATATCCATACTTTCAGGTTTTTCCCTGCTACGCCGGTCGGCTGATCAGTTGTTTTTTTTAACCCAGGAAATATCTCAGCTGCAGGCCGGCGAAAAAAACGGGCCGATACGGATTCATGCGGATCGGGAGTTAAATGAAATCGCGAGCCATTTTAATAGCTTGATAGAAAAACTCGAACAAATGAAGCGGAAAAACCAGGAGCAGGCCACCCAGCTGATGGTCTACTCCCGGGATCTGGCCCTTTCCTATCAGAAAACCAAGCAGGAAGAGGCCCTGCGGAATCGGTTAAGCCGGTATGTAGGCAACAACCTGGTGGAAAAGCTCATCAACTTAAAAGACGGGGTCCTTTTGGAAACCGAACGGCGAGAGGTCACGGTGCTTTTTGCCGATATCCGGTCGTTTACGGCGATTGCCGAACGAATGAAGGCGGATGACGTGGTATTGATGCTAAACCAGTACTTCAGTATCATGGTGGATATCATTTTTAAAAATAATGGGCTCCTGGATAAGTTCGTGGGGGATCAGCTGATCGCTGTTTTCGGACTGATGGAATCAGACGCCAATCCGCCTGAAAATGCCATCCGCACGGCCCTTGAGATGCAGCAGGCGACACGGGCCCTTATGGCCCGCCGGGCGAGGGAGGACCAGGAGGCTTTTGATGTTGGTATCGGCATTAACACCGGGGTTGCCATTATCGGTAATATCGGCTCATCGAACCGAATGGATTACACCGTTATCGGCGATTGCGTCAACGTGGCCGCCAGACTTGAGGAAATGGCCAATGGCGGCGAGATTCTTATCGGCGAATCAACATTTCAAAAAAGCGCATGTGATTTTAACTTTGAATGCCGGGGGGATATTTACGTCAAAAATAAACAGGATCCGGTCGTCTGTTATAATATATTGTGCAATTGATCGGGTCTTGGCGCAGGCGGAGAAAATAATTGGCGGAAGTGCATGGGAATCGAACCCACCTAGGACGGTGTTAACGCCCTACACCGGATTTGAAGTCCGGGAGCCCCACCAGTGAGCTTCGCACTTCCGTAATTTTTTGATTTTTACCCTAAAAGTAATCAGTAATTGTTGTCAATATTTTTTCAGCAGGGGACGAACTGCCCATATGATTGATCAAGAGCGGCTTGCCGAAACATTTAAAAAGTTAGTCATCATCGACAGTATTTCAAGGGAGGAAGCCCGGATTTCGGCTGCCATCTGCGAAATGCTTTCGGCCTTTAATCCGGAGATACTGGTTGATGGCGCGGCGGAGAAAACCGGCAGTGATACCGGCAATCTCATTATCCGAATTCCGGGCAGCCGGAATGCGCCGCCGTTAATGCTAAACGCGCATATGGATACGGTGCAGCCGGGAAAGGGCGTGGAACCGGAGCTTCATGACGGCGTCTTCACCAGCCGGGGGGATACCATTCTGGGCGCAGATGACAAGAGTGCCATCGCCATCATTATTGAAGCGCTGCGGGTTATTCATGAAGCAGGGATAGCGCATGCCCCCATTGAACTGGTCTTTACCATATGTGAAGAGATCGGCCTGCTGGGGGCCAAAAATCTGAACTTTGATCTGATTACCTCGCCATTCGGCTATGCGCTGGATACGTCGGATACGGATGTCATTATTAACCGGGCGCCGGCAGCCAATCAGTTTGAAATCAACCTGTACGGAAAGGACGCCCATGCGGGCGCGGATCCGGAGCATGGCATCAACGCGATTCACTTGGCCAGCCAGGCGATTGCAGGCCTTTCCCTGGGCCGGATTGACGCGGAGACGACCTGCAATATCGGGGTGATCGAGGCCCGGGGGGCAACCAATATCGTGCCCAAGCATGTGCGAATAAAAGGCGAGGTGAGAAGCCATAGCGAGGATACGCTTAAGCAGGTGACGGACACCATCATGGCCGCCTTTGATAAGGTTGTGACCGATTACAGAAATCAGCATCAGCTCGATGTGCTGCCGAAATTTGAGGTCTCCGTTCATAAGGAGTTTCCCTCAACCCAAATACCGGAGGATCATCCGGTGGTGGCGCTCGCCCAAAAGGCGGCGGCCGGCCTGGGGCGGACGCTTGCTCCCAAGCGAACCGGCGGGGGCTCAGATGCCAATATTTTCTTTGAAAACGGCATCGTCACCGGTGTCATCGGGACCGGTATGACGGATATCCACAGCACAAGGGAGTCCATCCGGGTGGCCGACATGGTTAAAAGCGCCGAGCTTTTGGTTGAAATCATTCAAAAATACAGTGAGTCTGCCGATTGAGTGCTGAACGAATTGCCTATTTTGACTGTTTCTCCGGAATCAGCGGGGATATGACCCTGGGGGCGTTTATCGAGCTTGGCGTGCCCCCGGAGTGGCTGGCGGAGACCCTGAAAACCGATTTATCCATTGAATTTGATCTGTCTGTCGATCCGATTTCTCGATCGGGGATCACCGGCAGCCAGGTCACTGTATCCGCGGTGGATCATAAAGCCCGGCACTATTCGGACATCCGGAAAATGATCCAAAACAGCGGACTGGCGGATGCAGTTAAGGCCAGAAGTCTGGAAATGTTCGAGCGCCTCGCATCCGCCGAGGCCGGCATCCATGGCTGCTCGAAGGAGGACGTGCATTTCCATGAGGTTGGCGCCCTGGATGCCATCGTGGATATTGTCGGATGCGCCTTATGTATGGAATATCTGCGGATCGACCGGGTATTTGCCTCAAAAATTCCTCTGGGCCGGGGCTCCGTAACATGTGCGCATGGCACCCTGCCGGTGCCCGTCCCTGCCACAGTTGCGATATTAAAGGATGTCCCGGTATACGGCACGGATATTCCCTATGAACTGGTGACCCCCACAGGCGCCACCATTATTAAAACCGTGGCCCAGGGATTCGGTGCCATGCCGGACATGACAATCCATAGCACGGGATACGGCGGCGGAAGCCGGGATATTGATGCCATGCCGAATCTCCTGCGGATCGTTATGGGCCGGGCGGCCGCGCCGGGCGCCCCCATGGTGATCGTCGAAACCTGCATCGATGATATGAATCCGGAAATCTACGGATTTGTTATGGAGCGTCTGATGGCGGAGGGGGCCGTGGATGTTTATATGGTGCCGGTATTTATGAAAAAGCAGCGGCCGGGGACGCTGCTTCAGGTGTTATGCCCGCTTTCATGCCGAGAAGCGGTCATTGAACGGATTTTGACGGAAACCACCACCCTGGGGCTCAGGTATTATGATGTCCATCGGCGGATCCTTGAAAGGGATGCCATAACTGTGGATACCCGGTTCGGCCCCATCGCTGCCAAGCGCATCAAACGACCAGGCGGCGCCGTCCAGATTGTACCGGAATATGAGGCCTGCAAGGCGGCGGCGGCCGCCCACAATATCCCCATCCGGGATGTTTACGACCGGGTCTGCCGCCAAACCGAATAAACCGCTTTTGGCAAGGGCATCATGCCTTGACATGAGCCCGGTCAGCATATAAAAACGGTGCATGGATTTGACGCGCAAGTTGGTATTGGCATTGGCCACCGGTGGTTATGTGGGCTATATGCCGGTCGCGCCGGGGACTTTCGGATCGGTTGTCGGTGTCGCCGTGTATTGGCTGATCTCATTTCTTCCGCTGCCGGCGGGGTTGCTTCTGATTGCCGGATTTGCCGCAGGCGCCGTATGGATAGCGCATCAGGCTGAAGCCGCCCTCCGGGTAAAAGACCCCAGCCAGGTGGTCATTGATGAAGTGATCGGCATGATGGTCGCCCTGCTGGCGCTGCCGGCATCGCCGCTCCTTTGGGCGGCCGGTTTTTTGCTTTTCCGGTTTTTTGACATATTGAAACCGTTTCCGATCAGCTATCTGGAAAAGCGATGCCCCGGCGGGCTGGGGATCGTG
>Ga0102934_1003126_pt1 | contig 11344 bp, 10 predicted proteins | sample SalPonR2_A_D1_MG_FD_78175 | JGI IMG/M metagenome (GOLD analysis project Ga0102934, IMG submission 78175) | Salt pond soil microbial communities from South San Francisco under conditions of wetland restoration - Salt Pond MetaG R2_A_D1_MG | ecosystem: Environmental > Aquatic > Marine > Intertidal...
AGTACTCATACTGTCTGTTGGAAGCGATGTACCAAAATCATTCATGAGCTTCTTCAGGGGGATATTCGGTTCATTGTACGGCTTCTCAGAGGTGCTGGTCCGGGCAACCCCGCTGATTTTGGCTGGCCTCGGTGTTTCCATTGGCTTTAGGACCGGATTCATCAACATTGGCGCAGAGGGGCAGATCTATTGGGGAGCTATTGCAGTGACCACAACTGCATACCTTTTTCCTAGCCTGCCGGCCCTCATTGCCATTCCTTTGGGAATTGTGGCGGGTTTCGTTGCCGGCGGAATATGGGCCTTGATTCCAGGTTACTTGAAGGCGAGGTTCGGTATTTCCGAGGTCATCAACACCATCATGTTTAACTACATCGCTATCAACATTTTAGGGATTCTTGTGCGCACGGTGTTGAAGGACCCGGAATATCCACTCCCGATGTCCTCTAAGCTTCCGGATGGATTCATTTTTCCGTTGCTCATGTATCCCACACGTCTCCACCTCGGCTTTCTGATTGCACTCATCGCCATGGTCCTTGTGTACGTGCTGATGTGGAAATCCAGCCCCGGTTATAAACTAAGGGTTGTGGGCCTAAACCAGAGGGCATCCCTCTGTTCAGGTATACCCGTGAAAAAGTATATTGTCTTCTCATCTCTGCTTAGCGGTGGGTTTGCTGGGATAGCCGGGGTTGGGGAGATCGCGGGTATCCATTACAAACTGTTGGAGGGGTTCTCTCCAGGTTTCGGTTACGTGGCGATCATCGTGGCGCTGCTCGGGAAGAACAATCCCTTCGGTGTGACGGCGGCGGGACTGGGTATAGCGGCCCTGCAGGTAGGATCGCTTAGTATGCAGCGGCAGGCTGGGGTTCCCGCATCCATTTCCTGGATTATAATGGGGTCGATAGTCCTGTTGATCCTCTCAAGAAGTACATTACTCACACTATTCGCAGAAAAACAAAAGGAGGAAAAGGTATGATAGAAACCGGTTTGATTGCTGCTCTCACAGCCTTTCTCTCTGCAACCTTGCGAATGGCAATGCCCCTTACCCTCGCAGGACTTGGGGAAACTTTCTCAGAGAAAAGCGGCATACTCAATATCGGCCTCGAGGCTATTATGCTTTCGGGAGCTTTTTTCAGCTTTATTATAGCTTTTATGACGCAAAGTGTTATGCTTGGTGTGTGTGCAGGTATTGCCGGAGGAATTGCGGTGAGCAGTATCCATGCGTATCTCAGTATTCACTGCAAGGTGAACCAGACCATAGCGGGGCTTGCACTTAATTTTCTCATTATGGGACTCACGAGCTTTCTTTTTCTTATCGTGTTCGGCAAGTCTACAACCCTACCCGAGTGCCCGGTGACTCCTAAGATTCCTATTCCGGTCCTCTCGCAGATTCCAATCGTCGGACCGGTACTATTTAATCAAGACCTTTTTGTCTACTTCACTTTTATTGCGATCTTTCTGGCCTGGTTCTTTATTCATCGCACGGAATGGGGGGTGAGCCTCCACGCTGTAGGTGAAAATCCAAAGGCAGCAGACAGTGCTGGACTTAATGTGTTTCGTATTCGCTACCTCTCAACTATCGCAAACGGTTTCTTCGGGGGCTTGGCGGGAAGCTATCTCACCCTCGGTCTGCTCGGATTCTTCATGGAGAATATTACCTCGGGAAAGGGCTACATTGCCCTGGTGGTAGTTATCCTCGGCCGTAGGAATCCTCCCGGCATTTTACTTGCTGCTCTCGTAGTTGGAGCAGCTGAAGCCTTACAATTCAGGATGCAAACTGCAGGGATCCCGGTACCGTCACAGCTCTTTACCATGTTTCCATATGTTATCACGGTGCTTGTTCTATTCCTCGCCGTGGGCAAGAGCCGCGAGCCTTCTGCATTAGGTATCCCCTACATACGGAGCAGAAGGTAACAACGGAATGAAAAACGTTCTCAGTGTCGGTGAAATAAGCGAGCTTTTCAATATGAACGTGCAGACCCTCCATTATTACGACAGGATGGGTATCTTCAAGCCTTACTGTCGTGAGGCAAAAAGCGGCTACCGCCTCTACAAGTTTGACCAAATTTACAAGCTCGCCACAATCAGGTATCTGAAAAACCTGGGCTACTCGCTAGAGCAGATCAAATCGTATATGGATACTCGGGACATTCACTACACCCTCGACCAGCTGAAAAAACAGTCGTCGGTTATCCGCAAGGAGTGGGATCGACTTCGAAGAATAGATGAGGTTATTCAGCGGAAGATCTGCTTCATCGAGGAAAAGATGGAGAGCATAGACAAAAACCATGTGTGCATAAAGCAGTTTCCCACCCGTTATTACCTTCCTATAGGATCAGAGGATATACTCTACGGTACAGACTACTTCTACTACTATCCAACCGTCGTTTTCTATGAAGGCGGAGAGAAAAGTTTTGGGGCCTTTCTACCAGATGTGCGTGAAGAGGAAGCGATTGAGCGAGAAGGAGTTCAGGTAAAAGGCATAGATAGCGGGCAATTTTTCTGCGGCTATCACCTTGGTCCCTATGAGCAGATTGAAGAGACTTTTGCACGGCTTTATTCCGAGGCGATGGATCGAGGTATCTCGCTGGCAAAGCGAAAGATCAATTTCAACATCATCGATCAGTTTGTCGAGCGGGATGCAGAGAAATACATCACTGAGGTGCAGATTCAAATGAAAAGTTAAAAGAGGTGAGTGCAAGTACGCTTTTTATATGATCGTTCTTGTTTCACTCCCGTGTCCAACACGGACGGAGGTTCCCAGCAATTCTATTTCATAGGTAGAATGCAGTAGCTGGTACAACCCTATACACCGTTGGTGTGCACTTGCTTCATTAATAAGTATGGAATTTAGATGCGCTGACTGCAGCTTTCTTATGGATAATTAATACCGATTTTGTCTGAAAACTTCGTTCTTCCCACGCCGACTCAACTTCTTACTCCGCTGCGCTGGGGCCGATGCCCCGGGGACTGAGCTCGGGCGGAGGCGTCTGGGGGATTGCATTTTTATAATATAATTTCTGTCCTCTTTTCCCTTATGCTGCTGTGTGGTATAAATGTAGGTATGCAAGAGACGGTGGATAATGTGCTAAAGGAAGAGGAGCGCGCCCGCGAGGCGGTCAGGAATGCGCGTGAGGAGGCTTCCGAAAAAACCCAAAAGGCAGAGGAAGAGAGCTCGAGGATAGTGGAGGATGCCCGGCGCGAGGCGCAGGATCGTATCCGCGAAATGCAGAGCCAGGCGCAGCAGAAGGCCCAAGAGGAATTTGAGGCGGCCCGGAAGAGGGCCCAGGAAGAGGCTGAGGAGCTGCAGCGCAAGAAGGCTGAGCGTATCGAGACAATTGCCGATGAGGTTGTGGAATATCTGACTACCCCTGCGTATCAGCGCGAGGAATAGACACGGATTGAGGTAAGGATAGAGGTAAGGATAGAGGGCAAAGAGGGGTAAATTGTGGCCGGACAGTTAAAAACGTACGGTTTTATAAACGCGAAAATTCGTTCCCGGCTTGGTCAGTTGCTCTCGGACCGCGATTTCTCCAATTTGATGAAAAGCAGCAGTATTGAAGAGGTTGTGACAGCTCTGGGCTCGACGGTGTATGCCAAAGAGCTTGAGCAGTACGCGGCCACCGGGGATGTGCGGGCGGTGGAATTTGCCCTGTACAGCCACGAGATAGAGACTGTGGGTGAACTGCGGCAGTACCTGCAGGGTCCAGCCGCCGATTTTGTTGAGGCTCTTTTATTACGATACGAGGTTGATACGGTGAAGAACGCCCTGCGTTTCTGGTATGATCGTAACGTCAGAGGCCGGACGGAAACAGAACATTCCTCCTACCTGTATCACGGCCGTTTAGTTCACTCCATTGACATCGACGGTATTTTGAATGCTACGGATTCGGGGAAGCTGGTAGATGCGGTGGCCGGGAGCCCCTACGAGGCGGTCCTCAGCCGCAACCTGGACCGTATTGAAAACGAACATCAGATGTTTTATGTCGAGATAGAGCTGGACAGCCTGTTTTATACCACCCTTATGAATAGAACCGCACAACTTTCGAAACAGGACAGGCAGGTGGCCGAGCGGGTGATTCAGGTCGAGGTTGATCTGGAAAATATTGACCGGATTGTGCGCTTTGTCTCCTTTTACGGGAGTGAAAAACAACGTTCGTGGAATGTGTTTCTGCCGGGGGGCAGTATAGGTTTTGATGTACTCCGAGAGGCTTTTCGCCAGAGGGGCCCTGAGGAGGCCTTGAATATACTGCTGACCCAGCACTACTCCAGCTATAAAAGCTTTACAGGTGAACACAAAAGTAATCCCTATGAACGATTGCACCTAGTCGAGAACCTGCTGCGTCAGATTCTGAGCGATGAAGTGCGGCGTCTGCTGCGGGGTTACCCCTTTACTATTGGAACACTACTGGCGTACGTGTTTCTCAAACGCAAAGAGATTTCGCAGTTGGTCAGTATTATAAATGCTAAATACTATGGCCTCTCCGAAGAGGGGATACGGGAACTGTTATGATAACTACTACTTCAATGCAGCAGTTGGTTGCTGCGGTGCTGAAGAGCGACATGGAAGCGGCCACTGAAGCCCTGCTCAAAGTGGGGGTGATCGATTTTATCGATGTGCGCGAGATTCCCGCCGATTGGACCTCGCGATTGGAACGCCTTCCGGCTACGGAGGACAGAGAAAAGGCCCGCGAACTGCGGCTGCGCCTGGATGCCTACTTTCGAACGGTGGACTTTACCCCACAAGTGAAGGCGAATGAAGCAGGGTCCGGCCAGAAGCCCGGCCAGAAAAATGAGTCCGTTCAGGAGCAGAGCCAGGGCCAGGAGCCCTTGGATTTGTCCGAGGCGGAACGTGAGATAGACAAGCTTGGCGGCGAATTCCGTAAGATTCGGGATAAACAAAAAGAGGTGCAGGAGGAGATTCTGCGCCTTCAGGAGCTGCGACGACAGATGCCGGATGAGGGTGAACGCTCCACGGGCCGGAGTGGTTCCGGGAGTAGCGGCCGAGCTGGAGGACCGGCTTTGGCCAAGGGGTCCCATGCCTACATCACGGTGCACACCGGTGTCCTCCCCAAGGAGAACCGGGCTGCTTTTGGAAAAGAAATCGGCAAGCTTCCTTCGGTGTATCTGCCTGAGCAGGGGAGTGCAGCTGCGGAAAGAGCAGCTTCGAATGGGGCAAGTTCTGCAGGTGGTGGCGAGCCGATCGATTTTCTGATTACCCTTAAGCGCGACAACAGCCGGGTAGAGGGGCTGCTGGAGAAGTACGGCTGGGAAGAGCGTCAGTACCAAGAGGGCTCCGGGGACGGGCAAGACAAAACACGCCTTCCGGTAGAGGAGTTAGATGCCAAACTTGAGTCGCTGCGCTATAAACAGCAAGAACTGGACGAAGGCTTAAGCCGGACCGTAGAAGAGCGTTCGGGAACCCTCGAACGGCTGTGGACCGGGCTGCGCATGCGCGAGCTGCTGCGCACGATTCAAGGGTACTACCGTAAAACCGAGAGAACCTACCTTTTTTCCGGCTGGCTGCCGGCTGAAAAGAAGGAAGAGGTTACCAAAACTTTGATGAAGGCCACCGAGGGGCGCTGTTACCTGGAGTGGCATACTCCACACAAGGGCGGCGACCCGGAGGTGCCGAAACAGGTTCCGGTACAGATGAAAAATCCTGAGGCTCTACGGCCTTTTCAGTCATTGGTAGAAAACTACGGAATACCGACCTACGGGTCGATTGATCCGACCCCAATGGTTGCGGTATTTTACCTGGCAATGTTTGCCCTGATGTTCGGCGATGTAGGCCACGGATTGGTGGTTCTACTGGTTGGATTAATCGGCGACCGGAGGTCGCGTAAACGGGGAAAGAAGACCATGATTTTTCCCCTGATTAGTTATTGCGGGGCTGCGGCGATTGTCAGCGGAGCTTTATTCGGCTCCTATTTTGGAACGGCTCTACTGCCGCCCCTGTGGTTTGATTATCACGGGATTGTGGCCGGCCATGATGGCGGGGCGGGCAGTGTAAAAACAATGTCCGACATTTTGCTTCTGACGATTTATTTCGGCATTGCGGTGATTACCACTGGATTGGTCATAAATTGGGTGAACCGCATCCGCAAGCACGACTGGTTTGGACTTGTCTGGGGTAATGGAGGCCTGTTGGTCGGCTGGATATATGCTGCCGGGACATATACTGCTTTTTATTTTGCCGGGCATAACTATAAGGAACTGCCTGATGGACCGGTATTGCTGGTCCTTTTAGGTCTTCCTGTACTTTTATTAGCTGCGAAGCCGGTACTGGAGCATATCCGGCACAATCGAGGGGTGCCGCCGCAACAGCGTCATTCGGTGAATGTGCTGGATATGATTATGGAGTGGCTGGTTGAACTGTTGGAGATCTTCTCCGGCTATTTATCGAACACCCTCTCCTTTATGCGTGTTGCCGGTCTCGGAATTGCTCACGTAAGTTTAATGATGGCCTTTTTTCAGATTGCGGAGATGGCCGCCTCCAACGGAAATTTTACGATATGGTCCTATTTAATTCTGCTGCTAGGAAATGCATTGGTAATCGGATTAGAGGGGCTGTCGGCCGGCATCCAATCTCTCAGGTTGAACTATTATGAATTTTTTTCAAAATACTTTGCCGGCAATGGAAGAGCGTATGCTCCCATTTCTCTGCGTTCCGAATAAGGGCGGGAGAAATTGAGGAATATACATATAGTTTCGCATGCCGCTTTGCGGCAAGCGAAACGACGAAAATAGCCGTATTCGGCTATTTTCTTAATAGCGATAAGGAGTTACTGAAATGGAAAAAGAAAAACGCTGGTTTGTATCCCGTCTGCGGATAAGTTTGATTGTTATGCTGATCGTGATGGCCTTTGCCAGCTTGGTGTTTGCATCAAATGTCTTTGCCCAGGAAACTGAGTCTGCCCAGCAGGAAAAGGTGATAAGCGCTGAGGAGGCGGGGGTAATGAAGTTTGGTTTGCTTGCCGCGGCGATTGCCTTCGGTATGGGTGCTATTGGTGCCGGTATTGCGATTGCCAACGTTGGTTCGGCGGCGATGGGAACTATCGGTGAGAAGCCGGAGCTGGCCAGCCAGGCCTTGATTTTTATTGCATTGGCGGAAGGGCTGGTGGTATTTGGATTTATCACCGCCCTTATGATATTGGGTAAATTCTAGGGCATGAAGTATTTTATGATCGGTGGAGATGATGCGGTGCTCGGCTTCGGCATGGTCGGTGTGGAAGGCCGGGTGGCTGAAAATCCCGATGAGGCTCAATCTGCCCTTCAAGAGGCTTTGAATGACCGCCAGGTGGGAATCGTAATCATAACCGAGCCGGTCGCCGAGCTTATACGCCGGCAAGTAGATCGTTATGTGTTTTCCCAATCCTTTCCCTTGATTGTTGAGATTCCGGACCGCCAGGGGCCGCTGGAGGGCAGACCGACTTTACGGGAAATGGTAAACCAGGCGATCGGTATTAATTTATAACGGGGGTGCAGAGATGCCTGAACAGAGTAAAGAGTCGCAGAATACTTCTCTGCTATCTGGAATAACGGAGCAGGCCGAGGCTGAGGTTAAGAAAATTACCGAAGATGCGGAGCGCCAAGCTAAGGAGATAGTTGAGGGGGGGCGGAAAAAGGCCGAGTCTATCCGCCGGGATGCGGAGGAGAAAGGCCGGAAACAGGCCGAGGGAATTCTGAAGAAGAATGCCCAAGCCATTGAGGCCGAGCAGCGTAAGTTGCGCCTGAAAGCCCAGGAGGAGCTGTTTGCCAAGGCAATGGGGCGGGTGAAAGAGAAATTGCAGTCTTTGACCGAACGTTCGGATTACCGTTCTATTTTGAAGTATTGGATTGCCGAGGGGGCGATCGGTTTGTCGGAAGATAAGCTGAGAGTGAACGCATCGGAGCAGGAACTAAAGTTGATTACCGACGGGCTGTTGCGCGAGGCGGAGGCGGAGGTGAAATCTGTAACGGGGCGCTTGGTAAAAATCGAGCGGACCGATGACCCCCCTTTGCAGAAGCAGGGTGTTTTTCTCACCGCCCGGGATGGGCGCCTGGCCTTCAACAATTTGGTTGAAGCACGGCTGGATCGCTATTCCACAGTGATACGTAGAATGATCTATCAACGCATGGAGCCAAGTGATGAGTGAACGGGTAATTGGAACAGTACAGAGGGTAAACGGGCCGGTAATTGAGGCTCGCGACATAAGCGACGCAATGATGATGGAGCTGATCCATGTCGGAGATGTTGGTTTGGTAGGCGAGATAATCAAATTGTCCGGAACCCATGCGACTATACAGGTATATGAGGGTACTACGAGCATTGCTCCTGGAGATCCGATTTACGGCAGTGGTATGCCCCTGTCGGTTGAGTTGGGACCCGGGCTGATGGGTCAGATCTATGACGGTATTCAGCGTCCCCTGGTACGGCTGAAGGAGCGAAGCGGCGCTTTTATAGAGCGTGGTGAAGAAGAGCCGGCTCTGCAGAGGGAAAAAAAGTGGCATTTTGTCCCGGAGCTTGAAGTAGGTGCCCAGGTGAAGGGCGGCCAGGTTCTGGGGAGGGTTCAGGAGAGCGAGCGGGTGCAGCACCGTATAATTGTGCCCCCCCTGCTTTCTGGAGCACTGAAGTCACTTGCTCCGGAGGGCGAGTATACGGTAAGCGATGAGATCGCAGTGCTTGAGGACGCGAATGGTAATGAGCATAATCTGACGATGATGCAACGCTGGCCTATCCGAAACCCGCGGCCAACTGCGCAACGTATGCCCCTGACCACTCCGCTGATTACCGGTCAACGGGTCATCGACACCCTGTTTCCCCTATCGAAAGGGGGCACCGTGGCAATTCCCGGTGGTTTCGGTACCGGTAAAACCATGACCCAGCACGCTATTGCCAAGTGGTGTGATGCAGATATCATTGTATATATCGGCTGCGGGGAGCGGGGCAACGAGATGACCGATGTGCTGACCGAATTTCCCGAACTAGTCGACCCTCGTACCGGTACCAGTCTGATGGAACGAACCATTCTGATTGCCAATACCTCTAACATGCCCGTGTCGGCCCGTGAGGCCAGTATTTATACCGGAGTAACCCTGGCGGAGTATTACCGCGATCAGGGCTACCATGTGGCCATTATGGCCGATTCGACCAGCCGTTGGGCGGAGGCCCTGCGAGAACTTTCCGGCCGTATGGAGGAGATGCCGGCGGAGGAGGGGTTTCCTGCCTACCTTCCTACTCGGGTGGCGGAGTTTTACGAGCGGGCGGGCATTATGAATACACTTTCGGACAGAGAGGGCTCGGTCTCGATTATCGGGGCTGTCTCGCCTCCAGGGGGCGATTTTTCCGAGCCCGTAACCCAGCATACCAAGCGCTTTGTCCGCTGTTTCTGGGCTCTGGACCGGCAGTTGGCCAATGCCCGTCACTATCCGGCGATAGGATGGTTAGAGAGTTATTCTGAGTACATCAACGACATTATCGGCTATTGGACACAGCAGGTGGGCGAGCAGTGGGCGGAAGACCGGCGCGAGATTATGGATCTGCTCCAGCGGGAGGTACGATTGCAACAGGTGGTAAAGTTAGTCGGACCGGATGCCCTTCCCGACAGTCAGCGTTTTGTTATAGAAGTCTGTAGTCTATTTAAAAACGGATTTCTACAGCAGAATGCATTTGACGATGTGGACCGGTATTCCACGGTTATGAAGCAGGCCCGCATGCTGGAGCTAATTCTTACCTATTGGCGCAAAGGGCGGGATGCTATTAAGCAGGGAGCCACCATTGTCCGTCTTCGTAAAATGAAGGTGGTCCAAGACCTGGTAAAGATGAAGTTTAAGATAGAAAACGACGATGAGGCCGCTTTCGACAAGCTGCAGGCCCGTCTAGAACGATCCTTCGACAGATTGGAGTCTCTCTATGAAGAGTAGTGATAGAAGCCTGTTAGCGGGCCGCGAATATGTGGGGGTGGATAAGATCGACGGCCCCCTGGTATATGTGCGCAAGACCCATCCGGTGGGGTATCAGGAATTGGTGGAGGTGGTTGATAAAACCGGTCATACCCGTTTGGGGCAGGTGCTGGACACCTCCGAGGATGTAGTTGTGGTACAGGTTTTTGAGGGCACCACCGAGCTAACCATGCCCTCTACCCGCGTTCGTTTTCGGGGTGAACCCCTTTCGCTGGAGGTGAGCGAGGGGATGCTTGGGCGGGTCTTTAACGGCCTGGGTGTGCCGATTGATGATGGTCCGGCGCCGGTTGGAGAGGAGGAGCGGGATGTGAACGGCTCTCCAGTTAATCCTACCGCTCGCATATATCCCCGTGATTTTATCCAAACCGGCATTTCGGTCATTGACGGGATGAATACCCTTATCCGGGGGCAGAAGCTGCCGATTTTCTCCGGAAACGGTCTGCCCCATAACGAGTTGGCCGCTCAGATTACCCGCCAGGCAAAGATACGCGGAGGCGAGAGTAATTTTGCCGTCGTATTTGCCGCAATGGGTGTAAAGCACGATGTTGCCCGCTACTTTATCGACTCCTTTGAGAGTTCCGGGGTGCTTGAAAATGTGGCTCTGTTTCTTTCTCTGGCGGATGATCCGTCTATAGAAAGGCTAATAACTCCCCGCTCGGCTTTGACCCTGGCTGAGTATCTGGCTTTTGACAAGGGAATGCATGTATTGGTTATCATGACCGACATGGCCAATTACTGTGAATCCCTGAGGGAGGTTTCCACTCTTCGCGGGGAAATCCCCTCCCGAAAGGGTTACCCGGGATATCTTTATTCCGACTTGGCCGAAATTTATGAGCGTTCCGGGATGATAGAGGGCCGTTCCGGCTCTATTACCCAGCTGCCGATACTCACTATGCCGAACGACGATATCAGCCACCCGATTCCCGACCTGACCGGATATATTACCGAGGGACAGATTGTATTTGAGCGGGAAATGAATGGACGCAATATCTATCCCCCGGTCGCAGGGCTGCCCTCGCTGTCCCGGCTGATGAAAGACGGTATTGGCGGGGATATGACTCGCGAAGATCATCCGCATTTAGCCAGCCAGCTGTTTGCCGCGTACAGTTACGTGAAGGATGTGCGCAATCTGGCCTCAGTGATCGGGGAGGAGGAGCTGACTCCCCTCGATCACAAGTACATGGAATTTGGTGAGGCCTTCGAACGACAATTTGTGTCCCAGGAGGTAGATGAGGATCGTACCATTGAAGAGACTTTGAATCTCGGCTGGGAAGTACTGCGAAAGCTCCCGGCTGAGGAGTTGCACAGGGTCACCGATGAAGAGCTGGAGAAGTACTACGAAGGATAGACTATTATGCGTAATGTAGCGCCGACAAAATCCAGTCTTCTCAAGTTAAAGGAC
>Ga0102934_1003129_pt1 | contig 11340 bp, 12 predicted proteins | sample SalPonR2_A_D1_MG_FD_78175 | JGI IMG/M metagenome (GOLD analysis project Ga0102934, IMG submission 78175) | Salt pond soil microbial communities from South San Francisco under conditions of wetland restoration - Salt Pond MetaG R2_A_D1_MG | ecosystem: Environmental > Aquatic > Marine > Intertidal...
ATCTCTATCCCCTGGTGGCGGGCGATATCCGGTCCTGTTTTGCCATGACCGAGGTGGACATGCCGGGTTCCAACCCGGTGCTTCTTGAAACTACCGCGGAAAAGGACGGGGACGACTATGTGATCAACGGGCACAAGTGGTATACGTCCTCTGCAGACGGCGCGGATTTTGCCATCGTGATGGCGGTGACCAATCCAGAGGCCCCGGATTATACCCAGGCGAGCATGATTATCGTCCCGACTGAGACTCCAGGCTTTAACCTGGTCAGAAATATTCCGGTGATGGGCCATGCGGGCGAGGATTATTTCAGCCACGGGGAAATTCTGTTCCAATCCTGCCGGGTGCCGCAGGCGAATCTTTTGGGAAAAGAGGGCCATGGATTTGTGATCGCCCAGGAGCGCCTGGGGCCGGGCCGAATCCATCACTGCATGCGGTGGCTGGGCATCTGCCAGCGATCCTTTGAGCTGATGTGCCGCCGGGCCAACAGCCGACAGATTACCAAGGACGGCAAGCCCTTGGCATCCCGGCAGATCATCCAGTCCTGGATTTCCGAAAGCGCGGCCGAAATTCAGGCCGCCCGCCTGATGACTTTGCATGCGGCCTGGAAAATCGACAATGAGGGCGCCAAGGCGGCCCGCCATGATATCTCCATGATCAAGTTCACGGTGGCGAACACCATGCAGCGGGTCATTGACCGGGCGCTTCAGGTGCACGGCGGCCTCGGCATGACCGATGACACCATCCTTGCCTTCTTCTTTCGGCATGAGCGGGCCGCCCGGATATATGACGGCGCGGATGAGGTGCACAAGGTGTCTTTGGCCAAACGAATTTTACGGGAATATCCGGCATAAAAAGGTTAAATGGGCGGGCAGATGCACACGGCGGAAAAGACGTTGCAGCGCATGCGGTTCAATGAATTCCGGCAGATGGCCTTGATATCTATGGAGGAGATCTGCCGGGAGATTTTTTATGAAAACCAGGCCTCCATCAAAACCAAGAAGGAGGCCGTGGCCGTCCGGAACCTGGCCAATATCTTTGACACGACCTTAAAGCTTTCCAATGAGAGGGGCTTTCAGACCATGAGCCTGAGGGATCTGAGCCGGGCCTCGGGACTCAGTATGGGCGCCCTCTATTCCTATTTTACCAGCAAAGATGAACTGCTGGAGATGATCCAGAACCAGGGTCAGCGCTTGACCCGCCGGATACTCAGCCAACAGATTGAATCGGTTGAATCGGTTGACCAGAAGTTGCGCATGGCCATCCGGACCCATCTATACCTGACCGAGGTCATGCAGCCCTGGTTTTATTTTTCATTCATGGAGACCAAGAATCTGGACAAGGCCCAGCAGAAAAGGTCGATTGAGGGGGAACTGGCCACCGAGCAGATGTTTATCGACATTCTGGAAGAGGGACTTCACGAAGGGGTGTTTTCGCTGGAAAATCCGGTTTTGACGGCCACGGTAATCAAGGCCATGCTCCAGGACTGGTATGTCAAGCGCTGGAAATACAGCCGGCGCCGGGTTTCCGTGGATGAATATGCGGATTTTGTGATTTTTGTCATTGAGTCCATTGTGATGTCAAATTCAATGCCGTTAACTTAACAGTAAAAAATGGTTCACTTGTCATTTCGAGCGCCAGCGAGAAATCTTATAATTGCATGACTTTTTTAGATTTCTCGTCACTGTCGTTCCTCGAAATGACAGCATCGGAAGCCTAAGGCCAATGATTTTTATGCTGATTAAATTCAAGGAGTTTTAAATGACGATCGTGGATACACCGACCCGGATCCGTGAGGGAGAGGAGCTGGATCAAGCAGCTGTGGAAAATTTTTTAAAGCAGCATATCGAGGGGTTGTCCGGCACCTTAGAGATTAAACAGTTTCCCAGCGGGTTTTCGAACCTCACGTATTTTATCCGGGTGGGGGACCGTGAAATGGTGCTTCGCCGGCCGCCCTTCGGCAGAAAGGCCAAAACCGCCCATGACATGGGCCGCGAATACAAAATATTGAGCGCCTTGTATCCGGTATTCCCCTACTGCCCAAAGCCTCTGGTCTATACCGAAGATGAAAGCATCATGGGCTGCCCCTTTTACGTCATGGAGCGGCTGCAGGGGATTATTCTGAGAAAAGACCTGCCCGAGGACCTGTCCCTTTCGCCGGCGGACGCCCGCAAGCTATGCGAGAATATGGTCGATCTCCACGTGCGCCTGCATTCCCTGGATTACGAGGCCATTGGTCTGGCAGACTTCGGCAAACCCCAGGGGTATGTCCGGCGCCAGGTGGAAGGCTGGAGCAGGCGCTACCGGGATGCCCGAACCCCGGATGTGCCGGATTTCGAGCCGGTAATGGATTGGCTGGCCGCCAACCAGCCGAAAGATTTTGACCAGCCCGCTATTATTCACAATGATTACAAATTCGATAACCTGGTCTTAACTCCGGACAACCCGCTGGAGATTATCGGCATTCTGGATTGGGAGATGGCCACCCTGGGGGATCCGTTGATGGATCTGGGCGCCTCTCTGGCCTACTGGATCAACCGGGATGATCCGGAGGAGATGCAGCTCATGCGGATGCTGCCAACGACCTACGAGGGGATGATGACCCGTCGGGAAGTGGTGGACCGATATGCCGAAACAGCGGGGATTGAGCTGGGCAATTTCGATTTTTATTACTGCTTTGGCCTGTTCCGGCTCGCGGGCATTGCCCAGCAGATTTACTACCGGTATTATCACGGCCAGACTAGGGACAAGCGCTTCATCCAGATGGGCTACGCGGTGGGATTTCTGGAAAATGCCGCCAAGCGGGTCATTGGCTGATAAAATCATTGATGGTTAACAGGGAATCCATTTTTACCCCGCAGGCTTCGATATTCTCGCGGCCGTTTTGCTCGCAGCGGTCAAGCAGCGCAATCACGCTCAGGATCTCAAGGCCGTAATCCCGAACCGCATTAATCGCCTTGATGGTGGAGCCGCCGGTGGTGACCACGTCTTCGATGATGATCACCGGATCGCCGGGCTGCACATTGCCCTCGATTGGCAGGCGCAGGCCGTGGGCTTTGGGCTCTTTGCGCACGGAAAAGGCGTCAATCGGGTTTTCCCGGAGTTGTGAAGTGTAGGCCACGGCAATGGCAATCGGATCAGCGCCCATGGTCAGGCCGCCGATGCCTTTTGGGGCTAAATCGAGCGCCTGGATTCTATCATACATTAATGTCCCGATCAGGACGATGCTTGGCGGGTAATAGGTCACCCCTTTTAAGTTGAAATAGAAGCTGCTTTTTTTGCCGGAAGCCAGCGTAAATACGGGCTCTTTGGAATACTGAAACGAACGCTGCCGGATCAGGCCAATGAGTTGGTCCCTATCGGTCATGGCTAAGAATCCTTTCTCGGATACAATAAAAAAGTTACAGAGATGTAAACAATTGATAGTTGATTGTCAAGCCGTATGACACCAATCGTCTTACTCTTAATCCTACTCTTAATTTTAATCCCAATAAGGAGCTTGCAATGGAGAATTTAATCTATCAAACCAAGGATCATATCGGTTACCTCACATTAAACCGGCCGAATAACTACAACGCCTTTGACCGCCAGACCATTGAGGAGTTCGAAGCGTTCTGGCGGGACCGGCGGTATGATGAAAGCGTACGGGTGATCGTGCTGGACGGCGGGGATGCCAAAGGGTTCTGCGCCGGCCTGGATATGCAAACGTATGGGCCGGAGATGTTTAAGATGCCGCCGATGGACGCCTATAACGGCCAGGCCCGGATGGCCCGTCTCCTGCTTGCCATGCGCATGGCGCCGCAGCCCATTATCTCCTGTATTCATGGGGCGGCCTCCGGCTTTGGATTCTCTTTGGCCATGGCCTCGGATATTCGGATTCTTTCGGAAGGCGCCCGGTTTAATGCCGCCTACATTAATATCGGTCTGGGCGGGGCGGATATGGCATCCAGCTATTTCCTGCCGCGGCTGATCGGCTCCGGCCGGGCCAATGAATTCCTGCTCACCGGCAACTGGATGAGCGCGGAAGAGGCCATGCAGCTGGGGTTTGCCAGCCGCCTGGTGCCCAGGGAGAAAATGCTTGAGACCGCCCGGGAGCTTGCGCAAACCATGGCGAGTAAAACGCCTCTGGGCCTGCGCATGACCAAGGAGGCCATAAACGTCAATATCGATGCCGGGGGCCTTGAGGCATGTCTTCAGATGGAGGACCGTAACCAGATGATGGTCATGTATTCGCTCAAACTGGCATCACCTGAATAGGCGGATTTATGCCGACATTAATTGTTTCTTGTAAGCCTCAATCAGATGCTCGGCTGCTTCTCTCGTTCTGATCCGGGTAATGGCGCGTCTGAACACAGAGCTTGCCGGAAGGCCCTTGGAAAACCAGCCGAGCCGGCTGCGAAGCATCCGGCAGGCTCTTTCTTCCCCGAAAAGCGTGACCATCTGATCCGTGTACCGGTGCATCATCTGAAACCGATGCACTGGATCCACCGGCGGAATCGGCTGACGGTTGATCGCCGCCAGGGCCTGGGTAAAAAACCAGGGGTTCCCGATGGCCGCCCGGCCGATCATCACCCCGTCGCAGTGTGTGGCATCGATCATTTTCGGGACATCAGACGGCCGCTTGATATCCCCGTTTCCGATCACCGGGATGGCAACGGCCTCTTTAACCCGTTTGATCACCTGCCAGTCCGCACACCCCCGAAATCCCTGACCGGCCGTGCGGGGATGGATGGTCACGGCATCCACGCCGCAGGCTTCGGCTATACGGGATAGTTCAATCGCCTGATTGGCCGAGGTATCCCATCCGGAGCGGATTTTTATGGTCAAGGGGATGTGGATGGCGCTTCGCATTTTCATGAGCATTCGCTCCGCCCGGTCCGGGTCCTTCATCAGCGCCGCACCGGCGCCGATTCGAACCACCTTTTTCACGGCGCAGCCAAAGTTGACATCAATGATCTCCGCGCCCATGGCCTCGACCATGGCGGCCGCCTCGGCCATAATCTCCGGGTGCTGGCCGAACAGCTGCACGGCAATGGGCTTTTCCGCGTCCTCCATCACAAGCATCTCCCGGGTCTCTGCCGAGCCGTAATGCAGGCCGTTTGAGCTGATCATTTCGCTACACACCAATCCGCACCCTGCCTCCCGGGCGAGGATCCGAAACGGCATATGGGTGATCCCGGCCATGGGCGCAAGGATAAGGGGGTTGGGAAGCTCTACATCGCCGATTCGCATGGGGCCTGGCTGCTTTTTTGGGGTTTGGAAACGGTGGATGACGGATTGGCATAGCAGAACAGGCAGTTGTGTCGGCACGGCTGGCGGTGATAGGAGCCGATATCCGATGAGACCGTGCACCCGCACCCTTGTTTCACGCGCTGGCCGGAGTCCTTTCGAAGTGAGAGATCTCCGCCGAAAAGATCCACCAGCAGTCTGCCGGGGATGCACTGACTGGGCTGAATGGCCGAATCTGTCGGCAAGGCGGCCATCACCTCTTTTTCGCAGCAGGTGTAAAGACGGATATGGTGGGGTTTGAGAATCTGCGCCAGCCATTCCAGCACCTGCACTTTTTCTTTTAACGGCGGGTCATGGAAAACAAAACCCGGCAGGGCGGCCAGGCGTTTTTTGATCTTGGGGTAATGGTCCATAAAGCTCGTAATGCACCGGGTAATGCCCGAATCGCCCATGACCTTTGCGATGTCTTGAAAATCGGTCAGGTTGTCGGTATCCGAGCCGCCAGGCGGCCGGAAAAAGCAGATCGGGTCAAACCGCCAGCTAATGCTGTCCGGACCGAAGCGGCCGGCAAGGCGTTTCAAGGTCTCAAGCCGGTCTGTAAGCAACGGGATATGGGGCTCAAGCCAGGGGGATTCGGAGTTCACCGTGAAATTGAAAAACAGGTGATACCCCATCTGCCGGAGGGCCTCGCCGTATCCGCCATCCAGAAACGGGCGGAAATCCTTGGACCAGAAAACAATGGTGTGCACGTGTTCCGGAGTTGCCATAACCGTTGATACGTGACGGTTGAACGGATTGGTCACCTCAAAGTACCCGTCGCCAATCCCCTGCATGAACCAGTCCATGTAAAAAGCCGGGATATCGGTGCGGCGGGAGGCGGAGATGATGATTTTGGCTGGTGTTTTTCCGGTCATTTTTTGGGTTGGCGGTCCCATAGGGAGACCACCTTGGCCTCTTCGGCAGGGTCCTTCTCTTCACTTTCCGGCGCCTGCTGCTGTTCCTCTTTTACAGATGCCTCTTGGCTTTCTTCCTGATCAGATTCTGGTTCCACCTCCGGCGGGGCCTCGACTTTTTCAAGCCGCAGCCGGTTGCCGCCCATGGTGAATTCTTCCCCATTGATATACACATCCCGGAGAATCCAGGTAACGGTCTGCAGCGGCACCTGGAGCAGCAGGAGCGTTACGTGATACCAGTCTTTTTTGACATCCGGCGAAATGGCCTCGATGCGGGCAAAACCGGCCGGCTGGTCCTCATAATAGATTAAAATAATATCGTTTTCCTGTGCCATAGGCTACGTACCTTCTTCTAAGTAACTTCAAGGTTTGAGGTGTAAGGTTTTAGGGTATAAGGTATACGGCGCAATTAAATTCCAAATTACAATACTCAAATTACAAATAAATCTCAAAAGCCAAATCGCAATGTTCAAAACAACCCCTCTTTTGCGGGGCGATGTGTTGTTTCCGGATTTTGGTCATTGGAATTTGGGTATTGTTTGTTTTTTGGGATTTGAAATTTGAAATTTTATTTTTCCCTTAGGGTCTTTAAAGTTTTAGCTCGGTCCCGGGCAGCGGTCCGGGGGAATGTTTTTATCGCCGCCGCGGTTAAGCCTAAATCCATCTTAAAGAAAACTATATTACGCTTTGAAGGCGGATGCAAGGGGGGCTCAATCCGAGCGGCGGGGGAAGAATATAGTGCGCAGCCAGTGGAAAACGGAATTGCCTTTCAGGTTTTCCCGGTCCATGGCATCAATGTCCTTTGCCAGCATGGCCGGATGGGCAAACCACTCCGAGCGCGTGGCAAAGGTCTGCCCGGTATCCAGCTCCTTGACCACCCGGGCCGGGTTGCCCGCGGCAATGGTGTTCGGAGGGATCGACCGGATGACCACGGAGCCCGCGCCAATGATGCTGTTATCGCCGATCTCAACCCCTTTGCAGACAATGGCGCTGTCGCCGATCCAGACGTTTTCGCCGATGGTGACAGGACGGGTGGTACCTATCGTCCATATCCGGTTGTAGATCCCGTGCCAGTCGGCATCCGTGATATAGGCATGGCTGGCCAGCATGGTATTGTCGCCGATTTTGATATAATCTGCGGAGCTGATGCGCACTCCCGGGCATATCAGGCAGTAATCCCCGATTTCGATGCCGCCTTTTTCCTTATCCTCCGGCCAGACCGTTAATCGGATTTTTTTATCGGATGTGGAGAGGATATTCGCATGCTTGCCGATGTTAATGGGTGCGCCGAATACTTCGATATTCCAGGGCTGGGTGACGGTGAAGCCCGGCCCTAAGCAATCGAACTGGGGGCGCAGAAAATACCGGGCATAGGCCTGCTGGAATTTAAGATGGGCTTTTTTTAAAAAATAGGGCCGATGGTCTCTTCGCAAGAAAAGCGCCTTATTTCAGGTATGAAGCAAATTCGGGGGTATTCCAGAAGCTGTGGTTGAATAAATCCGCCGCCGGTGTCATTTGATACAGGGCATCCGCCGCCATGATAAACACCCCGTTGGTCCATGAGATTTTATCCTCCGGCCAAATCACCATATCCGGATAGGTGAACCCGCACCAGTAGGATCCATCCTCAAATTTTCGGTCAATCAGCCAGGAGAAAACAATAGCGGCGATTTTATGGTTGCCCGTGGCCGCCATGGCGAGCACCAGTTCACAGCTTTCCGCAATGGTCACCCACGGCCGGTCAGAGACGCACAGCACGCCCATCCCTTCAACCACGAATTTTTTCCATTGCTGATCGATCCGTTCCCGGGCCACCTCCCCGGTAACCGCGCCGGATAACACCGGATAAAACCAGTCCATGGAGTACCTGGATTTGGTTATATTGAACAGGTGGTAGCCATCCCGGATCGCTTCGCCCAGATTGATCAGCGCGGCTTTCCATTCCGGTTTGGCCTTACCAAGCAGTCCGGCAATTGAAAGCGCGCATTTAAGGCTCATAAAGATGGAACTCGATCCTGTTAAAAGGGCCATGGGATCGATTTCCAGGTCCGGGCTTTTGGCCCAGTAGATTTCACCGGTGGGCGCCTGAAGGCTCACCGCAAAGTCCATGGCCGCCTCAATCGTGGGCCACATTTGATACAAAAACCGGATATCCCGGGTAATCAGGTAATAGTGAAATACGCCGACCGCAATATAGGCCGATATATTAGTTTCACGGGTGCGGTCCAGCGGGCTTCCGTCAAGGTAGGATGAATACCAGCTGCCGTCTTCCAGCTGGATTTCCGCCAGCCATTCATAGGCGGCCCGCGCCTCGGCAATATAGCCGCAGATGCAAAGCCCCATGGCCGCTTCCACATGATCCCAGGGGTCGGTCTTGCCGCCCTTGCTCCAGGGAATCTCGCCGGTCTCTTTCTGCAGGTCGGCAATCATCAGGGCAATTGCATCAATATCGACCGAAACCGCCGGCTTCTTCCAGGGAACCTCCACCTTCATCGCTTCTCCATCCTTTTGCATCCCGGTATCCTATTTCTGCCTGATTGCGGCAAAATACGAGCATCCTAAATAAATAAAGGTATATGCCACAAAAGGGATGGAGAAGCAATAAATTTTGGCCAATTCAGCAGTTTTAACCGATGTTTGGCATAAGGGTCCACTTAATGGCCCAGTCGCTGGTATCATCCAGCTGATCCAGGCATACGATGCCGCCGTTCTGGAATTTCACCACGATAATATCCGGATTGCCGGCGGTCAGGTAACTGGTGATGCGCTCCATAAACGGCAGATGCCCGACCAGCATGGTATTTCTGCCCGGGTCGAGGCCCTGGGCGATGGGCACCACATCATCGAGCGCTTTAATCCCCTCCATTTCTTGGATACCGCCGGAGACCTGCAGATAATCAGCAAAAATTTCGGCGGTCTGAAGCGCCCGTTTTTTCCCGCTGTGCTTGATCTCACCCACTGTTACGTTATAATGGGCGGCGGTTTCGGCGATCCTTTTCACATTTGCAATGCCTTCCTCTGAGAGGGACTGTTCGGGATCCACGTCCTTTTTTAAATTCACGCCGTGCTGAACCAAAAAAAGTGCCATAATCAACCTCCTTTCTAAAATAAATAAATAATCAATTTAATAATTTCTGCAATCTCTGATTTTTTTGCCCTCGACGGCGGCACGGGCGCTGGTTATGTTATTCCTTTTTTGAATGCCGCTAAATTCAGTCGGGCATCGGCAGGGGGCTTACGAATAAAAGATTCTTGACTGAAATCAGGAAGTGGCATAGGTATTTATATTATTTTATGATCTGAAAGGAGACGACTTTAAATGGCGTACACAGTTGCATTAGCCGGCAAAGGCGGTACCGGTAAAACAACCCTTGCCGGACTGCTTGTCAAGTATATGGTAAAAAACGGGAAATCCCCGATTTTGGCAGTAGATGCAGATTCCAACTATAATTTTAACGAAGTGCTCGGCTTAACCGTGACCGATACGCTCGGCAACGCCCGCGAGGATATGAAGAAAGGCGCCGTGCCCAGCGGCATGACCAAGGATGTCTTCATCACCATGCGAATGGAGGAGGCGGTTCTTGAAACCGGAAACTATGATCTCATCGTGATGGGCCAGCCCGAAGGGCAGGGCTGCTACTGTGCGGCCAATAGTCTGCTGGTTAATGCGCTTGAGCGTTTATCGGATAATTACCCCTATATCGTGCTGGATAATGAGGCGGGTATGGAGCATATCAGTCGGCTGACCACCAAGAATGTGGATGTGCTGCTGATTGTCACCGATGCCTCCCGGCGGGGCTTGCAGGCTGCCCTTCGCATCAACGAGCTTGCCTCGGAGTTAAATATCGGGGTGCTGCGGACCTGCCTGATTTTTAACCAGGCCAAAAATGGAGTGCCGGATAAGGCGGCCAAAATGGTTGAAGAGGCCGGGGTGGAACTGCTGGGTTCCGTGCCCGAGGATACCTCGATTTATGATTACGATTTTGAGGGCACACCGATTGTCAACCTGCCGGAAGACAATCAGGCCGTGCAAAATGCCTTTAAACTGTTTGAAAAGATTTTCTGATTGGCAGATGTCGGATGTCATGCCGCATAATCCGTCTGTGAGCTCGGATACGGCATCGCCTTACCCCTATCTGTATATTTATTATCTCGCCGGGCATCAGGCTGTGAGCGAAATAGCGGATTTCGGGGAAGGGTTTATCGGCAACTGGAAAGAGGGGGATACCGCGTTTCTTTTCTTTACCGAACCGGCCGATGATGCGGTTCAAAAGTTTTTGGCGCACCGGCCGCACCTGGAGTTGAAAGACCAGTTCGAAATGAGCTATGAAGACTGGCATGGCGGGCCGGTGATCCCTTTTCAGGCGGGCGGTTTCCATGTGGTGCCGCCATGGGCGCAGACGCCTGCGTCGCGGGGGGAAGATGTACTTCTCCTGGATCCGGGCGTGGTTTTTGGCGCGGGCAACCATCCCACCACCCGGCATTGCTTGATGGCTATTGGGGCACTAACAGCAGAGAAATCGATAGGCACCGTGCTTGACCTGGGCGCCGGCACCGGACTTTTGGCCATTGCCGCGGCAAAGCGGGGGGCGGCCAGCGTTTTTGCCGTGGACAACAATTTTCTGGCAGCGCGCACCGCACTCGCCAACATCCGACAAAATCGCCTGACTGACCGGGTCTTTTCAGTAGCGGGCGATGCCCGGGATTTTGTCGATTTGCCGGCGGATCTTGTGGTGGCCAATATCCACTACGCGGTGATGCAGCAGCTGGTGCAAAGCAAGGGGTTTCAGGAGAAAAAATGGTTTATCCTGTCCGGGCTCATGCGCACCCAGGCCCGGCTGATCAAGGACCGGCTCGCGCATTGCCGGGCTGATATTCTGGACGAATGGATACAGGACGGCATCTGGCACACGGTATTCGGGAAGATGAATTAACCGTCGAAAGGGGTCTTAATGTACATCAAATGCTGGGGGTCCAGGGGATCCATACCGGTTTCCGGGCCTGAGTATGATAAATACGGCGGTGATACCACCTGCATTGAGATCCGCACCAAAAACGGCGAATTGATTATTGTCGATGCCGGAACCGGCATGCGACGGCTGGGCAACCAGCTCACCATCGAAGGCTGCCGGCTTTTCCACATGCTGTTTACCCACTCCCA
>Ga0102934_1003131_pt1 | contig 11336 bp, 11 predicted proteins | sample SalPonR2_A_D1_MG_FD_78175 | JGI IMG/M metagenome (GOLD analysis project Ga0102934, IMG submission 78175) | Salt pond soil microbial communities from South San Francisco under conditions of wetland restoration - Salt Pond MetaG R2_A_D1_MG | ecosystem: Environmental > Aquatic > Marine > Intertidal...
CTTTTCGCAGTGCTCTTATTTTTTCAATATTTTCATGATCCGCCAGGGTAATCACTATCTGTTTTATAGGAAAAATTTTAATAAAAGTCATTTTTTTTTGACGTTCAGCAGTTATAGTCAGGTTATCAACAATAAGGTCGCATGCCGCAAAAATATTTTTTGAAAAATACTGTTTCAGGTTTTTGACAATATGTAATTTGATTTTCAGGTTGTTTTCAGAGGCAAAATCTTTGATCAGTTCATAATGGAAACCGCTTTTACGGTTCTGGTTTAAGACGCCTTTTCTGATTCTGCTGCTGATTCTGATATAGCCCGAGCGTTTAATACTGCTCCAGCTGCGCGCATAGGACACGTAGATAAAAGTAATACTGATGATAGTAATTTTTAAAAAAAAGCGCATTCTCCCTCCCGGTAAATCATTTGTTGTAAAACTTCATAAAAGTGAAATTTTATTTATATAAAATATTTGAACTTAGTATCTCCCGGCCCTATATAAAAATATATTACCAGTTAACCTTATATTGTACTCAAATTCGGGTCAGTTGTCAAAAAAAAGACACAGAGATGGACAAAATATATTTTTTTTTCGAATAAAAATACAATTTTTTCTCTGAAAGAGAAAAAAATTTCCCAGATACATATTAAATTTGTATTAATAAGTAAAAGCATAGGGGATTTTTATAATATGCCAACTAAAGTAACTGATAATGCTGTCAGCAGTTATCTTAAAGAGATAGCAAAGGTTCCGCTTCTGTCCAAGGAAAAAGAGTATGATCTTGCCAGTAAGATTTCATACTACAATTCTGAAATAAAAAAAATAAAAGATAAACTGAAAGTAAACCCTGCTGATAAAAAATATCAAAAGCAATATAAAAATCTCAAATTTAATAAAAGACGGTATAAAACCAATATGATAGTCGCCAATTCGCGGCTGGTGGTTTGTATTGCCAAACGTTATAAAAACCAGCGTACTCCTTTATCTGATCTTATCGAAGAGGGTAATCTCGGTTTAATAAAAGCGGTAGATAAATATGATCCGGAAAAAGGGGTAAGATTTTCCACTTTTGCCACCTGGTGGATAAGACAAAAAATACTTATCTATATCAATCGCATGGATAATTACATCAGGTTGCCCAGTGTACTGGCAGATGAGATAAAAAAGATCAAACGCATATCAAGTGAATACCAGGGTAAATACGGCATTATACCCTCTTTTGCTACTCTGAAAAAACTGACTAAATTCAGTAACCGCAAATTAAAATATATCCAAAGCATACCCACTGATTTTGTTTCTCTGAATATAAAACTGCATGACAGTGAGCAGGAACTGGTAGACCGCATAGTATCCGAATCCAATTATCAGGACCCGGAAGATGTGGTAATCGATAACTCCATCAGAGATTGTATAAATGAAATGCTAAGCAGATTAAACAATAAAGAGCAAAAAGTTATTAAGATGCGTTTTGGTTTAAACGGTTATATGCCTATGGTGCTGGAACGGGTAGGGGAAAAACTCAAGCTGACCAGGGAAAGGGTCAGGCAGATACAGGCTAAAGCCATAAAAAGGCTGCGTGTTTTAAGTGTTAACTCCGGACTGGGTTTATATTTTAAAAAAAATTAACCGTTAATATGTGCCTTAATTATATGTTTTAAAATGCTGCAGTATTCGCTGAATCCTTCCGGTTTTACGTGAAAAGCGGCTGCGCCGAGTTTTAAAGCTTTTTTTTGTTCAGGTAATAACATAGAGGTGCTGAAAATTATAGCAGGAATATGTTTTAAATAGTTTTTATTTTTAATTTTTGCTAAAATTTCCAGACCGTTTATTTGAGCAAGTTTCAGATCAATTAAAAACAAGGACGGTTTTTTTGTAGTAAAATTATTTTTATTATTGATATAAGCTAATGCCTCTTGGGAATTTTTAATATGTATGATCTTTCCGGGAAACTCAATTGATTTCAAACTGCGCAGAACCAGACGGGCATGAGCCATGGTGTCTTCAATATAAATAATTATATTACAATTCTTTTTGTTCATTTCTGGAATTAAAAATAAAATAAAAAACCGTACCTTTATTTTTTCCTTTGGATTTCAGCCATATTTCACCATTGTGATTCTCAATTATTTTTTTAACAATTGCCAGTCCCATACCCGAGGCGTTTTCGTTATTCGCTAACTTTTCAAACATATTGAAAACACGCTGGTAATGGCGGGGTTCTATACCTATACCGTTATCTTTTATAAAAAAACAATTTCGTTTATTTTTGCGGCAATGACCGATCTCAATAACCGGGGAGCGCGCAGGATTTTTATATCTTAAAGCGTTACTTATTAAATTCTGAAACACTTCTCCAACCTGCTGAGCATCACCGTATATAGTGGGCAGCTTGGTAGTTATATTGACCGTTGCCCCGGTTCGTGATATCTCTTTTTGCAAAATATCCAGTGTCTGCTTGATAAGCTGTTCTGTTTTAATAGTGCTGAATTTATTGTTAAGACGTCCGATGCGGGAAAGATTTAATAATTTATCTATCAGCTGGCTCATTTTATGAAGCGCAGTATTGATGTAATACAGGTTTTCCTGTAATGCTTCGCCGTGGTTGTTTTTAATATCATCTTCCAGTAATTCGGCAAAACCTTTTGCTGTTATCAGAGGGCTGCGCAAATCGTGGGATACGGAATAAGTAAAATTTTCCAGCTCGGTATTTTTTTTTTCCAGTATATTTATAAGGCAGTCTCGTTCCTTTTCCGCTTTTTTCTGTTTACTTATATCCTGTATAGTACCATGCAGGGCTATTACTTTTTTCTGGACATTTATAATAGGCCTGCAGATAGAGAATAAATTTTTTACTTTATTAGCAGCTGTTTTGATACTGAACTCAATTTCAAAATTTTCTTTATTTTTTACAGCTGCTTTAAAAAAGCGTTGTACGCGTGGCTGATCAGCAGTATCAACAAAGGTCAGAAGGTTGTCCAGAAAATTGCCTTCCGGAAACCTGTTTACGGCCAGGATTTGCAGAAATTCTCCGGAAGTCCATATTTTATTTTTTTTAAAAGTCCATTCCCAGTTCCCCAAATGGGCTATACTTTCGGCTATCCGGTAACGCGCTTCATTTTTAATAAGTTCAGCAGATTTTTTTTTTAAAAGTTGCTCGAGTTTCTCTTTATAATTTTTATTTTCCTGCTTTAATCTTGCTTTTTCCAGTGCCTGGCCGGTTATTAATTCTATCTCGGCGAAATTTTTAATCGGTTTGGTGATGTAGTCCCAGGCACCGAGACGGATCGCTTTAACCGCATTTTCAATACCGCCGATGCCGGAAATAGCTATAAGAGGAAGTTCCGGTTCCCTTTCTTTCAGGTGTTTTATAATCTCAAAACCGTTCATAACCGGCATCAACAGATCGGTAATAACCAGATCAATCTTTTTTTTGTCAATAATTGCCAGTCCTTTGGCTCCGTCCCGGGCGCTGTAAACGCTGTACCCTTTTTCAGTCAGGAACTCCTGTAAACTGAAAAGCACTGCCGGTTCATCATCTATAATTACTATCTTTAATTTTTTCATTATAAATTGTTTTGAAAAATATGCTCGTCCTTTTTACTGAAAAAAACAAACATAATCTCTTTAAAAAATGACAATTCGCTGTATTCATTTAATATACTACTTACTACAGCCGCAGCTTTTGCTTTGGGAAAACCGTAGACACCTGTACTTATGGCAGGAAAACTAACTATTTTAAGATCATTTTTCCGGGCCAGAGCGAGTGAATTTTGATAGCAGTTGTAAAGCAGTTTTGCTTCATTACGCTTGCCGCCCCGCCATACCGGACCTACGGTATGTATAACATATTTTGCCGGCAGGTAACCGGCCTGTGTAATAACAGCTTCGCCGGGAGGCAGTTTTCCCCGCGTTTTTCTGATAGCCCGGCATTCATTTAAGATAGCAGGTCCGCCGGCAGCATGGATAGCTCCGTCCACACCGCCTCCGCCGCATAATGATGAGTTGGCCGCATTTACTATAGCCTCTGTTTTTATTTTAGTTATATCACCGGTTAATATCCGGATACTCATATTTTATTATACAATGTTATCTTGCTTTTTTGCTCGGGCCAATTTGATTTTTTTTTATTTTTATATATAATATTCATGAGAGTCTAATTTACCTGCAGTTACAGGAGAAGTAATGTCAAGGTCGAATCTTTTTTTAATGTGGCATAATAACATCTACTGGTTTAATGACAGTTTAATGATGGGAGAGTTTGGTTATATGCCTCCCTGTACTATAAGCATAGGCCTGGGTCATGTTGAAGACAGCTCTTATAAAGCGGATACTGTTATAAATATTAATAATAAACTGCAAACTGAAATGAAGAATAAGCAGACTTATGCAAAACTATATATGAAAACCGATCTGAATATGAGTGAATCCCTTGCTTATGCTGATAAGCAGTATATTTATTTACAAAATAACGGCCGTTACAGCAATGTTTTGTGTTGTCTGCAGCCTGTAGCCGGGTACAGGTTTGAAAAAGCCAAAAAACTGGATGCCAGCATTCATTTTATTATTGAAGAGCGGTCCACTATATCTAAAATATTAAAAAGCTATTTTAAAAAAGCTGTTCCGGAAGAAACAGTTAATAAGCTTATCAGGAGCGCGGATGTCAATGGTTTTCAGCAGGCGGTTATCAGGGAAGCTTCTTTTGTATAATTTTTTCTGAGAAGGTTACCCGGGTCAGCAGCTTTATTATTTTTTTTTTATTTTGGGCATGTAGATACGCTGGGTAGGGTAGGCCAGATCAATATCTTTGTTTTTAGTAAAACTCTTTAGAATATTTTCCCAGCAATTCTGCTCGTTGATCCTTTTTTTTTTCGGGTCACAGAGATAGCGGGCAGTTAAGAGAATACCGCTGTCTTTTACCGAAGTATAAACAATCGGGGTAAGTTTATTATAAAAGATAAGGTATTTTTTGGCGGACTGCATAACCTTTTTTTTAGCGGTTTCGGTAATAGTTTTATCCTGTTTATTAAGAAAACGTTCCAGAATACGTTTCGCTTTCTGCCAGTTGCTTTCAAAAGTTATAAGTACGGGAATTTCATTCCATATATAAGTAAAACCTTTATTAAAGTTGATCTGGGCCTTTAGAAAAACAAAACTGTTGGGAATATGTACAATCCGGCCTGTACTTTGTTCAGCATCCACCCGTTTGCCCAGTTCCAGCAGGGTAAACTGGAAAACACGGAGATCAATGACATCACCGCAGTAATCACCAATTTCAACACGGTCCCCGGCTTCAAAGGGCCGTTTGATAAGGATAAAGATCCAGCCGGCAAAGTTGGTCAGGATATCTTTTAAAGCGATAGCAATACCGGCGGACAGCAGTCCGAAGTAAGTAAAGATAGACTCAATACCTTTGATCCATATATTGGCTACCAGCAACAGGGTTAAGGTAAAGTTGCTGTAGGAGATTATTTTTTTCCAGCGGTAACGTATTTTAAGACTTTTGGTTCTTTTGTATAATATTTTAATCAGAAGCCGGGAAATCAGGAAAAAAATAATAATAATCAGAAGACTAAGCAGTAATTTTTTTTGCGTTGCTATGGAAATACCGATATGTTCTTTTAAAAATGCATTAATTTCGTCTATATTCATAGCATTATTGTAACATATAAAATAAAAAAATTAGTTAATTTTAAAAAAGAAACAGTAGATAATATATATAGTAATACAGTAATATGATAATGTTATATTAATTTTTAAATAAGGAACAGCCTTATGCCTATAACTTTAAAAGATGATCAGATTAGCAAACTTGCTAATTATATAGCTGATTTTTTTACCAAACAGTTTTCCCAAAAGCAGTTATCTGTTAAAACATTTATTGAAGGTTTTGATAATAATACCAGAATATTTAAAGGACAGATAAAAAATAAAGCTTATAATTTATGGCAGGAAAAACTGAAACATCCCGGTAACTCATTAAACAGGGAATATGATGATTTATTAACTCTGGTAAAATCAGCTACTAAAAGTACACCGGAAGAAAAACTAAAAACCCTTTTGCCGGAAGAAAAAATTATTTGCAATCAAAACGCTTTTCGCTCTCTTCTGGAAAATGTTGATTTTGCAAAAATAGACAAGGAAAAAGAAAATAATATTTTAAACAGATTAAAAACAGAAGCTATCGGTTTAAATGATCAGCAGATCTATATTTATTATAACCTGTTAAAGCTTACTAAAAAACCTGATAAGGAAGATAAGGAGGAAAGTGAAGCAGTTCACCTGAAGCAGGATTTGGACAGTATTATTAACGAAATACTGGAGAATATCAGTGATTTTTTTGTGTCCCCTGATAAGTTAAAAAATATAAATGATAATATTAATATTCCGGAGGAAGTTATACAGGATGCGCTTGCCTTAAAAATAAAAAACAAAAAGGTTTCACTGCAGGTCTTACGTCTGTTAACCGGTTGTTTTGATGACAATGAGTTTTTTGTCAATTTATGTAAAAACTATCTTGGAATGGTGTGTTCCAAATGGGGAACCTCTATTGACCAGGCTTTGAGTTTTTATACAGCTTATTTGATTTTTAATTCTTTAAGCCAGGAGGATTACAAGAGAATGAAAATTTCCCGGCCGTTACAGAATTTTTTAATCGGTGAAGTTACCAAACTAAAGCCCATTATCGCTGTCAGTATAAGATTTATTTATTTATTATCATTGTTATTAGGATCACAGGTTCTGGAAATAAATAAAAAGTACAGATTTGCTCCAACTTCGCACCAGGAAAAAATCTATAAGCTTTATTCCTCTGTTGACCGGCGGAAAATGCTGTTTATGAATGCAGCTAATTTTGCTTTTCAGAAGATGGAAGCCAAGAAATCAGAGTATCTGGAGACACAGAAAATATGCAAAGTATTTATGCAGAAAAAAAGTACTGTTTTAAGCCAGCAGCTTATTTTTGACTATGAATATTAAAAGGAATTTAAAATGAAATTAAAAGCGCGTAAAGGATTTAAACGGGTTATATGGTTTCTGGATTTAATCAATCCCTACGTTGTGGTCGTCTCTATAATTGGCCTGGTTTTGGAATTTACGGGCTGGCGCGGATATGTTATTGATTTTAACGGTTTTATTGACCTTTTGTTTTTAATTGATTTTTTGGTGCGTCTGGCTGCTTTCCCGGCTAAAAAATATTTTATTTACGGCTATGGCTGGGTTGATATGCTGGCTGCTTTACCTGGTATGGAAAAGTTTTTCAAATATACAGTACCCTCTTTATTCAAAGTTTTTAAACTGCTGCGCATCGGCCGCTTTTTTAAGATTATAAGAATACTCAGGTTTCTGAGGGTATTCAGTTTCTTGAGAAAAATGAAAGCAGATTCGCCCTATATTCAGGACCGCTTAATGAAGATCGGTATTACAATAGTACTGGTTTCGGTAGTAGGTATAGGGTTCACTGATATCTATGTTACTGATATGTACAAGGATACTTTTCGCAGACAGATAAATAAAATTGATAAAACAGAAATTTCCTTTAAAAATTTACCGGCAGAAGTTAAAGCTTTCAGAGTTAATAATAAACTGCAGGCCCTGAAAAATAAAAAAAGCGAATTGGTGGATCAGCAAAGTTACCGCGCAATGAAAACTCTCGACCGGATTTTGGTTGTAGCAGTTGAGCCTGGTATGGAGTTTATACTACATGATGAAGTATATATTGAAAATAAAAATGCGATTATGTTGTCCTTAATGCTTACTTTGATCATCATTATTGTATTTATTATTTTTGTTATTGGTTACTACCTGGCCCGGGATATTAAACTGGTTAATTTGATAATTGATTCCATTGATGCTGATGAATATATGCTTTTATGTAATGAGGGGGAAAATTATAAAGATGAAAACGGTAATTTTGAGCCGGAAGAAAATGAACAGGAGATAACGGTTTTATTTAAAATGGTGAACAAACTGATAAGAGAAAAGCATATTGGTGAGGGACTGCAGATGCCCGGTGTACAGGAAGAGTTTCAGTTTGACGGAGTTGATGATGTTATAGATGACAGTGATGAACAAAAGAGTACTGACGAAGAGATGGATATAGCTGAGGCGGACAGTATGCTTGATCAAATGGAAAGTGAAACAGCAGAGCCGGAAGATGAAGAGGATACCGCTGAGTCTCAGACTAAGGGAACGGAGGCTGCCATCCGGAAAAATGATCTTAAAGAAATTATCCGTAATGAAAATGAGACTTTAAAACAAGCCCTGATTGAGGAACTGAAAGCTTATAACGAGCAGCTCAGCAGTAAAGCTGCCGGTGATGCTGTTAAAATAAGCGCTAAAAGTATTATTAATTATATAAAGAGAAACACCTGATCTGTTATCGCTGTTTTAATTTTTGCATTACGTTATTACACCATTCCTCTTCAAATATTTTGTTATTTTTATAAGAAAAATTGAATGTACTGCGCCATATATTTTCCGGTTCCATGCAGAGATAGAAAAAAACTTTCTGGTGCCATTTGGCAAAGAAACTGTACATTGCATTAAACAGTTCCTCTTTCACATGGTTCGGGTAGGTGAGCTTATTATCAGGATTGGGTACAAGTTCCATTTGCAATATTTTACTTTTTAGTTTTTGCTTGCAGAGTTCCTTAATAACCGGTTTTATGAAGATAACCGTACCGAAAGATATGAAAGCAATCTGCTCAGGTGAAAAGGAATTAACTACTGTTTGGCATAATTTTTTATATTCTGCAAACCAGCCGGCGTAAAAAACAACCGGGTGAAAATGAAAGGCTATTTTAATACCCTTTCCGGCAAGTTCCTGAGCCGCTTTTATTTTAGCAGTTGACAGGGGCGTAAAATGCTCTTCATTTTCAGTTATAGTGTCAGTATTTAAAGACCAGCTTATTACAATATTTGGAGGTAAGTTCTGTTGTTTTTTAAAAAAATTAATATTGATACTTTTGGTTTTAAACTCAAGAATTATGTTGGGATGTATGGCGGCAAACTCTGTTAGCTCTGAGAGAGTGTTATTTTTGTTACCAAAGACAAGGGAGTCAGAGGATTGACCGGTACCGAAATGATATAGTTTATGTGCAGAGAGTTTAATATTTTTTAATCCATTTGCCAGGTTAGCAGTAAACTCTATATTTTGAGTGTAAAAAGTCTGGATCGAACAGTAACTGCAGTGAAACGGGCATCCTTTCACAGCATCGATTGTAAACAAACCGCAGCAAACCGTATTGGGTGAATACGCAGGGCAGCGACCCCAAAATTTATTATTTTTTTTTTTTATATAGTTAACTTTTTTTTGTGGCGGGCGGGGCAGCTGACCTTTATAATATTTGGGATTGGCTCTTAGCTGATAAAAATATTTTTTAATGGAATTGATAACTGTTTTTTTATTTTGCGGGTTGGGTATATATTGCTGCCTGGTTTCCAGCAAGTGCCAGAAAGGAGGAACGTCCCACATATAAAGATTTAACAAACAGTTATACAGAAAATGAAGTTCCTGATAGGAAAAAAAATACTTACAGGCATACTCCTGCAGTAATTTTCTGTCACCGGCTGGTAAATTACTGAAATTGAATTCCGCAGCTGCTTTTTTAAATTTTTTGCGGTAAGCGCTTAAGGACAGCATTTAAAAAAACATAAACTCGGTTTTGGGAAGTAATTTTTTTGTTTTCTGTTTAATCGCTTTATTTATAAAAATAAAATCCGGGGCCTTAAGCGGATCATAATCCGTAATCTTTTTTCCGGCAGCCTTAAATTCTTTTTTTAAATTATATGAGGGAGTTACAAAACGCATAAAAATAAAGTCAAGAATAAGGGACTTACCGGCAGCAATTTTCTGACCCTGCTTGTAATAGCTGCGGCATTTATTAAGATTGCCGCCCTGGACACTGGTGCGGCCGCCCCAGTAGGCAAGATAAAAAGCATATACAGCTCCATGCATAAATTCAGGCCGGAGGGCTTTAATTTTGTCTGCTATGGCCATTACAGTGGAAAGTTCCATTAAAAGTTTATTATTATCAACATTATTAAAAATGAGCATTGCCCGGGAAAAATTAAACCAGAATAAAGTCTCAATATCTTCTTTTTCTACTTCATTTAATACCGCAGTCAGACTGTCTTTATGTTTGATTCTGGTACTGAAATTTTTAACTCTCCGGTTCATGGATTGCAGGCCGTAGTCATAGGCTTTTTCATAAAAATAATTGATCCTTTTTTTTTTCTGCAGTTTATCTTCATCAAAATCATCATAAGGGGTATTATCAATAAAAGCGAAACCGTAAGCGGCATATAAAAAACATAATTTGCCTGAATAATAGGGAGAACGCGGATACAGGTCATAAAGCCCCTGGGCCAGCTTAATAGTGGCCGGCAGTCCTTCCCGGGCCAGTTCCAGGTCGTTTTCCAGCATAAAATTATGTTGTACATGGTTGACCAGATTAGCCGATGCTTTTACAGCTATTTTTTTTGCAGAGCAGGATAACAGGAAAAGGTAAACTATTAGTATTAATATTGTTTTTATAAAACGCATTTTATTTAAACCTCCGTTTTTTATCTAAATTTAATCTTTTTTCGGTGAAATTACAAGTATATCCTTTAAAAACTAATATAAAAACTAAAAAAGTCGAAAATTATAGTATGACCGGCTTATGGGAAAGTATTTTTCTGCTGCTCGCTTTAATCAGTTTAATATGGGGCTTCAGTAAAAAGTCAGCTGTTTTTATCTATTATTTTATATTATTTTTTTTTATCTTCTTTTTTAATTTTTTATTACTAAAATTTTATATTGGTTATATAGCTTTTTTTAATTTGCCACTATGGTTTTTACGTCTGCTTGGTATTACAGTCACAGGTTTATTTTTGTATTATCCGGCTTCCCGGATAGGCCTGCTGGGAAGGCGTCTGTTTTTTATACTGGATGTCAGTTTTTTAAAAAACTGGCTCAATGCGTTAATTGTGCTGGCAACATATATACTGCTTTTTAATTGTGTATATGCTTTTATCTATTTGCTTGCAGCTGATTGCGGACAGGAAAATATCATAAGTTATCTGCTTGTTGTAAAAAAAAGCAAACTGCTTAACCAATTTTTATTTTTATCTTCGTATATTATTTCTTTTTAAAGCCCCAAACTCCGGCCGGCTTTGCCTTCAAACATACTGTGTGAACCGGTAATTGAGGCCGAAGTTGACTTACGGCAATATGCAGGAGTAAATCTATCGTGGCTAAAGATCACAGCGTCCGGAGCATGGAGATATTCGCTTTTTCGGGGACGCTGGCGTTTGCCTTCCCGGCAAACGCTGCACTCCGTTTTCGCCTAAAAAGTCATCC
>Ga0102934_1003135_pt1 | contig 11334 bp, 12 predicted proteins | sample SalPonR2_A_D1_MG_FD_78175 | JGI IMG/M metagenome (GOLD analysis project Ga0102934, IMG submission 78175) | Salt pond soil microbial communities from South San Francisco under conditions of wetland restoration - Salt Pond MetaG R2_A_D1_MG | ecosystem: Environmental > Aquatic > Marine > Intertidal...
ACATCTTCATAAACCACAGGAAAATCCTTATATAACAGATTTTTATGAAAAATATTTAGGAAATGTGGGAAGTGAAAAAGCACATGAATTACTTCATACTAAATATTTTAATAAACAAAGGATCTCTAAAGAAGGTATGGAATTAATAAAAAAAGCTAAAAATGAAGCAGTTGAAATTGGTGTTTGTGTTGGAACGAATTGTTATGTGAAAGGTTCACAGGAACTTTTAAGAAAAATAATGAATTATGTGAAAGATAGAGGATATTCAAATGTAGTAAATGCAAAAGCTACATTTTGTTTTGAAAACTGTTCAGAGGCACCTGTTGTAAGAATAGGTGATAAATTAATTAATGCATGTACTTTTGAGAAGGCTGTAAAAGTTTTAGAAGAAAAAATTAAAGTTTAATGTTATACAATTAAAAGGAGGGGTGTTATGAATCAAATTGATCCGGTTATATTTACAGATAAGGCAAAATGTGAAGATTGTTATAGATGTCTAAGAAATTGCACTGTAAAAGCTATAAAGATTAAGGATGGACAGGCTTTCGTTGAAGAAAATAGATGTATTCTCTGCGGAAAATGTATTGAACAATGCCCACAAAATGCAAAAACAGTTAGAAACGATATTGATAAAATGCTGGATATATTAGATGGAAAATCTAACATAGCTGTTTCTATCGCCCCTTCATATCTGGGTTTTTTCAAAAAATGGCAGGTTCGGAGAATACCTTCAATATTACGAAGTATGGGATTTGATTATATTTCTGAAACTGTTGCTGCTGCACCTGAAGTGTCAAAAAAATCCATAGAGATTAATAAAAAAAATAACAATAAAAATATGACTACTTCCTGTCCGGTTTTTGTTAATTACATAGAAAAATATTATCCTAATTTAGTTGATTCTCTTATTAATGTTAAATCTCCAATGCTCCTGCATGGAACTTATCTCGGGAAAAAACTTGGCAAAAATTATAAAATTATTTTTATCGGTCCATGTATAGCCAAGAAAAAAGAGGCGGAAAAGGATAAAGAAAACAATATTGACCTTGTTCTAACATTTGATGAACTAAATAATTATTTTGAAGAAACAAATATTAAATTCAATAATTTTGAGGAAAGTGATTTTGATGAAAAAGGTAGTAAAAATTCAATTTTTTATCCACTTTCTGGAGGTGCATTGAAAGCTGTTGATATAAATCCTGATTTAATATCAAATGAGTATATTTACATCAATGGAGAAAATGAAATTAGTGATATTGTTAAAAGTGATAATATCTCCAATTACTTAATCGAACCTTTATTTTGTCATCAGGGGTGTATTGATGGACCTGGAGCATTTTCATTTAATGAAACAATATATGATCGTAAATTAAAAATAATTGAATTGCTCAATAAAGATAAATCCAGAAAAAAAGATTTCGATTTAAAACTTGATGATAGTGATTTTTATAAAAATTTTGAAAATTGTAATGTTAATAATGATAATATAACTGAAGACCAGATTAGAGAAGTATTAGCAAGAACAGGTAAAGAAAACAAAGAAGATCAATTAAATTGTGGTGCCTGTGGGTATAACTCATGTAGAGAAAAAGCAATTGCAGTTGTAAGAGGTCTGGCTGAAGATCAAATGTGTATTCCATACATGAGAAGATTAGCAGAAAAGAAAAGCGATAAGATACTGGAAAAAAGTCCTAATGGAATTGTTGTCATGGATGAAAAATTAAAAATTATGGATTTTAATAAATCTTTTAAAAATATGTTCAAATGTTCCAGATCAAATTTAGGAAAACATATTTCAACTATTATTGACCCTGATCCAATGGAAAAAGTTCTGGTTAATAATAATTTAACTGTTGAAAAAAAAGTAAAATATGAAAAATATAATTTAGTGTGTTATCAGATGATATATCACCTAAAAGATGAAAAACAGATTATTGGAGTTTTTATTGATACGACTAAAGAAATTAAAAATAAAAAAAGATTGGATACTATTAAATCTACTGCAATTAAACAGGCACATGAACTTCTGGAGCATCAAATTGAAGTTGCACAGAAAATGACCAATTATCTTGGAGAAAGTACTGCTAAGGGAGAAAAACTTGTCAAAAAATTAATTGAAATAACAAAAAAAGAAAATGATAGTGAAAATGATGAACTGGAGGAGTGGTTATGAGTTATCTTCATTTTGATGTGTTATCTAAAAGTATTTCCAAAAAAAAGAATCTACCATGTGGAGATGTTTTTCGAATAGAAAAAAATCGTGAAGAATCCTTAGTAGTTCTTGTTGATGGTATGGGCTCAGGTATTAAAGCAAATATATTTGCAAATTTTTATTGTTCGAAATTTATTGAACTATATATCGGGGAAGAATTTTCATTAAGGGAATCATTCAAACAGATAGTTGATATATTACATCAAGCAAGAGGAAATGATTCCAAACCTTATGGAGTAATTTCAGTTGTAAGAATTCTTAATAATGGAGAAACTACTATTTTAAATTACGAAATGCCTAATCCTATATATATAGCAAGAAACAACCATGCAACTATTTTAAAAGGAAGAAGTTTTTCTCTGTCTAAAGAGATAATAAATGAAATTAATTGTTATATAGAAGAGGATGAAAGTTTATTACTTTTTAGTGATGGTATAACTCAATCAGGTATGGGAAATGGTTATATTAAAGGTTGGCAAAATGAAGGTGTAAAAAATTTTACAAATAGATATTTATTGAATAATAAAAATATTAAAAAATTTTTGGATTCTTTAACAAGTAAGAGTCTTAAAATATCAGGAGAAAAACATAGAGATGATTTAACTGCTTTGTTAATACATGGAAGAAAAGGAAAAGTATTGAATGTTTTAACAGGTCCTCCATATAATAAAGATAATGATAAAAAAGTTGTGAATGATTTCTGGAAAAGAGATGGATATAAAGCTGTTTGTGGATCAACAACAGCAGAAATTGTTGCTGATAAATTAAATAAGAATATAAAAATAGAGGAAAATCCCAAAAATTTAGCGGCTCCACCCCGATATTATATAAAAGATATAAATATTGTTACGGAAGGAGCTGTTACATTAAACCAGGTATATCATATTATTGACGAAAATATGGAAAATTATGAACTTGATAGTGGTGTAACACAATTAAATTATTTTTTTAATATGGTAGATAAGATTAATTTTATAGTTGGACGGGCAAAAAATCCGGCTCATAAAAAGAATATAATATTTAAACAGAGAGGTATTTTGAAAAGAGAAAAAATAATTCCAAAAATTGCAGATAAACTAAAAGAAAAAGGAAAAGTAGTTAATATTGAGTATGTTTAACTTGTTTTCTATTGTTCGTCATCATTCAACCGTAATCCAAGAGCAGTCAAAAACTTAGTGTTAGTTGTTCGTGTTCGTGTGCGTAAAATCAGTTTTCTGTTATCTGGAAAACTTCAGTCATCAGTGATCCGTGAACCGTAAGTGGTCAAAAATTTTTTAAAAAATATTCTGAATTTATTCTTATGTCACTAAAATTATTTCTGATAATTTTCAAAAGAACTATAAAAACATCAAAGAAATTTCTTTCAAGCTTAGAACTAAAGACCGATGACTTGAGACAGTGAAATTTCAAACACTTCAGAATAGTTTCTATTTTAAAAATACAGGTTGAAAATCAAATTTAAAATATATAATTCATCAAAAATAAAAAGGAGATATATGATTTTTGAAACTGAAAGGTTACAGGTAAGAAAAGCAGAAGCTAATGAAAGAGATATAGATTTTTATTTTACACTCTGGAATTCTGCAGAAGTAATGAAATATGTTGGCTTTCCGGAAGGGTTAGGAATAACTGAAAAAGAAATAAAAAAAATCTTCTCTGGTTATGATGAATCAGGATATGATAGAACTCTAATTGTTGAGGAAAAGAAAAATGAAAATATAATAGGTGAATGTAAATTAGGAAGTCCCAATGATAAAAATATTTCAATAACTGATGTTAAACTTCTTCCCGAATACTGGGGAAATGGCTTTGGTAAGGAAATCAAAAAAGCTTTATGTCATTATCTTTTTTCTAATACATCCTGTAAAGTTGTAAAAGCTGATCCTAATAAATTAAATATTGCTTCTCAAAAGATGCAGGAATTTTGTGGAGGAATAAAAGTTGATGAAATATTTCATGAAGCTCCAAAAAAATTATAAGGTTAAACGAAATGATATACATGCTTATGTTTATCATATTAAAAAAGATAATTTTTACAAAATATTTCAAGAATTAAAAGGAGAAAAAAATGTATAAATTAAAAGACTTTAAAGAAAAATATATTGAAGAAACTGTAGAGCTTTCTTTAAAAGAGTATTCAGAAGAAAGAGAAAAAACAGACGAATTGCCACATAATGATTATAGAGAAAAATTATATAAATTATTAAAAAATATGCCTGATAATAATTTAGGAGCTGTTTTATTTGATAATGATAAAATTAAAGGATATATAAAATCATATGGACCAATAGATAATTTTTTTGGTAATTCTAATGGGGTATTTGTTCCTCTTCACGGTCATGGAGTTGTAAAAGATAATAGAGAATATTTATATTCTCTTTTATATCAGCATGCTGCAAAAAAATGGTATGAAAAAAAATTATACAGTCAGGCTATCACGCTTTATAGAAATAATTTAGATTCGATTAAGTCTTTTTTTCAAAACGGTTTTGGATTAAGATGTGTAGATGCTATAAGCAATATTGATAATTTTAAGATCAAAAATAAAAAGAGTGAAAAATATGAATATAAAGAATTATCATATAAGGATTTAGATAAAATTGAACCTTTAAAAAATAAACTTATTAACCATCTTGGAAAGAGTCCAACATTTTTAATTTATGAAAAATTTAGTCTTAAAAAATTAGTAGAACAATCTAAAAAACGTAAATCGAGATATTTTGCAATTAGTGATAATAAAAGAGTTCTGGGCTATTTAGAAATAAAAGATACCGGTGAAAATTTTACAACTGTAGATGAGAAAACGATAAATATTTGCGGTGCTTATTTATTATCAGCATACAGGGGAAATGGATTATTAGAAAATCTGTTGTCCTATATGTTTGATAAGTTAGCAAAAGAGGGATTTGAAAGATGTGGTGTTGATTTTGAAAGTTTTAATCCAACAGCATTCAGATTCTGGTTGAAATATTTCAAACCTTATACATATTCACTTACAAGAAGGGTGGATGAGAAAAATTAGCTTCGGTAATTTTTTAGTAACAGAAGTTATATTTCTGGAGTGGAGTCATGTCACGCATTACATGTCACGAAAAATATTTCAAATGAACACGAACAACTACTTTAGCTTAAGCTTGAAAGTTTCTATGTCCGAGTATATTCGACAGAAGACTATAAATTTTCATAGAAAATTTCTTGGTGGTTTTAAATCAATAAAACAACTCTAAAGCAAGATATGGTGTAAGATTGAATACAATAATTAATATTTTAAAGAATATAAGAGCAGCAAAATAAGATTTTTTAAAGTAATCTTCTGAAATATCATACCACCTGTTAAAAGTTTTATAGATGAATTTTTTGCAGAGATGATACATTAAAAATGATATAAAAAATAATGAAAAATTAATAATTGTACTCCAGAGAAAAAAACATTTTAAACATTTTATATTCATAAATATCTCTTTATACATAAAAACCTCCTCTATTTTATTTATTATATATTATAAATAGAATTATTAAATAAAAATTATTATTTATATTTTTTAATTTTCTATTATAATAATTTCCGATTTAGAATTGTGGAGGATGTAAATGGATATATTTTTTGAAGAGAATGAACAAAATATTAAATTTATATTAAAAAATGTTGAAAAAAAATTTATTCCTGTTTTAGATGAACAATATTATGTGAGAAAAAATCATGATTTTTATAAAACTTTTTCCAAGCCTGTTAAAAATATAAATAAGATTAAAGAAAATTACAAAAAATATAATTTGGAAATGGTTTTACAGGCAGGTAAATTTAAAAAAATAATGTGGGATGAAGCTCTTTTATCATTTATAAAACGCATTGAAGAATATGATATTGACTGGTGGCTTACAGGAAGCTGTGCATTAAAAATAAGAGGTATTGATATTTATCCTCATAATGTTGATATTATGCTTAATTCTGAAGATATAGAAAAAATAAATGAATTATTTGTAGATAATATTATTTGGCCAATATCAGATACTAATGGCTGGATAGTAAAATATTTTGGAGTTATTTTTCTTAATGGACAGATTGACCTTGCCTTTGATCCACAGGATTTTGCAGATGATCCTGAACCGGTTGATTTTGGCCCTTATGCGAAAAAACATTTAGAGATAATTAGATGGAATAATTATGATATTAAAGTTCCACCTCTTGAACTTCAATTAAAATCAAATAAATTAAGAAGAAGAAAGAAAAGAGTAGAAAAAATTCAGGAGTTTTTAGAAAATTAATTTTAAAAAAATAGTAGGAGTAGAATATGAAGAATATAGGATATTGTGGTATTAATTGTTCTAAATGCAGAATATTTATTGCAACTGTTAACAATGATATTAATGAAAAACAAAAAATAGCAGAAGAATGGAGTACTGATGAATATCCTTTAAATAAAGAAGATACTAATTGTGATGGCTGCAGGAGTAAGGGTGGAAATATAATTTCTTTTTGTAGAGATTGTGATATAAGGAACTGTGTAACAAATAGGAATATCGATTCATGTTTTGAATGTGTTGAATTTAAATGCAATATGATAAAAAATGTTTTCAAGAAAACACCAGAAGCTGAAAATAATTTGAAAAAATATTTTTCTAAAAATGTATAAGGAGAATAAAATGTCAGAAAAGATAAAAACTATTGGATATGGATTTATCGGTGCAATTTCTTTTACTGCTTTATTTATTATTCTAAGATTTTTATTAAAATTTGTGCCTGATTTCTATATTTGGAAAACAGGAACAGCATGGTTTAAAATATTTGGTGTATCACTTTATCAAATTGATATAATCTATTTTATTATTTGTTTAATTTTTGTAACACATGGTGTAATAAATTTATTTTTAATAACAAAAGAAAACCATGAGATAAGAAATGATAAAACAAGAAAACCTGATAAATTAATTACAGATGGTTTTTATGAAAAAACAAGACATCCAATGTATGGCACTTTTCTAATAATAAATTTTGGTTTAATATTATCAACAAGGTCTATCTGGGGACTGATATTAATTGGATTATTTTTTATAATTCAGTATGGAAATTCATATATTGAAGAGAAAAATGAATTACTTGAAATATTTCCTGAAAATTACAGGAAATATCAAAAAAAAGTTTCTAACATGATGTTTCTACCTGTTTATAAACATTATATTCTTACTGGAATTATATTAACAATAGGGGGTATATACTTTACTTTTTTATGATCTTTTAATTTTCTCCTTCTATTATATCTTTCATATCTTTTTTTTTATGAATGAAAACCCATTTCTCTCCCAGAGTAAAATTTATTAATCCGGATATTATTAGAGCAATAAAATTACAGTAAATAACATCAAGTCCTGTTATTCTCTCAACAGTTATGATAATTAGCAATCTAATTGCGAAAGTTAAAGAAACTGAAATATTGTATTTCAAAAGTTTTTTGAAAAAATCCTTGTAATTATAATGAACTCTTTTATGCCAGATCCAGAAATAAGATATTGTAAAATTATTAAGCATTGCTATTTCAAAACCAATTATTGGTGAAATAATGTATACACCTAAATATGAATTGAATATATATTGTTTAAATATGAAAAGTACTGCTGTATCAATAGCAGTTCCCGATAAATTGGTTAGAAAAAATTTTGAAAATTTTTTAAAAATATTCTTTTTCATTATTATTTTTTTTAAATATCATAATTTGGGGGGTCTACTTTAGCCATCTTTCTTAAATTTTTAAAATAAGAAAATATATATAATCCAATTATGAATGTACCCAGTGCTATTCCCATAAAATCAAAATATGTAAAATCGATATTTAGAAGTTTTACAGTTGGAGGTTTTTTCATGAAAAAGAAAACTGTATTAAAAACCATCATAGCTAAACGGGCTTCTGTAGGACCAAATTTCCCGTATGAAATTTTAAATACATCCTGAATATACATGTTGATATATGTGTGAATACTGATTAAAAAATAGGAAATAACAACATAATAAGCAACATGTAGATGAATAAAAGGTGATAATCCTGCACCGATTCCTATTAGTAGAACTGTTATTGCATCTACATTATGGTCTATATAAAAACCATATTTAGGTCTTTGAACATTCCTGAATCTTGCAATATTTCCATCAAGGCTGTCTCCAAGCCAATTTATAATAAATCCAAGGGTTGCAAGCCAAAAAAACATGGTTGAAATATTTGTTAATACATAGCTGATTCCAATTAAAACTGCACCAGCAAAACCAAGATTAGTCATGTGATCCGGTAATATTTTTCTAGGTAATCTTTTGACTATCCATATTAATATTTTTTTTTCAATAGGTTGTAGTAGAGATCCTGTTATTCTTTCTTCAGTTTTCTTATCTGGCATAAAAACCTCCTTTTTTAATTAAAGATAATTATACATTAATTTAACTAATTTACAAGTAGAATCATTATTTAACCATTAATATATGTAGTTATATATGAATAGTTCTAAATGTTAATTTAAGTATAAAATTGTTAATAATATTGAAGAAACCCTATTTAATAAATAATTTTGTGGAAAAAATGAAAAATTTTCTTATAATAATTAAAAACAAAAATCAATTTCTAAAAGGAGAAAATATGTTACATGATTTGGATGTTTACTGGATAGGTGGATCTCCCTGCAGTGGAAAGAGTACTTTGGCTGAAAAATTAGAAAAAGATTTTAACATGGATTATTACAAAATTGATGATTATCTCGAAAGATTCATGGAAGAGGGTGCAAAAAAGAATATTAAAATATTAAAAATGTTTCATGAGATGAATTTAGATGAGACATGGCTAAGAGATGTTCAAACTCAAGTTATTGATGAATTTGATTTTTACAGACAAACTTTTCAATTTATTAAAAAAGAAATAATCGAAAACTATAATGGAAGGCCAATGATAACAGAAGGGGCCGCACTTCTTCCAGAATTAATGGATAAACATGAAATACCCGACAGTAGATACATCTGTATTACACCAACAGAAGAATTTCAATTAAAACATTTTAAAAAGAGAACGTGGGTTGATTATTATCTTTCTGATTGTTCAGACCCCGAAAAAGCTTTTGATAACTGGATGAAAAGGGATATTAAATTTGCAAAATTTGTTAAAAAGGAAGCTAAAAAAAGAAATAAAAATTATATAGAGATGGATGGATCAGAACTAGTTGGAAAAACATACAATAAAATAAAAAATATATTTAAGTTAAAGGAATTGAAATAATGAAAAATAGTAAGGCAAGAAGTAGAATTGCCATATTTGGTGGTTTAACTGCAGTATTAGCTGGAACATCTGTGAGAATGAAAGGTTCTTTTTTAGGTTATATCTTTCTCGGGATTGCCACACTATTTTTAAGGATTACAATTTATTTGTTAATCAAAATGCATTTAGAAAATAGGGAAAATGAATAATAATAAAGAAAAGAAAAAGCATAATAAATTTATAAAAATATTGTAATTTTATTATATTTATTAATTCTAAAATACAAAAGTATAAGTTGTTTACAGGATTAAACAATATAACTTGAATAATTCTATATAAACTATATTATTATAAAGTAGGCTTTTATATTAAATAGAAAGAGGTCTTTTGGAATTATTTAAAAATATTCTAAAAAGAAAAAATAATCTTTATAAATTATCGATATCAATTCTATTTGGTATTATTGGTTTCTTGATTAATTTCCTCGATTTTCAAATATTTACTACTTCAAATTTCAAAATATCAATATTACTGGGGTTATTATTCCCATTAATAATTGCACATGCATGGGGTTTAAAATGGGGTGCAATTTCTGCTTTATTCGGTGGAACACAAACAATGTGGTTTTTATGGCAGAATGATGGCTGGGGTATACTATATTCTGTTCCAGTTTTTACTCTTTGGATTTTATGGCATGGTTACTGGGCTGATAAGAGAAAAACAAATGATAAAAATATTTTATATTCACCATTTTTTGTAGAAATTCCTTTTAGAATAGTAATTGAATCAGGTTTTTATGTAATTTTTCCTTTACTTGTAAGTTTAAATCCACCTTTCTGGAATCAATCTACTACCATAAATGAGGTTTCTATTGAATGGATCAATACTGTTGTTATAAAACATTTAATAATAGGATATCTTTTGTTAATTATAATTCATATTTTATTATCTTTGAATTATGTAAGAAAATTTTTCAAATTAAAGAAAATATATACTTCAAAAATTAGAAGTAAAATATATTTAATAGGAATAGTTTCTGGAGTTATTTCTTGGTTTTTAATGTCTTTTTTTGATTATTTATTATTTCATAAAGAAGAAATTTCATTTATTGAATTAATTTTATTAAAGCCTGATGAACACATGATATTTCTTAGAAACTTTTCAATTATGGGATTTTTAATAGCGTCTCTAATAGTTGCACATTATGTATCAAAAAAATTAATTATTCAAAAAAAATTAAATAGAACTAATTCTCTTTTAAAAGCTATTTCGAGTGTTAATCAAATTATTGTTAAAGGTATTAATATTAAATCAGTAATGAATAAAATTTGTGATTCATTACTTGAAACAAAGGCGTTTAAGGGAATTGAAATAGCTTTAAAAGATAATAATACAGATATTATAAAAAAAATTGCCTCTTCAGGAGAGCCTGTTTTTGAAGAAAGCTGGTTTATTGATACAAAAGGTAATGGTAATGTTCCAAACTGCATTTATCAGGCTGTAGAAAAAAAAGATATTCAAATTATTAATCCCAAAAAATGTGGACAGTGTTCATATAAAAAAAATAATAACTATCGCTTAATATTAACTCCAATAACAAGGCATAATAATTTAGTAGGGTTACTTTTAATTCGAATTGATGCAAATTATAAAGTAGGGATTAAAGAAAAAAAATTATTGAAAGAAGTTGCTAATGATCTTTCTTTTACAAGAGAAAAATTAAAATTCGATAAAGAAAGAGAGAGATTAATTCATGAACTTGGAGAAAGGGTTAAAGAATTACAGTGCCTTGAAAATTTAACAAACTCTATAGAAAACAGAGAAAATCTTCAAGAAATATTTTATGACCTTGTTAATTTTATACCTCAGGGATGGAATTATCCATCTATAACA
>Ga0102934_1003136_pt1 | contig 11334 bp, 10 predicted proteins | sample SalPonR2_A_D1_MG_FD_78175 | JGI IMG/M metagenome (GOLD analysis project Ga0102934, IMG submission 78175) | Salt pond soil microbial communities from South San Francisco under conditions of wetland restoration - Salt Pond MetaG R2_A_D1_MG | ecosystem: Environmental > Aquatic > Marine > Intertidal...
ACATGATCTGATGCGTTGCTTGTCCCTCAGGGAGACTGCCCCACCGATTCAAGACCTCGCCATATCGCTCGTCTTGGCGAATTTTTTGGTCCATGCTGAGGCGAGCATCGCGGCGCTTGTTCTCCTTGCGCGCCATGCCGCGATCGAACGCTGCTGAACTGTACTTGCGCCCAGCCTCAGCCTTGCTCAACCCACGGTTCTTGTAAGCCTCAGCGATCGCGGTCCGCAGATTCTGCTCACGCAACTTGTCGTAGTTGCGCGCCTGCATCACCACATTCTGGTAGCGATCCATTCTTTGAGCATTCTGCATGGCATTCTGTTGCAGAGCCTGCGCATACTGAGCCCCCTGCCCGGTCGCTGCCATTCCCAAAGCTGCTCCCAGATTAGCAAACGGACTTGCCACAGGAGTCGGCGCATTGGGAACCTCCACCGCGTTGTTCTGCAATGCAGTCTTGAGCTGTTCAATCATCGGGTTGTACGCCTGATCTACCGCCTGTACCTGCTGATACAGTGGATTGAGCCCAGGCTGGGGTCCGCCCATCGGCCGAATAGCCATCATCCCCTCCTATCCACCGAACAACTGGTTACCGGGAATTAAATCCATCCTGAATCCACCAGTGCCATTGCTCTGCTTCTGACCCTGCTTCTCACGCTCAGATCCGTATGCACCCAGCGTCGTACCCAGGTTGCCAAGCATCGCCGTGGTCATCATGCTCTTCGCGCCCGTGTAGCTGGGCATCTGCGCCATTGGACTGTTCGCAATCAACCCAGCCCGCGCCTGAGCCATTCTCTGCGCCTGCGAAATGGCGTCACTGGTCGCGAGGGCTCTGAGACTACTGGCCGCATCGTCGGCTCCGGTCTGGATTCCAGCAGCAATCGCTTCTCCAAACGGGTTCGCGCCGAGAGACCGCCGGACGTTTGCCTGCGCCTGCTTGGCTCCAGAGCTTCCGGCCTGCTGCTTCTGCCGCTGTGCCCAAGCCAACTGCGGAGCCAACTCAGCCATCGCATCATCGTAGAATCCCTTCCACTGCGTCTGCGCTGCCGTCGCCTGATTCATCCGCTGATCGAACGCCTGCTGCTGCATCTTGTAGCGCCGCATGTTCTCTTCATCGGGGTCCGGCGCCATCAAGCTGTTCATCACGCCCAAGCCACCAGAAACCATACCTGCAATCGTGAACGGGTCCATCACTCGACCTCCAATCCCTTGCCATCTCTGGAAAGCCGCACGAGCTTCGTCTGCCCGTCCTTATTACTCACTCGCAGCCCCTGACTCACGAGCCGCGTCTCCAGCTCACGAATCCTGGCTTCGAGGTTTCGAATCGTGCGCTCAACTTCCGAATCCACTGCCGCTCTCCTTCAGCTTTTGCCAGAGCGGACCCACCGCGCCGCCCTTCCAGATCACCGTGTACTGCAACGACTCACCGCTCCCATTGCTTGGCACACGGTAACTGAACCCCTTACTGGCAACCTGCTTCAGCGCACCAGCACTGAAATTGTCGGCGCCAGTGTCGACCTGTCCTGCATTAACCTCAGCAATCAGCACATCGTACGCTCTCCGCTCGTGCTGCAACCCAAGCCCGTGACACGTCAGCATCGTCTCTGGATTGCTACCCCATGTCTGCCCGGTCTTGATACTCGGCGTGCGGTCGTCCACAATCTCACGTCCCAACATCACCTTCGAGCCAACACTGTCAGTCACAGACAAAAGCATAATGGGCTCTCCTGCCCAATCACCCATGTCTGCGGCCGTCACGCTCTCATCAATCGACCAGTATGGGCTAGGCCCCATCAACTTGAAGCTCAGCCCCAGTCCATCTCCCCTTACATCTTTCAGCAACGTAGGATGGTAGTAGAAGTCCCACCGCTTCGATCCAGTCCATAGCTCCAGCCGGTACTCACGATAGTTGTTCACGAGCGACCAACCCTCAGCTTCCGAGGGGTCGAGCCCAGCAGCCTCCAACGTGAAGTCAGGACAGAAGTCCCTGAAGCCGAACCCATTCGTGCCCATCAAGCCAGTACGACTGATCCACACGACGTACTGCCCTTCAGTCGTCTCGACCGTTGTCACCGCTTTCTGCCCTACAGCTCCATGAAAGTCACTGATCTGTGTCAGGGTCCGATCCTGCGCCACGCCACTCTCGAACGGAATGTAGTTCAGCCGCAGACATGCACTCCGCGTCAACACAACTGCCACATCCCGCAGCGTCTGAATGGCCACGATCCGATCCTGATCCTCACTCACGATTGGCAGCGTGTAGATCGGCGGCGCGTTCTCAGGATCGCCACTTGGCGTCACCCGAATCACCTGCCGGTTGTCCGCCGGCACCAACAACAGATTCTCCCCGAAGTTGGCACTCACCACGAAGTTTGGCGGCTTCTGCAAATACTGAAAAACACCCAGCGAGCCCTGCGCGTAGAAGCTCACCGTCGGATAGGCCGGCGTCGGATCAACCGTCCCCGTCGCCCTCCGATCATCCCGATAGTTCGTTTCGCCAGCATCCAAAACCTTCAAGAGCCCGCCCTGAAGCACGCGCCTTCCATCCTCGATGGCTTCGACAATGTTCACAGCGTTTTCGGTATCAAAGCCAGACATCGAGTATGTCCCGTCTTCGCTCCATTCCCATTCGAATTTTGGAAGACTCGCCAAAACACCACGATACAGCTTCCGACTCTTTCCAGTGTTACCAACGTTAACATCAACTCGCGAAATACGAGTATCCACCATCGAGGGCGGAACCTCGATCTGAACCCACAGCTCAGTGCCATTGGCTGCAATCCACTCTGCAAGACCAGGACGAACCACATCATTAATGTAGGCTTGGTCTTCAGGGCCTTGAACGCTACTGATAGTATTCAACCATTCAAGCGCAAAGCCCACGTCAGCCAATACTTCCATGACTAAGGCATTGGGCTCGATAAGTAGCGCATCTGCAACATTGCTTGGCTCGCTTTCCAAACCAAGCTCTTCATCCACAATCGTCGACCAGTAACCACAACGAAATGCGGCCCCTGGCGCACTGAGCCGAACTTTCCTGATGGGGTACCATGTAGCCAACGCCTGGAGTTCAGGAGCTAGATACAGGCTGTTTTTGAAACGGCGGACCATCTCATTGAACAGGCGTGTATCATCATCCAACTCCAAATAGAGTCGTTCGAACAGGTCCCGATACCAAGTATACTCAGGCATCCCGCCACCGATTGTAGTGGTCATCCAAAAATCACCACCGATGACTGGACGATACTCCTCAACGCCAACTGAATCTTGAATCGGAGCGTCGAGGCCCATTTCGCGAATCTCGATCGTACCCTCGGGCGCACTCACCACGTAGTTCCCGATATCGGTCCCCACGAAATACTCCGCACCACGGGCCGTCACCGTCGCATCCGTCGCCTCATTCGGCAAAATCACCGAACTCTCTACCTGCCCATCCTGATCCACGGGAGTCATGAGAATAGTCGTGTTCCCATCCGTCCTCGTGTACACCCGCAGAAAGTAGGGAGTGTCGATGTTGTCGAAGCTCACGTACTGGCCCCACAGCATCGACTTCATCTGCAACCGGCCGTACAGCTCCTCATAGCCGTAATCCTCGAACAGCTCGATCCGGTTTCCGGGCCTCAATCGGCAGAACGAAGACTCGACAAGCTCGTCCTCACGTAGCATGTTCTCCGTGCGAGTCGTGACGACGCCCCCGCCCAATGCCTTCGGAATCCAGCTCACAGCTCCCCCTAATAGATGAAGCTATCGTCATACTCGATCGACAGATTCAACCAGTTGTTCGCATCCGGCATTGTCCCACTCGCCGCAAGGCCCAAGAACAAGTAGTTGTTCGCCGGAATCGTGCTCTCGGCAAACGAGGTCGTATCGACCTTGGTCGACGAATTGCCCGCAGGAATCGCCACAGCACTGTTCAAGATCGCCGTTGCCCCCGAAGGCGGAATCGTCGAAGCCGTCGGAATCGCGCTGTCATAGTAAAGCTGGAACGTGTACCCATTCGCCGTTCCAACGGCCGCAAGCGCAATGATGTCAAAGATGATCCGCTTCAGCGTCAACGGATAGTTCGTATACAGCAGTGCAACCCCATTGGCGCCGCCACCCGCACTATTCAACCTCGTAATCAGCCCGGCTGTATCACTGTCACCGCCTGTCAGGCCACCGTAAGTCACGAACTTGCGATTGCGCTGCGACATCACGAAGAAGCTGTTCGTATCCGCATCCGGCACGTAGTACGTCTTCGCCGAACTGTCGATCGTGCCCGTCAAGTCGTTCATCTGGACTTGGCGCGTCGCCGTCGAGTCCGTCACGTCCACGAACGAAAGCCCAGCTCCGGCCGTTAGCCAGATGCGCTGCGGATTGGACGAACTCCCGATCGAGTTAGAACTCCACCCGCCCTGATCCCAGTCCGAACCATCGTAGACCAGTGGCGACCCTGCACTCGGCGTCGAGGACGCGCCCACATCATCGAGGTCCGCAATCTCAGTTGGAATCTGATCCGCTCGCGCAACCGTAAACGCAGCCTGATCCGGAATCGTCATCACAACCGTCGTACCCGCCGACACGCTCCCGAGGTCAAACCGCGCCTTAGCCGTCGTCGCCACCGGGTCACGAAGCACCATGGCCTCGTCATCGAAGGTCTTGACGCCGGTGATGGTCTGCGCCCCCAGCGTCGCCAGAAGCGTCGCCGTGCTCCCGCCCACGTCCGGCAGTGCCAAAGCCTGATCCACCGAGCCACTGTACGTAATCGTCGCCTTGTCCGCGCCCGATCCAACCGCCAACAGGCCCACATGAGCAGCCGCCAGCGGCGTAGAGTCCGAGCCAAGCGTCGTCACCGCAGCCCAAGAAGAGCCATCATAAGCCAGAACCGCATTTTCAGTAGCTGCACTCGTATCGACATCGCTCAGCTCGTTCAGGCTCTGATCCACAGCCCGCAAGCTCCCCACGGGAACCCAATAGGCCGTGTTCGCACTCGCCGAAACGCCCTTCAGCATCACTGCCACGTCCCGGCTCAGATCAATCGTGCGGCTGCTCGCCTCGTAGATCGTGTTGTCCGCCCGCGTACTCGTTGTCGTCAACTGCACGCCAGCCTCAGTCGGCATCACCAGCAACATACGCCCCGGCGCACAGTGCTCGATCGCCTGAATCGGTGACGTTCCCGCTTCCACGAGCGCCAAGCTCGTGTCCGCATCGACATTGACCGTCACCGCCTCAGTCACCGTCTCATCGACAAGCCGGATCGGCCCCAACTCACCCGTACCCGCCGGAACATCGAACAGATACCAACCCGCATCAATGCTATCGCCCGTGTAGTACACATCGACAGCGCGCTCTTTCACGAAGCACCCGAAGACCCCACTTTGCGGCACATCCACCGGGTTGTTCGAGATCGTGTCATCTTCCTCAGCGGGGTCCTGATACAGCGTCACGAGCTGCCCAGCGATCCGCGCCGACACCATCCGATCACCCGTCTGAAGCGTCTCATCGAGATCCGCGAAGTCGACGACGAACGCAAACACGCCCTCCGAGTTACCGACCTCCTCGATACTGATGATCTCAGCGCTGCCCGTGTGCTGCTCCGCCCACGACGTCTGATCACCCGTCGTCGAGGGCCGCAGAAAATGTACCTTCTGCCCGACACTCAGAGCCCCGCGCCCGCTGCAAAACACCGTCTTCTCGCCACTGCCCGTCGTCACGACCGTGTTCAGTTCCGCACCCGCCGGATACACATACATGTCCAGCGTGCCGCCGGTCTTGATGCGGTTCTCGTTGGTCGTCTCGTACAGATTCGTGACGATCTGCAACTTCTTCTTCAGCCGTGCCATCTAGTACCCCCGCCGTCCGAGCCAGCTCCAGTTTCGCCGCCGTCCCGTCCTGAACCCGTCCATGCGGATCTTGAGGTCTGCGCCCTTCGTCCTGTTCTCCGCGCCCTTCAAGTCCTGCAACTGCGTCTTGTACTCGCCGTATGCCTGCCGGATCGCAAAGCTGTTGTCCCGCTCGAAATTCATCAGCAGGTGATACCGCACATAACTGATGATGACCTCGGCCAGCTCTTCCGGCCCTGCAATCTCCAGTAGCTCGTCATTGAGCGGCGGGTTCTGCACCCGCTCGTGGTAGAACTGCCGCAGCTTCCAACGACTCGCCGCCTCAGCATCTGGCACGGGCCACAGCAGCACGGACTTGTCGATCCAGGCGTCCCGAATGATCCAATGATCGGGATGTCCCGTATCTCCCTGCTGATACATGCGCTGGAACTGGTCCCAATCCAATGCACGAAGGGGCCGCGTCTCTTCCGGCGTCTCCGAATCATCGACCAGAAGCATCTCTCGCGGCGCATAGCAAAACTGCGGCAAGCTGTACTCGGACTGGTTCTCGACCAGCGGCGTGTCCGTGGTCTTCGTGACCGTGAAATCGAACAACTGCGACAGATTCACGTCCGAAACGGCGCGTTGCACACCTTCGAGCGCGATCTGCTTGACAGTCTCATCATCCTGCGAACCCAGAATCCGCATCCCGCGCTTGGCCAACGTGATCAATGACCGAATCCGGGGAGTCCCCGTATCATCGGTCGGCAAACTCGCATTGAATCCCTGCGTTACGTGATCAGCCACGGAACACCTCCTTCCGCTGCTGCAACGCCCGCTCGTACATTTCAGGTCCCAGCCACTTCTCGATCATCGGGTTCGGTCTCACCACACGCCTCTTCAGTATGTTGAACAGAACGGAGCGCCACCCGAAATAGCGCGGGCGACGCCCCTTCTGTACAACCTTCCAAGTGCGATCCTGCGCTTCCTGTTCCGGCATCCCCAGACTCAGGAAGAAGTCGGCCAGATCCTCGTAGTCCTCGACGACAGCCGCTTGCCATGTCGTGAACTCCGGCACATGCCCAACACGCAGGTTCCACCAGTGTCCATCTTCGATAGGACCAACCTGAACCGTCGCCTGGCCCTTGAGGCCGATCTTGGCCCCAAGGGCATTGTAGGCAACGTGGACCTGCTTGTAGGCGTACCGCTCGATCATCTCAACGATTTCACTGAGCGGAATCGCCCCAGTCATTACTTGCTCCCGTTGGTCCCGTTGTAAGGCTTGTCATGCGTACCCTTGCACGCATCCTTGACCGTGAACTTGGAGCCCTGCGAACTCTTCGGCAGGTCCTTGCTCATGCCACCGTAGCTCTTCATCACTCCTCCTAGAAGCTCGTCGAGGAAGGCATGATGACGCAGCGCTCACCGATCTGGCCGCTGGCCTTGGCCGCGAACAGATAGTCAACGCTCACACTCATCACACTGTTGGTCGGGTTGAACGCGCCACCCTCGTTGAAGCCCTTGACGATCACGCCAGGGTTCACAGCCTCGTGCGGGCAGACGAAGAAAGCGTCCGGCCCGAACAGGATGTTGTACTCGAAGGTGGAGCCAGCAGCGGTCGTCGAACCAGCCGCGTTGGTCCCGTAGGTCGCGTCATCGTCGTCGATCTCACGCACCAGCGTGCTCTCGAAGACCGTGAACCCGAACAAGCGGCCGATGACGTTGTTGCGGAAAGACGACGTCATGTTCATCGACTCCTGCTCGAACGTCAGCGACGCCCCGCTGCTGTTGGTCTGCGTCAGCAGGCTCTGGCAGGTTGCCGGACCCACATAGGCCGCGTGCGTTCCACCAAGCTGCGAGAAGCCCGGAGCCCGGCGCTTCCGAAGCAGACGACGGGCCTGCGCGAAGCCCTCGGCCACAGCCGAATCGGTCGACGTCAGGTCATCCCAAGCCGTGTTCGCGCCCGTCGGGCTCGCATACATCGGCTCCGTCGCACTGACATAGCCCGGAGCCGTGTTGTTCTTGGTATGAAGAACACCGTCAGTTGCCGAGACGTCAGTCGCCTCCGTCCCCGGAGCCCCGTACAGGATCTGATTCTGAAGCAGGCGCTCCTGATTCAGCGCAACACCCTGCATGAGATACTTCGACGCCCGCTCCATGTTGCCCTCGATGGACACCGAACGCGCGAAGACCTTACTGAAGCGATACCCCTCGGCATAATACTTCAGTGTGGCCGTGACGCTGGAGTGCTCCACATCACGAAGGTTCGCAACCGTCGCCGTGGTGCCACCACTAATCGGCAGGAACTCATCGCCCCTGATCGGCGTGCTCTGAGCACCATGCTTCGCCTGTGCCGGGCTCGTGATCTCATTCTCGTTCGTGAACGACGGAATGATCATGAGAAGACCCTGGTTCGCCGGAACCTCGGCCTCACTCGCCAGCTTCACCAGCTCCTGATTGTCAAACAGGTCCGGCAAAGCCACTCGCCGCAGATGCTGCTCAACTTCCGCATTTGATGCTGAGTCGAGATAGCCATCACTACTCGTAGCCATTGCTTATTCACCAACCTTTTAGGTCAATCCCTGACCCTTCAACCACTGTTGCCAAATAGGCTTCATAGCCTTCTTTTCGGCGTCCATGTCGCCCTGCTGCCGGGCCTGCTGAAGGCTCTGAAGGGATCGTGCCTGAGGATTCTGTGTTGAGCCGCCCCCCATGGGCGTCTCGATTCTCGGTTGGGTAGCGCGCGCGCCCTGAGCAGGGGCAGGCTGTCCGCCGGACCCGAAGGACTTCCCCATCCGCTTGACGATCTCGAACTGCTCCTGCTGGCTGAGATTCTGCAAGCTAGGGAACTCCTGTACGATCTGCTCGAAGGTCTGCGAATCCAGACCCGAGCTTTCCAGCTTCCGTTCGAAACGCAGACCCTCCAGCTCCGTCTGCACCTTCTGCAATTCCTGGTGCATCCCATGCGCGACGTTCAACGCCATGTCGTAGCTCATCTGAGCCGTCTCCCGCATGTAGTCGTCATCGCGCATTTCGGACCAGTCGTCTCGGTACTGACTCATGAACGCATCGACATCTTCGGGCTTGGCTTTCAGCGGCTGATAAGCCTGCTGTTCCTGCTGCTGCGGCTGCTGGTTATCCTGAAGCCGCTGCTCCAGTTCTTTCAGCCTCTGCTCCAGATGTCCCGCGCGTCCTGCCTGCTGGTCACGGCTGCGTTGGGTTTCCTTAAGCTGGTCAAGCACCTTCTTCAGTTCATTCGCAGTGACTTCGGTCTCAGCGGGTGCTGTCCCATCGTCCTGCTCCGATTCGTCTGGGGCCTGGGAGGTCTCCGGCGAATCGGCGGTCGGCTCCTGCTCGTCCAGTCCCTCGGGAGGCCACTCAGGAAGAGTCTCCTGTGCGGCAGCCTGGGACTTCAAATCATCGAAGCCGCTCTTAGTGCTCTCGTCCATATCTCTACTTTCCTTTCGCTACCTTGTCAAGAGACTTCAGCAGTGGCAGCCTGCTGCTGAGCCTGAGCCATCCCTTCAAGGATAGCTTCTGCTTCCTGCTTGGGACGGAGCACATCGCCCATCCCTGCCCGATGCGCATACTCGCTGACCACCTTACGTGGGTCGAGCTGCATGGCAGTTTCCGGGTTCTGCCAGAACAGACCCAGTCCCTGCTGCAATGCTTGCAACATCTGCATGTTGAGAAGGCCGAAGTCATCGGCGTTGATGTCGATCGAGAACTCGAAGTCCATGTCCTCGGCCATGATGTCGACCGGGATCGTCCCCTCCTCGCCGTCCATCTGGATGCGGACCGGATCTTCGGCAAAGGTCCGGAACAGGTCCAGATAGTCCATCATCGCGCTCCGCTCCGCACTGTAGGCCACCATCCGGCCCATGAGGTCGTTGCGCGATCCAGCGCGCTGATCGGTCAGGTACGCCTCACCCAGCGTAGCCCGGCTTCCCAGGCCCTCGCCCTGCATGTGCGGCGTCGAGCCCATCACGCGGTCGATGTGCTGCTCCATGAAGGCGTCCTCACGCCAGATGTCAGGAAGCTGCGGCGTGCGCTTCAGCTCCGTGATCGCATCTTGGGGCCGCATCTGGTCATTGTCGTACATCCAAACCGCGCCCGGAGTCGTCACGAGGTCATTCTGATCGAAGTTCGCATTGCGATTGGCCACATGCACCTTCATCACATTCAGCCACGCTTCCGCCAGCCGCACATTCCGCAGCTCCGAGCGGGCCTCGACCTCGCCGATCACCCAGCGCAAGGGCGAGCGGCCGTAGGGCTCGTTCGCAACTTCGATCAGCTTGATGTCACGGATGGGGCTGCGGTGGTTGGGAGAGGGTGCGGGCACATCGCGCAGGATCTTCCCGTTGCAAGTGACGACAAGGCGGCCCTGCGTATCATCGTAGCTCTTGATCCGCTCTGGCACCTGCACCCAGTTGTGGTCGATCATCACGCTGTACGACCCTGCAAGCTGCTCGTCACTGAGGCCGGAAGCCCATGACGTGTTGGTCGTGTCATCGCTGATCGCCGCGTGCGGCTTGGGCGAGAAGCCCCGGTTATCGGCCGTGTCCCATTCACCGCCGCGATCGCCGTAGGACAGTTCGTCGAGGTGCTTGTAAAAGTCCGTGCCCGTTTCCTCGCGATAATCGTCATTGACCTGCCGCATCCAGTCCAGGTTCTGCGGCATCCGCTCGATCCAGTGGAGTGGCTTTCCGAAGGCGTCGACGGCCGGGCTCTTCCATACTTCCTGCAACGAGGGGTAGAAGGTGAGAGGCGCATCGTACACCTTGACCCGGCGCGTCTCGTGATCGACGATCATGCGCGGCCCAACGGGGTTGCCCTCGGCGTCGAGCTGGGGATCACTGAAGACGGGAGCCATGCGCTCGCCCCACTGCGTGACCCAGATGTTCTTCTGGAAGGCATGGCCCGTGATGCCGAGCATGCGCATCGCATTGATGGTGCGAATGTCGAACTCGGAATTGCGGCGCATGACTTCGAGCAGCTTCTGAAGCGCCATCTGCACGCGCTCGCCCATCACATCGTAGCTGTTGACGACGAAGGAGCGGCCACCAAGCACAGAGGCCGCAGTGGATGGGAGCCAGGACTCGATCAGCATGAACGAGTCGGCAAGAAGCTCGCCCGACATCCATTCGAGGCCGGGCGGCAGGGGCTGCTCCACGTAGTTCATGTAGAAGCTGAGCTGTTCCTCGGCTTCTCGCAGGTACGGATTGCGGACCTGATCGGCGTCATGCTTGATCGTGCCGACGAAATCCAGCAACCTCTGGTCACTCGGGTTCATTGCGCTCCTCCAACAGAATGTCTCGATCGCGAACGACGACGTAGGTCTTACCTTCCAGTTCGATTTCGATTCCCGCAAACGCACCGTAGACGACCCGGCTACCGGGCTTGGTCTGGATCGGGTGCAGGGAGCCGCTTTCGTCGAGATAGCCGGGGCCGACCTTGACGACGGTGCCGCGATTCTGGGGGTCTTGCTCGACAGTATCGGGCAGGACGATCCCGGATTCGGTCACGGTTTCGAGCGAG
>Ga0102934_1003137_pt1 | contig 11332 bp, 3 predicted proteins | sample SalPonR2_A_D1_MG_FD_78175 | JGI IMG/M metagenome (GOLD analysis project Ga0102934, IMG submission 78175) | Salt pond soil microbial communities from South San Francisco under conditions of wetland restoration - Salt Pond MetaG R2_A_D1_MG | ecosystem: Environmental > Aquatic > Marine > Intertidal...
AGGACATCGACGGCGTCACCGAGCACCCGATGATCTCCCGCTATCCCGGCCAGGAGATCCGCTGGCAGCACATCGAGAACTACATGCCTTACCGGGTGCCGGTGGGTCCGGTGACCGGCTACCGCGCCATCGGCGAGTGGATCGACACCGAGGGCCGGGTGACGCGCAGCTTCTACCGCCTGCAGGGCGAGGATCGCTCTTTCTCGGAGGTCTACCGGAATTATCTTGATTCGCTGACGGCGCAGGACTTCGAGATCCTGGCGGAGGGCATCTCCGAGGACCGCAAGGGCGTGGCCGCGGGCAGCCGCCAGTGGATGGAGGTGCTCTACCGTGAGAATCCGCCCGGCAAGCCCGGCGAGGTGGGCACGATGTTCGCCGGCAGCGCATCGGCGGGCGGCGCCGGGTCCATCGTGGCGCGCAAGGAGCGGGCGGCCGGCACGGTCTACGCCGTCATCAGCGTCGAGCAGCATGCGGCCGACTATGTCGGGACGCTCATTGATATCATCGAAGTCGAAGCCGCCGAGACCGGACTGGTCGCCGTCGATCCGGATGCCATCGGTTCGGACATCGACGAGTACGGCCGGGTCGTCCTCGACGGCGTCTTCTTCGATCACGACAAGGCGACGCTGAAGCCGGAGTCGGCGCAAGCGCTGACCGCGATAGCCACCTACCTGGCCGCGAACCCGGACAAGTCGTTCTATGTCGTCGGCCACACCGACTCGGTGGGTACATTCGCCTACAACCGCAAGCTCTCGGCCGACCGCGCTCGAGCAGTCGTCGACGCACTGCGCCTCGAGCACGGCGTGGACCCCGTCCGCATCGAGCCCCACGGAGTCGGACCGCTGGTGCCGGCGTTCGCGAACGCCACCGATGCCGGCCGCGAACGCAACCGCCGCGTAGAACTGGTCCAGCGCTGAAAAGAAACCGGTAGGAGGGCCTTCAGGCCCGATTAGGCGGCTTCAGGCCCGACTCAATCGCCGGATCGGGGATAAATCCCCTCCTACATTGTTAGTATCCGAGCATGCGCTTCCTCCACACCTCCGACTGGCAGCTCGGCATGACCCGGGCCTTCCTCACGTCCGAGGCCGCGCCCCGCTTCAGCCAGGCGCGCATCGATGCCATCGCCACGCTCGGCCGGCTGGCGGCCGAGCACGAGGCGAAGTTCATCGTCGTCGCGGGTGATGTGTTCGAGTCCAGCCAGATATCCCGGGAGACGCTGGTGCGTACGCTGGAGGCGCTGAAGCGCGTGCCCGTCCCCGTATTCCTGCTGCCGGGCAACCACGACCCGCTGGACGGTGCCTCCATCTTCTCGACGAAGGAGTTCCGCGACGCACCGGACCACGTCATCGTCATCCGCGACCAGACGCCGATCCCGGTGCCCGGCGCCGAAGGTGTCGAGGTGGTCGGCTCACCCTGGCGCACGAAACACCCGAACGCCGACCTCTGCGCCGAACTCGCTGCGGCCCTCGATCCGGCGCCCGCCGGCGTCACCCGCATCGCCGTCTGCCACGGTCAGACCGACAACCTCTCGCCGGATGCCTCCCAGCCGGCCATCATCGACCTCGCGAGTGCCGGGGTCGCCATCCGCGAGAACCGCTTCCACTACCTCGCCCTCGGCGACCGTCACTCGGTGACGCCCGCGGGCGATACCGGCCGCGTCTGGTATTCCGGTGCGCCGGTAGCCACCGATTTCGTGGAGGAAGACCCGAACCAGGCACTGCTCGTCGACGTCGAAGCCGGGCGCTGCGAGGTGACGCCGCTCGCCGTCGGCGACTGGCACTTCGTGGCCGAGCACTTCACCGTCAACGACGCCGACGACGTGGAACGCTTCCGCACCTGGCTGGACGAGCTGCCGGGCAAGGAACGCACCGCCGTGAAGGTCGGCTTCACCGGCAGCGTGAACCTGGCCACCGCCGGCGCCCTGGACGAGGTCATGGAGACGCGGCGGGAACTCTTCGCAAGCCTCCGTCGGCGCGAGCGCACCACCGATCTGGCCGTCGTCCCGGACGAACTGGACCAGGACTCCGTCTCGCTGTCGGGCTATGCGAAGGCCACCTGGGACGAGCTGCTGGCGGAGTCGGAGGCTGGCGACGAGACGGCGGGCGATGCGCTCAGGCTGCTCTACCGCCTCTCGAATTCCCGGTAGGAGGGCCTTCAGGCCCGATACGGTATCGCGCCTGAAGGCGCTCCTACACAGATATCCGCGCGGGTATCAGGTGCCGTCGTCGAGTCCGGCGAGTTCCTCGCGCAGCCGAGCGGCCAGCGCCTCGTCGCCCATCTCCTCGGCGAGCCCGGCGTAGTTCTCGAGCAGAGTTTCCATGGTGTGCACGTAGCTGGCGTTACCGCGAGCGTGGCCGAGAGCCTTCTCGAACCACGAGCGGGACCGCGGGTAGTCGCGCCGCTCGCGGTGTAGCTGCCCGAGTTGTCCGTAGGCGTACACGACCTGCTGGTGATCCGCCGGCAGCGAGGTGCCGGCCAGGCCCAGGGCCTCGTCGAATTTCTCCAGCGCCTCGTCGTAGCGTTCCTGCTGCAGCCGGATGGCGCCGATCGCGTTCAGCGTGAACACCTTGAAGGGATGGTCGGCTTTCAGGCTGCCGTCGTAGATCGACAGCGCCTGCAGATACTGCTCCACCGCCGCGTCGAGCTGCCCGCGTTTGTGCCACAGGAATGTGCCGAGATAGTGGTGATTGAGGCCTACCCGCTCATCCCCGGGACCGAGCGCGTCCCGCTGTATCGCCAGCGCCGCGCGTATGTCCGCCTCCGCCTCCTCGTTTCTTTCCAGCAGGCTGAGCGCATTCGAGCGCGCAAGCCGCGCGCCGGCATAACTCTCGTGTCTCGGGCCGAGCGCCTTCTCCATGAGTGCCACCGCCCGGTCCAAATGCGCGAGCGCTTCCTCTTCGTTACCGAGCCGCGACTCATAGTTGCCCATCGATACGTACACGCTGGCCCGGACGAAGTCGCTGGACTCCCCGATCTCCTCGAAGCGGGCCTCGGCCTGACGCATGTACTCCAGCGCCTCTTGGTAGCGGGACCTGACGCCGTAGATGATGCCGAGATTCACCAGCACCGCCCCCGAGGTGTGCCCGGTCACTTCCCGCCCGGCGTCGATCATCGCCAGCACTTCCCGCAGCAGCGCTTCCGAACGGTCGTATTCGCCCGCAGATCGCAGCAGCATCGCGTAGCGGTTCAGCGTGGATGAGAGCGCACGGTCGTCCGCGTCCGGATCCGCCCGAAACGCAGCAAGTGCCTGCTCGAACAGCCCGGCGGCCTCCTCGAGTTGTCCGGCCTGCGCCAGACTGTTGGCGAGGGAGGCCTTCGCGCGCGCGGCCTGCGCCGGCTCATCCGCATAGACCTCGTCGTAGACCCTCATGGCTTCCCGGCCGAGCGGGATCGCCGTCTCGTAGTCGCCCATCGACTGGTACGCCTCGCCGAGCACGCCGATCAGGCGGCCCCGTACGCGAGGCGCCTCCGCGAGTTCCTCGTCGATGCGCCGCCGGCCTTCCTCGAGCAGCGAGCGGGGCGAGATCTCCCCCGGGTTCGTCATCTTCGGGTTGGCCGCGTTGAATAGCGTGACGACGAAGTCCGTCGCCCGGTTCGCCACGCGCGCCTCGGTGCGCGCCCGGTCGCGTTCCGCGGCGAGCTGCCAGGTGTAGTAGCCAACGAGCCCCACGATGACGAGGACCATCCCGGCGGCCGCGGACGCCCCGAGCGCATTGCGGCGCAGGAACTTGCCCAGTCGGTAGCCCGCAGAATCCGCCCGGGCGCTGACCGGGCGGTGCTCCAGCCAGGCCCTGACGTCGGCCATGAGTGCGCTTACCGACTCGTAGCGCCGGTCCGGCTCCTTGCGCAGGGCCATCATGACGATGTTGTCGAGGTCGCCCGCGAGTTCCCTGCGCAGCCGGCCGACGGTCGTGCCGCGGGTGCGCCCGACGTCGGCGGCGTCCTTCGGCTCCCGTTCCGCTGCGGGCTCCGCCTCGGTCACCCGGCTGCTCGGCCTGGCCGGCTCCTGCTCGCAGATCGCGCGTTCGAGCTCGGCGGCCGTCGAGCGCTCCAGCGGATACGGGAAGTGACCGCTCAGGAGCTGGTAGAGCAGAATGCCCAGGGAGTAGATGTCCGTGGCGGTGGTGACGGTCTCGCCCCGCACCTGCTCGGGACTCGCGTGGCCGGGCGTCATGATCCGCGCCGCATCCTGCGTGACCGCGATCGTGTGCTGCAGCGGCCCTGCGTCGAGCAGCTTCGCGATGCCGAAGTCGAGCAGGTATGGCGTGCCGCGCTCGTCCACCAGGATGTTCGAGGGCTTGATGTCGCGATGGATGATCAGCCGCCGGTGGGCATGCTGCACCGCGCGGCAGCACTCGAGGAACAGCGCGAGCCGTTCCTCGACGCCGAGGGCGTGGCGGTCGCAGTAGTCGGTGATCGGCAGGCCGTCGACGTATTCCATGGCGAGCCACGGCCGCCCGTCTTCCGTCTCGCCGCCATCGAGCAGGTGCGCGATGTTCGGGTGCTCGAGGTCCGCGAGCAGCTGGCGCTCAGTGCGGAAGCGGCTGGCGAGGGAGGCATCGCCGCCGGAGCGCAGGATCTTCAGCGCCACCTGCTTGCGGTACTGGTCGTCGGCACGCTCGGCGAGCCAGACGGTGCCCATGCCGCCCTCGCCGATGCGCCGCACCAGCCGGTAGGGGCCGAGCCTGCGCACGCCGTCGGTGGCGGTGACTTCACCGGCGGCCTCCACCACGATATCGCGCAGCCCGGCGTCGGTCTCCTTGCTCGCGCGGATCAGCCCGAGGAGTTCCGCCAGCAGCTCGTCGTCTCCTGCGCAGCGCTCCTGCAGGAATGCCTCCCGCGCCTCCGGCGGGCGCGCCATCGCCTCGGCGAAGATCGCCTTCAGCGTGGTCCAGTGCTCGTCGCCGCCGCTCGCCATGCCCGTACTGTACCGTCGTGATCCATCGCCCGATAATAGACTAGCAACAGACCAGGAATGGACGGGGAATAGACGGGGCTTCGAAGGGGCCACCAGGGCCGAGTGATATGAGCGACGAGGGACGCATCACCCGATTGATCCACGCCTGGCGCGAGGGCGATGCCGGCGCGCTGGACGAGCTCGCGCCCTACGTCTACGACGAGCTCCGACGCCTCGCCGGGCAGCAGATGCGGGCGGAATCCGGGCCCCACACGCTGCAGGCCACCGCACTCGTCAACGAGGCCTTTCTGCGCCTCGCCGATATCGAGCTCGACTATCACGACCGGGCTCATTTCTACGCCATGGCCGCGCGCACCATGCGCCGTATCCTCGTCGACCACGCCCGGCGCAAGGGCAGTGCCAAACGCGGTGGCGGCGCCCGGGAAGTCACTCTGGACGAGGCGGCCGTGGCCGCGGAACAGCCGCTCGCGGCCATCCTGGACCTCGATGACGCTCTGGCCGAACTCGCGGACAAGGATGCCGACCTGGCCGCCGCCGTGGAACTGGTTTTCTTCGGCGGCCTCACCTACGAGGAGGCGGCGGCCGCCCGCGGCGTGTCGCGGGCCAAGCTGGCGCAGGACCTCACGCTCGCCAAGGCCTGGCTGCACGTCAGGCTGAACGATCCCGCCGAGTAACGGGACAGCCGCCGGCAGGCGCCCGCCGAGCCGTCCGCAGACCCCCTCCGCAGACCCCCTCCGCAGACCATTGGTAGACGATTCCTCCGCGTTCTGCGCCTTCATGGACAAGGGCAGAAAAAAACCGGGGAATCGACATGACTTCGAGCGCCTATACGAATTGTGCACCGCGGCATCGCCTCGGCCCGGCTCACCTCCTGGTGAGTGCGTTACTGACGGTGATGGCCATGCAGTCGGCCGGCGGTGCGGTGCTCATCCGCACGCCCGACGACAACGGAGGGCTCGATGCGGCGCTCGGCTCACTGGGAGGGGCGCACGTGGCGAGCGTGCCGGCGGGGCTGGCGCCGCCGCCCATCGACCAGATCGCGGAGGTGATCGGTTACGGCACGGACATCGGCATGAAGTTCCTGCCTCCGTCGCTGCGTCTGCCTGCGGACCTGACCGTCACGCCGAACGCGCCGGCCAGCGGCTCCGACTTCGCCAACGAATGCGTCTACCGGTTCACCATGCCGGTGGCGGCGGACGGGGACGACGCCGGCATCGAGGAGGACTACGCGAGCACCTACTTCATCCCCTACAACCCGCTGGATGACGTCTGGGCCGATCTGGGTGCGCCGCGCGTGTTCCACCCCTCGGGCGATATCACCGTCTCGGTCAGGAACGAGCATCTCGCCGGCGACGTGGCCTACCCGGAATTCCCGGAGGGCCTGCACCGTCTCGACTGGCAGGCCGACATGCGGATGAATCCGGTCCTGGACATCGCCCTGCCGAGCGTGCTCATCCCCATCTCTTCCTACGCGGAGAGCCGTGTCGCCAAGACGGCGATGGCGAAACTGGCGCTGAAAAAGGGCGCGGCGAAATTCACCGGCCGGGTCGTCACGACGCTCTACGAGCTCGCCATCGACGCCGGCCTGGCCGCCGGGGACGAAGACATCAGCGCCACCGCATGGAACGAGCGCATCTCCGAGATCACCGCGCGCAATCGCGGCACGCAGTGGCTGAAAGTGTGGGACACGCACCTGCCCTGGCTGCGCGACGCCGGAACCGGCAGCGCGCCCATCGAGGAGCAGCTCGTCGAACTCGAGGCCACGGATTTCGGCGGCGTGCGTTTCGGCCGCGTGCGCGAGGAACTGAAGGCGCGCTTCGAGCCGGTTGACGATTGCGGCAAGGCGTTCTTCACGGAGACCGGTGAGAGCGATGCGCGGCTGCTGCCGATCGACCAGGAGAGCGTCGTGACCTGGGAGAGCCGGGAGCGTGTCGGCGGCCCGTACCAGACCGCCGCGCACTCACTGGCCGCCAACCAGCGCTGGCTCGGCAACGGCGCCAACGTGGTGACCACACTCACCCAGCGCATCCGCGTGGTTGACACCCAGGCGCCGATCCTGGTGCCGCCGCCGGGCTTTGCCCGTTACGCCGAGGCGGATATCGACCTGACGGCGGAGTCCTTCCCGCTCGGCCGGCCCCGGGTGGTCGACCTGGCGGATCCTGCGCCCGTGACGGAGAACGATGCGGGTGAGCGTCTCGCGGCACCCACGGAAGACGAGGGCGGCCGCCGCTATCTCGTGCAATGGTGGGCCACCGACTCCTCGGGCAACCGGACGGAGCCGGGAGCGGACGACCCGGATCGCTATACCCAGGTGGTGACCCTGAAATGGCCGGGCACCAACACGGCCCCGGAAGCGCAGCCGGCGAGCGCAGCCACCATCACGTCCGAGGCGGTGGAGATCGTCCTGCGCGGAGATGACACCGACCTGATCGACGGCCGTTACGACCCGCTCGACTTCCGTATCGAGAGCCTGCCGGAGAACGGCTATTTCGAGGCGCCGCTGTATCCCTACTTCATCGAGGACTTCCGCATCACGCCGGTCGGCGAGCGGCGGGAGGGCGACGAGATCACGCGGGTCAGCCCGCTGGGCGCTCTGGCCCAGGGTTTCGTCGATACGCTTGCGGGCGAGCGCGGCACCTACCTCAACGACAACATCTGTCTCGCGGAAGCGGGCACGCCGGGCGCCGACGAACTCGGCAACGTCATCCCGGTGGACTTCGTCTACCAGCCGAGCCACGTGCACGTGAGTGACGATAACGTCTACTACATTCGCGACAAGTTCTTCCTCTGCGGCGAGACCCCGATCAACCACCTCGACGTTCCCGGCGAGCTGCCGGCCATCCCGCGCATCTCCGTCTGGGACGAGAACGGGAACTTCCTGGCCATGCGCGCGCTGTATCCCACCGCCGACCCGGCCTACGACAACACGGGCCTCGGTTCGAACGAGTGGCCCCGGGACGAGTTCACCGTCGACCACAACGGTCGTTTCTGGATCATCTTCGAGGACATCGTCACGACCTTCGGCCAGGGCCTGAACTTCCGGAGCCTCGACGCGGATCTCGGCGATCTCCGCGCCCATGGCCGCACGAGCTACGACGAGACGGACGTCATCTATGGCCGCGAGGTGAAGGGCGTCGTCGGCGAGTCCGGCTGGGACCTGCTGTACGAATTGCACTTCAACGGCGTGCATGTGCGCCCCTCCACCGACGATCCCGATCTCTCCGCCGAAGAGCAGAAGATCGGCGTACTGGACGTCTCCGGCATCGCGACGCTGGAGGAGGACCCGGACCCGCCCATCGATGGCTCGGTCCCGATCATCGGCGGCCTGGACCTGACCGAGACCTCGCTCCGCGGCACCGACATCGCCGTCGATAGCAACGGCTACGTCTACGTGCTCGAGCCGCGCAGGAACCGCATTCACAAGTGGGCGCCTACCACCCGGGACGCCCTCGGCGAATGGGTGCTCGGCGAGTATGTCGGCTGGATGGGGAGCTGTGTGGCCAACAAGGCCGACCCGGACACCGGCGTGCCCTATAACGGCTGTGACGAGGCGAGCGGGACGAGCCGGGGTTACGCGTGCACGGACGACACCTGCACCCAGGCCCTGGACGCGGACGGCAACTGGGCCACGGCGGGTGAGGGCGCCGGGCAGTTCGACGGGCCGCGCGACATCAAGCTGGACCCGAACGACCGGCTTTACGTGGCGGACACGCAGAACTTCCGCGTGCAGCGTTTCGGCCCGGACGGCGCCTTCGCCGGCGAGGCCGAGTCTACCGGCACCGGTGTCAATCAGGGCGAGGAGCCCGGCTTTATCCTCGGCAATATCGGGCAGCCGAAGCGCCTCTCGGTCAATTCCACCTCGTTCTTCGTGATCGAACCGGAGAGCGAGAACGGCGACGACTTCGTTCACGTGTTCAGGACGCTGCCGTTCTACGACGTGACCGACGCCAGCGCGAAGGTGAAATACGTCTCCCGTTTCGACTTCTACAACGACGTCGACCGCTTCACTTTCGTCGTCGACGACGGGATCGAGGAGAGCCCGCCGGCCCCCGTCAGCGTCACCGTCGACCGTGCCTTCCGCCCGCCGGAGCGCCTGCGCTCCCAATGCTACGCCGACGAGACGCTGGCGGAGCCGATCCGCTGCGAACTCGACGAGGACGGCACGCTCTTCATCCGCCTGAGTTCCTACGACCCCGACGGCTTCGTGAGCACCGGCGGTCTGGATACCCACACCTTCAGCGTAGAGACGGCGCCGGCCAGCGGGGCGCTGACCGAGATCGCCGCCGAGGACAACTCCGTGGTGTTCCGCTACACACCGGACCCCGACTACAGCGGCGAGGACGGGTTCAGCTGGAGCGCGAGCGACGGTGTGGCGAGCGCCGCGACGGACGCCGAGGTGCGGCTGCAGATCCGGCCGGTACCGGATCCGGTTGCACTCGATCTGCCCGACGACCTGAAGGCGGCGCGCGGATTCCGTCGCACGGTGACGGCGGATTACTCCGATCCGGACGAGGATCCGGACGAGCAGCAGAACATCCTCTCCATCGAGTGGGGCGACGGTACCGACGCGACCGGCCCGGACTGGACCAACTCCGGCCGCCGGGACCTGAACGACCGCGAGATCGATCCGCATCTGCCGGTCGCACCGGGCATCGGCTACCTGATCGCCGGCCATACCTGGGAGAGCGTCGGGGCGAAGACGCTCAGCGTCACGATGTTCAACGACCCGGATCTCGGTCTCGACGATACCGTGGCCACGACCACCGTCGAGGTCATCGACGCCACCGTCGTGACGGCGGAACTCGGGGCGCCGGTCGATGCGGTGGACGCGGACATCCCGTTCCCCCTGCCGATCGTGGTTACCAACCTGCGCCCGGACGGCTGGGAGGGGCTGGTCGCAGGCAACGTGCGGGTATCCGTGGGCATCCCGGAGGGCCTCGATATCGTCTCCGTCGATCCCCGTTGCGCAGAAGGCGAACGGCTGGAGTGCGAGCTCGGCGATCTCGCCCGGGGCGAGGCCACGCGCATCGATCTCGCGGGCCGTATCACGCTGCAGGCCGCCCGGGAGGAACAGTCCTACGCCATCGAGGTCGAGATCGTCGACGACGGGCCGAAGATACGCGACGACAACGTGGCCGTGCTGGCGGTGTCGGTGGCCGACGCCGACGACGACGGCGTCATCGACGCGGATGACGCCTTCCCCGACGACCCCGAATACGCCGATGACCGCGACGCCGACGGCCTGCCCGACGAGTGGGAGGCGGACTACGGCTACGACCCGGACACGGCGGACGACGCCACGGTTGACGAGGACGGCGACGGCATGACGCTCGTCGAGGAATACCGCGCCCGCGGCTTTCCCAAACTCGCCGACCGCCCGGCCGCCGAGTCCGGCGCTCGTCTTACCGCACCGGAGACCGGTGCCGAGGACCGCTTCGGCCAGGCGCTGGCCGGCGGCGACTTCAACGGCGACGGCTACGCCGACGTGCTGATCGGTGCCCTGAGGTACGACGGTGCCGGCGCCGCGTTCATCGCGTGGGGCTCGGAGAACGGTGTGACCTCCGGTCTCACCGAACTGTCGGCCGGAGCTGGCTACAGCGCCTACGGCCGCGCCGTCGCCACCGGCGACTGGAACGACAGCGGCTATCCGGATGTCGCCATCGGCCGCGCGAACGGCATCGACATCCGCTACAACAACGGCGAGATCTACGAGACGCCGGACCTCGAGCTCGCCGGCCTCGAGTCCGGTGCCGACCTGGGCTCTTTCCTCGCCAGCGGCGACGTGGACGGCGACGGCATCGACGACCTGGTGGCGCTGAACCCTGTCGCCGGCGAGCGGGCACGGCTCTACGTCTACCGCTCCACCACGGGCGGGCCGGACGGCGTGCCGCTGATCCACGCCCTGGACGTCTTTTCCGCCTCCGCCGTGGCGGTGGCCGACATCGACGGCGACGGCGCCTCCGACCTCCTCGTCGGCGGCGGCGAGAAAGTCACCGGGTATCTCGGCGCGGACAACGACTGGGCGGCACCGGCGCTCGTGCCCGAGCCGTCCTTCGAGCTGCAGGCTCTCGCGTCCGCCAGCCGCTTCGGCTTCAGCATCGCGAGCGGCGCCGACATCGGCGGCGACGGCATCGACGACCTGGTGGTGGGCGCCTACGGCGGACGCGGCCGCATCCACGTCTACGACAGCACCACGGCGTACTGGGTGGCCGACGTCGACGAGATCGTCAGCACCACGCCGCCGGCGCAGACCATCGCCGGCCGCGACGATGGCAGCGACCCGGTAGACGCCTGGGGCGACCAGTTCGGGGTGCGCGTGGCCCTGGACCATCTCGACCGGGACGCTTACGCCGATGTGGTGGTCGGCGCCAACCGGGGCGGCGTGGCCGACGCCGGCTACGTGCAGGTATACCG